>ERZ887942.1382-NODE-1382-length-16844-cov-22.628090_pt1 | contig 16844 bp, 8 predicted proteins | sample MGYA00521099_ERZ887942 | MGnify/ENA primary metagenome ERZ887942 (study PRJEB32303, sample SAMEA104408605) | aquatic metagenome | biome: Brackish water; feature: Pelagic; material: water | place: Baltic Sea | collected 2014-06-07T06:48:00 | depth 16,251 m ...
CGCGGGGTGTCCAGCCGTTGGTGGTTTTGCCGTCGAAGAGGTTGATCCATTCGGCTTGGGCGGGGAGGATGAGGATGAGGAATGAGAGGAGAGATTTGAGCATGAGATTTGAGCGCTTGGTTGAAGGGATTGTGGAATTGCTTTCTTTTGTAGATCCGGATACTTTGGCCAATCAATATGAAAAATCGATGGGCTAAAATGATACTTTCTGCGATTTTGTTTGCGGGTTCGATGTTTCTCAATTCTTGCACTTCGGCGGTGGGTGGAAGCGCTTGTTCGAACAGTGATGGGGCTCTCAGTAATGCCTCTTTCGTGATTGTGGAAACTCCCCGGTCGGGTCAACGGGTGAGTAGTGGCTTCGCGGTGTCCGGTTGTTCACGCACTTTTGAATCGAATGTGAATTGGGTGCTTAAGGACCGTAAAGGAGCGGTCATTGCCTCGGGGCATACTTCGGGAGGTGGTGTCGATGGGCCTGGGAATTTCTCTACGGTGGTCGGTTACAGCGTGGCAAGTCGTCAGATTGGACATCTTGAAGTGTTTGAGGAGGATGCTTCGGATGGGGAAGGATTTCCTCCCGGTCGAAATGTCATTCCACTCGTTCTTCAGCCTTAAAGGCTGTGAGTCGCGCGCGCGTAAATTTTCATCCTGAAATCCATCCGTAGGGGAAGGATTGGTGAGGGGCTAGAGTCTGGGTTTTGGGACTTTGACTGGGGCTTGCCAGGCGGGGGCGCCGGTGAGTTTGATTTTGCGTTTGTAGATGCGGTGGCGGGTGGCGATGTAGAGGGTGTTTTGGTGGAGGTAGCAGTAGTTGACGCGACCGTCTTCGTAGGCGGGTTTGGGGAGAACGAGTTGGACGCGACCGGGTTGGTCGAAAATTTGGAGGCCGGCTTCGGTGCCGACGAGGAGATGGCCGGAGGCGGCGGCGAATTGGCCGTCGAGGGCACAGCGGCCATCGGTGGTGGGACGCTGGGCGTAGAAGTAGGGCTGGGGGTGGAGGGGGATATCTCCGCTGAGGGTGTAAGAATGGATGAAGGGGCCATCGAAGTGGCAGACGAGGAGTTGAGATTGATCGGCGCTGAGGCCGATGCCGTTGCAGCCTTTGAAAGGTATTTTTTGAGGGGTTCTAAATCTGTAGGAACTGGTGACGGTGCTGTTCTTGGGGCTGGTGAAGTAGATTGTGCCATCATTTCTGACCACGATGTCGTTGGCTGCGGCATTTTTTATGAGGGTTTCAAATTTTCCAGTCTCGAGATCATAGGAGCGGACATCGGAGCCGGCGGTGTAGAGGGTTTTGCCATCGGGTCCGAGGGCGATGCCGTTGGCGCGGGCGGTGTCTTTGGCAAAGAGGGTTTCCTTGCCATCGAGGGTGATTTTGTAGAGTTCGCTGTCGGGGACATCGGTGAAGTAGAGGGTGCCATCGGCGGTGACAGCGAGGCCTTCGGCCCAGTTGTGGCCTACGGAAACGAGCTGCCAGTTTTCGCCGGGAATGAGGTATTCGGCGGCGCGGGATTTGCATTTGTCGAGGTGGACGGAGACGGGTGTTTTGCCGTGGTCTTTCCAGAGCCAGGTGAGAGCTTCGAGGAGGATTTTGTTTCCTTCCTTGCGACTGTGGCCACCCTCGTCCCAACGGTGGGTGTGCTCGTAGCCGGAGAATTCGAGAGCACGCTGCATCGTCTGGTTGGCCATCCACCAGTCGCCTCCATAGATATTGAGGTCGTTTTTGCCGTCCTGAAGGAAGATGCGGAGGGGTTTGGGTTCGGTCTTGCGGATGAGGGCGGGGTAGTCGTTGCCGCCGCGAAGGCCGACGTAGGTGCCGATCATGGAGTAGACGCGGCGGAAGTGGTCGGGTCGTTCCCAGGCGGCGGTAAAGGCGGCGATGGCTCCGGAGGATCCGCCGCAGAGGCCTCGGTCATCGGGATTCCCGGAGATGTTGTAGTCCTTAAGAAGGGGGATCATTTCCTCGATGAGGAAGTTGGCGTAGTTGGGGCCCATGCCGTCGTATTCGAAGGAGCGGTTGAAGCGGGGTTGGGCGTTTTCGTTTCCCGGGGGAGCGGGGACGACGCCGGGGTTGATAAAGAGGCCGATGGTGACGGGCATGTCTCCGGAGGCGATGAGCTTGTCGAAGGCATCGGGAACGTAGCCTTCTTTTCCGGGGGTGCGGACGAAACCGGCTCCGTCCTGGAAGATCATGAGGCAGGCGGGCTTGGCGGAGTCGTATTCGGCGGGGACGTAGACCCAGTAGTCGCGGGTGGTGCCGGGGAAGATCCTGGACTTGTGAAACTGGTGTTTGGTGAGCTTTCCGGTGGCAAAGGCAGACGAAATGAGCGCGAGGAAGAGCAGGAATCGCATTGCTCCAGTTAAGAGATTCCCATGTGGAAAAGGAATCAAGAAATCGGAAGCGGGTGATTTCGTCACCTTCGCCCTTCCACCGGATTTGAAAGAGGAGTAAGTTGCATTTGTTATGAAAATGCGTTCTGTCCTTTTATTCACACTTGCGGCTTTTGGAAGCTTGCGTGCCGAGATTGTGATCAATGAGATCCACTACAACAGTCGGCCCAATGATGCGCGGGATGAGTTCATTGAGCTCCATAACACCGGGGCGGGAGCCGTGGATTTGGAAGGTTGGTTTTTTAATTCAGGTGTGGACTACACCTTTCCCGCGGGAAGTGAGATTGAAGCGGGTGGATTTCTGGTGATTGCCGAGAATCCAGTGGCTTTGATGGATCAGCACGGGGTGGGAGCGCTTGGTCCGTATTCGGGAAGACTTTCGGGCGAGGGAGAGAGCATCGAATTGCGTCAGGCCAATGGCCGGATTGCTGACACGGTGGGCTATTCGAATCATTTCCCGTGGCCAACAGCAGCCGGGGGCGCGGGGTCTTCGATGGAATTGATCAATCCCGGATTGGACAATGATTTGGGTGGATCGTGGAGGAGTTCGCAATTGTCGGTTTTACCTGCGTTGACCTTGATTTCCGAGAGTGCAGATGGGTGGCGCTGGCGACGTGGAACGAGCGAGGCTTCTTCGCCGCTCAATGCCTGGACGGCCGGGGAGTTTGGAGAGGATGGAACGTGGATGACGCAGGCGATGCCAATCGGATATGGCGGTGTGGGAACGGTGGTTTTTAATCCGGCCATTTCCAATATGAGAAATGTGCACTCGAGCATTTTTCTTCGCCGTGAATTCGAGGTCGCGGCTGGTGAGATTCCGCCGAAGCTTCAGCTGCGATATCTCCTGGATGATGGATTTGTGGTTTATGTCAACGGGCAGGAGGTTTTTCGGACAGACAACATGGATGGAGGGCAACTGACGGTTGCTGATACAGCCAACTCAAGTGGAAATGAAACGGCGTGGCAGGAAGCGGAGTTTACGAGTGGCGCGGCGCAACTTCAGGAAGGGACGAATGTCATCGCGATCCATGCCTTTAATAACAGTTTGGGGAGCAGCGATTTTGGAGTGAACGTGGAATTGAATCGACCCGAACCGGATACTTCGGCTCTGCCCCGGCCTTCGCCCGGAATTGGGAATACCGTTTTTTCAGAGACTGCTCCCCCGGCCATTCGGCAGGTGGATCATTCGCCGAATCAGCCCAAAACGGGGGAGACGGTTGTGATCACGGCAAAGGTGACGGATCCGGATGGCGTGGCCGCGGTGACTTTGGAGGCCCAGGATGTCGCGCCGGGTGCTTACGTGCCGCCTTTCCTGGCAAAATCGACCTCGCTGCTTTTATCGAGACCAACCGACCCGAGGACACCCAATCCGGCATACGAGCAGAATTGGACGACGCATGTGATGGTGGATGACGGAAGTGGAGTGGATGAAGTGGCGAATGATGGCATTTACTCGGTGGCTCTGACGCCGAGACAAAACCGGACCCTGGTGAGATATCGAATCATGGTGGAAGATTTGGAAGGGACTGAAGTGCGTGTTCCCTACGCGGATGACGAGCGATTGAACTTTGGATATTTTCAGTATGAGGGTGTCCCGGATTATCAGACAACGGCGGGAACGTTTCCGGCCGAGACCATTGAATCGGTCCCGGTTTATCACGTCCTGACGACGGCGGCGAATTTCGATCAAGCGGTGGCTTACAATAGCGGGGACCGGATTCCTTCGGGCAATTTTGATGCCCGGAGTGAATACAACTGGAGTTGCACCTTCGTCTACGACGGGGAGGTTTATGACAATGCCCGCTACCGGCTCCGCCAACGGAATGCCCGGTATGCGGGAAGCGGCAAACGGAGTTTGAAGTTCCGCTTCAATCGCGGAAACTATCCGACTTTTCGTGATCGGAATGGGGACAAATACCCACAGCCCTGGAAGTACCTCGCGACCCACAAGATGGTTGGCTCGCGCGGAAATCTCACTTGGGGGATGGATCAGGCCACCAACCATCTGATGTGGAATCTGACCGGAACACCGGCTCCTTTCACTCATTGGGGGCACTTCCGGGTCATTCAATCTGCCGCCGAGGCGACGTCTCAGACCCAAGGGGATTATTACGGAATGCTTTTGGCGTTGGAGGAATTTGACTCGCGCTTCCTGGATTCCCACAATCTTGAGAAAGGGAATCTTTATAAACTCATCAGCTACCGGACGAACGGATTGGATGTGCAGCGTTATCAGGCTGCAAATGCGGTGAACGATGGATCGGATTTTTCAACCATCATCAACCAGTTGCGTCCGACGAAGGATGACAATTGGCTTCGCGAACATGTGAATTGGGAAAGCTGGAATCACTACCATGCGGTGGTGGATATGATTCGCCACTATGATGTGCAGCCAAATACCGGAGAGCATCTCAAGAATCGGGCGTATTACTTTGAGCCCTCGCCGACCAATCCGCTGGGGCGCTTGAATGTCTTGCCGTGGGATTCCGACACGAGTTGGGGGCCGAACTGGAATGCCGGGATGGATTTTCCCAAGCAGGCTATTTTTGGAGCAAGTGGAGTGGGAGTGCGCGAACCCTTTACCATCGATTATCTGAATACGGTGCGGGAGATGCGGGATTTGATTTGGACACCGGAGCAGATCGCATTGATGACCGATCCGCTCGCGGCCAAGATCGATGACATTACGGAGGCTGATCGGGCACGTTGGCCGGGTGGCGTCCCGCTGGACCGGGTGGTGGCGGACATGAAGAAGTTTGCCTTCGATGGAGGCCGCTGGACCGGGGGAGACAATGGCGGCATGCCGTTGATCTCACGTGACAGCGGCATTTCGGGTCAGCAAGGGCGCGATGCCTATCTGGACGCCTTGGTGGCGGATTCGGCATTGCCGGCCAAGCCAACTCTGACCTATAGCGGGGTTGCCGGTTTTCCACAAGATGGGGTGGCGTTTACCAGCAGCGATTTTTCGGATCCGCAAGGAATTGGGTCGTTTCAGGCCATGGAATATCGCCTTGCCGAAGTGAGCTCCCTGGGGGGAGGGCTTCGAGAAATTATGCCCGGCGGGCGGACTTGGTCTTATCGGGACGACGATGTCGATCAGGGGACGGTCTGGAGGGAAGCGGGATTTGATGACAGCAGCTGGAACACAGGATTGGCTCCGTTGGGATTTGGAGGGGTGAACGGATTGGTTTTTGAGACAACGATCGAGCGGGGGATGCCTACGGCCTATTTCAGGACGACGATCAACGTCACAGATCTTGATTTGATTGATCATTTTATTTTCAGGCTTTTGCTCGATGATGGGGCGGTTGTCTACGTAAACGGCGAAGAGGCCTTCCGGGAAGGGATTGCCGACGACGAGATGGTGACTCATGAGACCCTCGCCCGTGAAAATGGCGATGAGCTCGTTTTTGACGATTTTGAGGTGAGTAAGAGCTTATTTGTGGAAGGGGCCAATGTCATCGCGATTGAGGTTCACAACCGGACTCTCGGGAGTGCTGACATGGGCTTTGAGATGACCCTCGACGCGCGGGAAGTGCTCCTTCCGCCGGGAGAAAGCCCATCATTTGAGTGGGCATCAACATGGGAATCCGGGGAATTGACGACTTTTGCACCGACGGTGGATGTTCCTCCGGTGACGAAAGTGGGGCGAACCTATCGGGCGCGTGTCCGGCATCAGGATGACACCGGGCGCTGGAGCAACTGGTCGGAACCGGTCGAGTTTTTGGCGGGTCAGCCGACCATTCAGCCTTACCTCGACAGTCTGGTGATCAGCAAGATCATGTATCATCCCCTTCCTCCGGGCGAAGATGAATTGGCGGTCCTGCCTTCGGCGGAAGAAGCCGACTTTGAGTGGATTGAGATCATGAATATTGGCAGCGGGTCTCTCGATCTCACCGACCTCCGATTTACGAAGGGAATTGAATTTGATTTCATCAATGGAAGTAAAACGGCAATCGCTCCCGGAGAACGCCTCGTGATTGTTGCCAATGAAGAAGCGTTTAATCTGCGCCACGGATACGCCGCCACGCCTGAATTCGTGATTGGCGAATTTTCAAAGAACCTTTCCAACGGAGGTGAGTTGGTGAAGCTCTCTTTCGGCGCGGGAACTCTTATTCGAGAGGTCGAATACAATGACAAGTTTCCATGGCCGGACGCTTCAGATGGAAGTGGAGCAAGCCTCGTGCTTGTTGATGGTTTTGGAGCTGATGGCGGCGATTGGCGTCCGAGCGTGGGTGGGAATGGTGCGCCGGGAGTTGACGATGGCCTGGCCTTCACCGGAGATCTCAATTCCTATGCTCTTTTGAGTGGCCTCGAGATTGAGACCGTGGAAGTGACGGGCGACCTTTATGCGGAGCTGACCTTTGTGCGCCGGGTGAATGCTGATGATGCCAAGATCACTTTGCAGTCCTCGGTGAATCTCGGGGAATGGGAAACGGCGCAAGCGACGAAGATTGGAGAGTCCTTCGGACCCGGCGATCAGGGGCGGGTGACTTATCGTACGAAATGGCCTGTGAAGAACTTGCGAAGCGATTTTTATCGTCTCAAACTTGAAGTGAAATGAGGTCTGCGGAAGCGATCAAGGAGGCACTTGAGGCATCGATTGCTGCTGGCGAAGTGGTGGGAGCGATTGGTCTCGTGACGGGAGCTGAGGAGACCCTGGCTTTGGTGACGGCAGGATATCAGAATCTTGAAGAAGAGATCCCGATGAGGGAAGACGCGCTTTTTTGCATCGCCTCCATGACCAAGCCGATCACGGGGATCGCGGGGATGATGATGCTGGAGGAGGGGAAGCTTTCGCTTGATGATTCGTTGGCCAAACATCTTCCGGAATTTTCGGAGCTCAAAGATTCGAACGGAGAACCGGTGACCGTGACTTTGCGCCAGTGCCTCAGTCACACTTCCGGAATGAGTGATCTGAGTCTGGAGGAGGAGGACGGTTGTCGGCAGCTTTCCGACTTTGTTTCGTTGATTGTTTCGAAACCTGTGAATTTCCTTCCTGGAACCGAGTGGTGCTATTGCCAAACAGGCATCAACATGACTGCGCATGTTGTTGAGCGACTTTCCGGTATCGATTTTCCGACCTTTGTCAGGGGGCGTATTTTTGAGCCACTCGGGATGAAGGACACCACTTTCTATCCGGATGAGAGCCAGATTTCGCGAATTGCCTTGGTTTACGGGCGCACGGAAGAAGGAGGGTGGGAAAAGGGTGATCATGATTGGGTGACCCATGGCCGATTGGAGACGAGCGACCGCTATCCGAAGGCCAACGCCGGCCTTTTTTCGACAGCGGCGGATTACGCTCGATTTTGCCGAAGTCTCTTGAACCAAGGGGCTGGATTGGTGTCACCCGAGTCGGTTCGGGAGTTTTGCTCGGTGCAGACCGGGGAGTTGGAGACCGGGTTTACCCCGGGAAATGGCTGGGGCCTGGGGTGTGCCGTGATGAAACAACCGCAAGGGGTGACGGCGATGCTTTCATCCGGAACCTACGGGCATGGTGGACTTTATGGGACCCAGGGCTGGATTGATCCGGTCGAAAAGCGGGCATATATTTTAATGGTTCAGCGAAGTGATTTTGAGAATGCCGATGAGTCCAAAGTGCGGGAGGAGTTTCAAAGAGCGGCCGCCAAAGCCTGCCGGGAGAAAGGAGCCCCAACAGGTCAAGAAGATGTAATCGACTATGGCTAAGTGATAGCGGGTGATTTTTCTTCGACACAAACATCACTTTTTCTTGTTTTTTAAAAAAATTAGCCGCAAGGTTCGCCGGTAACTTCTTTCCATGAACTCACTCCCCTTTAAGTTCTGGTTGGTCTTGGTTAGTCTGGCTACCTTCACCAGCAATCTATCCGCCGCCGATCAGGTTGCAGATACCGTCTCTGTTCCCGAACCATCGGCAGCTCTGCTTGGTGGTCTGTGCGGGGTTATATTTCTCCTCTGGCGCAAAAAGTAGAGCGGAGCCCGGATCCGGGTACTTTCGTTTCCTTCTTGCTATTAGGGGCAAAGGTTGAAACCTCACTCTCTTCACGACGATCGTACTTTCGAAGTCTGACAACGACCCAACATCCCATGGACACTCCTCCGTTTACCGAACTCGGCCTCCCCGAGCCCCTCCTTGCCGCCGTGCTCGACATGGGTTTCGAAAGTCCGTCGCCGATTCAGGCCAAAACCATTCCGTTGGCTCTGGAAGGGAAAGATCTCATCGGGCTTTCCCAAACGGGCTCGGGTAAAACTGCCGCGTTCGCATTGCCTACCCTCGCTCGCATTGACCCTCACCTCGCGGAGCCACAGGCGCTCATTGTCTGCCCGACCCGGGAGCTTGCCGTGCAGGTTTGTGAGGAGGTTTTTCGCCTCGGATGCAAAATCAAAGGACTTCGTGCTCTTCCGGTTTATGGAGGCACTCCCATCGACCGGCAGCTGAAGGGCCTCCGAAAAGGAGCACATATCGTGGTGGGGACGCCCGGGCGTCTCCTTGACCACCTCAAGCGACGGAGTTTCAATCCAAACAATATCAAAACGGTCATCCTCGATGAAGCCGATCGCATGCTCGACATGGGCTTCCAGGAAGAAATGGAGGAACTCCTCGCTGCCTTGCCAAAAGAGCGCCAGACGATGTTCTTTTCGGCCACGATGAACCGTCGCGTCAGCCGGCTCATCGATAATTTTGGCAAGAAACCCGAGCTTGTCGAGATTGAGGCCAAATCCCTCACGGTGGATGCCATCGACCAATCTTGTTACGAAGTACGCCAACGCTCCAAAGTGGAGGTGCTCTCACGTCTTCTTGATATCGATCCGCCGCGTCTTGCACTTGTTTTCTGCAACACCAAGCGACTTGTTGATGAGGTGACCGAAGGTCTTCTGGCACGCGGCTACTCTACCGATCGGCTCCATGGAGACATGACCCAGCAGATGCGGGAGCGGGTTTTGGCTCGCTTTCGCGAGGGCACGATCGAGATTCTCATTGCGACCGACGTGGCGGCCCGCGGTCTCGATGTCGATGATATTGATCTGGTGGTGAACTACGAGATCCCGCACGACCCCGAGGATTATGTTCACCGGATTGGTCGAACCGGCCGCGCCGGACGTTCCGGAAAGGCGGTGAGCTTCGTTTTTGGACGCGACATTTACCGCCTTCAGACCATCGAGAAATACACCCGTCAAACAATTCGTCGCGAGCGGGTGCCGAGCCAGGAGCAGGTGGAAGGAAAGCGGGCCGATAATCTATTTCAAACGATTCAAGAGCGGCTCGAAGGCGGGAAAGTGGGTGACTATCAAACTTATCTCGATCGACTTCTTGAGCAGGGGCACACCGCGACTGATATCGCCAACGCCGCCTTCTCACTTCTGCGTGAGTCGACGACCCGCGAAGGTGAGTTTATTGCCGAGGACAAGCAAAAGGAGGCTTTTTCCAACGAACGTCAACGTTCCACCTGGAAGGACGACCGCGGTGATCGCAAGGAACGCCCCGAGCGCAAGGAGCGTGACCGCGGCTCCAAGCCCGAACGTAATAATTCCAAGGGCATGTCCTGCCTCGTCATGAACCTCGGCAAAGCCCAGCACATCAAACCCGGTGACATTGCCGGAATGATCTACCGCGAGTGCAATGTCCCCGACGGTTCACTTGGAAAGATCACGATCTTCCCGAAGCATACCCTCGTCGACGTGAGTAAAGAGATCGCCAACGACGTCATCGATGGTCTGCGTAGCGCGACCCTCCGTGGTCGCAGCTTCAAGATCGATCACGACCGGAAGAAGTAAGTCAGGTGACAAGAAAAACGGCGATTCGATGATTCGAATCGCCGTGGTGCCGTGGTTTTCGAAATGCTTTTTAAGGGGCGTTTCCGGAGACCGAGAGTCTCACGAAGATCTTCGAAGAAACAGGTCCGGCAACTTCAGCCTCCACGGTGGTTTGTCCTTGCGAAGGAGTGTTTGGGGAGACATTGAAACTGACGATGGTGCCGTCGGGATTTTCGGTGTCATCTTCGTAGAAGTTTACCAGGTCGGTTGACCAGGTGTAGGATGCCGTGGCGGCCTCGGGGGCCGGATCGTCACTTTGGGAGTGGGTGAAGACCATGTTCTGGCTTCCCTGATCGACAGTTCCAACGATGAGGCCTTGTGAACTTGCGGAGGGATCGGTGCCGAGGAAATTTTCGAGACCGTTTGGCTGGCCATCTTTATCGGGGTCATCATTGAATCCGGTAAGATCTCCCACGCCCGGGAAGCCTGCGATCCAGCCGGCGAAACCAGCTGGAATCCCCCCGGGAGTCACGATGTTGTCGTAGCCAACGATGGAGTTCGCTCCCCAAAGCGGAACCACTTTCAGACCGTTGATTCCGGATGGGATGAAGACTTCAAAGGTATAGGTTTCCCAGGTGGAACCATCGCCGATGAGAGCGGGGAAGGTGTCTCCCGTCGATCCGGTATCCACTCCGTCGGTGTAGAATTCGACCTTTAATCCTCCGATGCTCCCCCCTTGGAAGATTTTCATATCCAGTTGGAAGTCATAGGTTCCTTCCTCTGTGATTCCGAATTTGCTGATGGGGGTGACACTGGAATTGTTGGAAGCCAAAACACCCCAGCCGCCGCCAGCGGTGTTGTCCATTTGTCCGTAGCGTCCCGGGTTTCCTCCAGTCTCCGGGAAGTCGAATGAAACCGATTCGCTGAATTGGGCCCAATTGGTGTTGCCGGCCTCAAAGTCGGCGTTTTGAATTGGAGGAGAAGGACGGGGTGTGGTGTTGAAGGTGAAGTTGTCATAGGCCACGCTCGATCCGGGTCCCCAAAGCGGAACCAGTTTGATGCCATCGGCATCGAAGGGAATGGCAATTTCATAGTCGTAGGTTTCCCAGGTGTTTCCGTCTCCGATGAGCGGGGCACGAAGATCGCCGGTGCTTCCCTTTCCTGCCGAGCCCTGGTAGAACTCGACCTTGAGACCTCCGGGCGCACCGCCCGAAAGGAGCTTCATGTCCTGGCTGAAGACATAGGTTTCTCCTCCGGTGAGTCCAAGCCCTCCAATCGGGATGATGCCACCGCCGTTTGAGATCCAGACACCGAAGCCCTCGCCATCGTTGGTCATGACTCCGTGACCATCGGGATTTCCGTCGGTTGGGTTGTAGCTGAAGGTGGTGTTGGGAGCGCCTCCCTCTGACCACTTGGTATTTCCGTCCTCAAAATCGCCGTTGGGGATTTCGCTGACATCGGCGATGTTGATCGGGGTCGTGTCAAAGGTGATGTTGTCATAGCCAACCACTGAGCCACCTCCCCAAAGAGGAACGATTTTAATGGCAGTGGTGGTGGCGGGGATTCTCACTTGGAACTCGTATGACTCCCAGGTTGTGCCGTCGCCGATGAGTTCCGGGAAGATATCTCCGGTTGAGCCATCGCCCGAGGCGCCGTTGGAAAAGTCCACTTTGAATCCTCCGATGTTTGAACCGGAGAAGATTTTCATGTCCTGGCTGAAGGTGTAGGCTTCTCCGGCGATCAGTCCAAGGCCGGAGAGGGGGAGAGCAGTGCCATTTGCGGTCACAAGGACTGCCCATCCGCCATCGTTTGCGGAATGATCAATGACGCCGTGTCCCGTTGGGTTCCCGTTGGAACCCGGGAAATCAAAAGCAAAGGTGCCACCCCCGCTGTTTTGTTCCCAGGCGGCCCCGTCGGCGGCTTCGAAATCGGCGTCCGGGATTTCGGTTGGAGCAACCAGCGGGGTGTCCTCGACCACAATATTGTCGTAGGCGACCTTCGATTCGGCGCCCCAGAGCGGGACAATTTTAATGCCATCGGTTCCCGAGGGGATGGCAATGTCGAAGTTGTAAGTGGCCCAGGTGCTGCCATCTCCAATCAGGTTGGGAAAGATGTCACCGGTTGAACCGTTGCCGGAGGCACCGGCAAAGAAGTCAATTTTGAATCCCCCCACCTTGGTTCCGGAAATGATCTTCATGTCCTGTTTGAAGGTGTAGATCTCCCCGGCGCTCAGACCCAGATCGGCGAGAAGAATCGGAGCTTCAAAGTTGGAAATCCAGATTCCCCAGCCTCCGCCACCGGTATTGTCGATGACTCCGTGGCCATCGGGGTTTCCGTCGGCTCCGGGGTATTCGTAGAGGAATGTTCCTCCGCCATTCGCCTCGACCCAGCCATTTTGGCCGCTTTCAAAGTTGCCGTCGGGAATCTCAACGAGCACGGCATTTACGCTGGTGGTGATGACCGCCAGAAAGGCTGCCGGGGATGGAAATGGAAATCGTTTCATGGTATGATTCTTCGATGATGTTGAGATGAAGATCATTGCATTGAATTACATGGGCGCAACGTCAATCTTCATTGATTGAGGAAGTGCCGGAAGTGAGTGACAAGGTGCGGGACCTCGTCGCGGAAATGGTGGTCGGGATCGTAGACCTCAATTTGATCGGGTCGCAGCCCGGTCAGGACAGAGGCCCGGCCGGGCTTGCAGCGGGGGATTTGGTTGCAGGCCCGATCGAAGCGGATCTCTTTCCCGGCGAATTTGGTTAGGGTGCGAAGGTGACGAAAAGTCGAGCGAAGGTTTTTTGTCGTGGTGCGATGGGAATTGCAGAACGGACTGTGACCAATGTGGTGCCATCGGTTTGGTCGATGCGGGAGACGGGGATGGCGGTGCGTTCCCAGGTGACGAGGTCGCTACTGATCTCGGGGATCACCAAAGCATCGGCGAGTGAGGTCCTGATCTGATAGGTGAAGGCAACAAATTGATCTTCGCCGGCTGTGACGGGTGCGGTGCTCCAAAGGGGGTCACGATTGAGATCCGCTCCCTGGACATAAAGAATGAGATTTTCTTCGGTTTCTCCGGGGGAGATGTCTTCCGGACCGGTCCCCGGATTGGTGGAGCTTCCATAAACATCAAGAGCCCATTGTTGGAAGGAGAAGCCGTCCGAAAAACCGGGGCTGCCGTGGGTGAGGGAGGAGGCTTGCCAGCTTGCGGCATCCCCAAGTTCCTGTGCGGGAATTGAAGAGTTGATTAAGACCAGGCTCGGTCCCCTCCCGTCGGGTTCGATCGGCCACGGGGCCCGGTCATTATAGGCAAAGGAAAAGAGAAGTTCTCCCCCGGGGTCCCGCAGAGCCAGCGTTTCGCCGCCATTGGAAAGATTTGAGCCGGCTTCGAACTCGCCCAAAATGAAGGAATCGGCGGCGCTCCCGTATCTTGCGAGGAAGGCGGCGCGACCACTTACGATGACGGCCCGGCCGGCGGCGGGAATCACGCTGCCTTGGGGAAAGGTCAAGGTGAGGCCTCGATCAAAGACGCAGTTGCTGAGATCCATGTCGCCGCCCGAGGTATTGAGAAGTTCCAGGAATTCGTAGTCGTTCTTGTTGGTTGAGGTCGCCACCTCTTCAGCCGATTGGGCGTCGGCAGGATGGTAGTGAATCTCGCTGACGATCAAATTTGCGGCTGAGGCAGGTGAGGCGATGGAGTAATACTTTTCAGTGAGAGGGGACCATTGGCCGGAGTCGTCGAGGGTGCGTGTTTTTAACAAGGTGCTTGTGGTAATTGAAAGAGGGCTGTCGAAAGCCAGCGCGGATTCGGACACCGTGGCGGAGGTCCCGGAGCTTGCGAAGAGAATCGCTTGAATTAAGAAGTCGCTACTTCGGGGTGATCGGTTTTGGCCGTGAATGGCAAGGACATTGGTTCCAACCTGAAGTTGAACCAGTTGGGGAGTGAGGTCGAAGTTTTGGTAGCGCACGGCGTCGTTGTCGGAATGGGAGTCCGAGGAGGTGGCGTTCCAGGTGGAGGCCCCGAAGTTCTCCCACTCGACGAGGGCCCCGTTCAGGTATGCGCCAAAACCGTCGTCATAACGCATTCTTAGGGTCAGGCTGCCAAGGCTCTCAAGGGTGGCTTGATCGGGGATGGTAAATTGAAACCGGAGGTAGGCGGAGGCATTGGTTTCGTACATCGAATTCAAAGGGGTGGAGATCAACCTTTGGTATCCGTTTCCCTGTTCAAAGCCCACGCCATTGCGTCCGGTGATCCAGTCGTCGATGTTTGACGGTTCGGCATTGGCACGCCAGGCAAATCCAATTTCGCCATTGATGGCGGCAGTGGGGACGATGGCGCGGACTTGTGAGTCTTCGCTGATGAATGAAAGGATGGAACTCCGACCGGGGGTGCGGGGGTCACTGCCATCGGTCGTGTAGTAAATTGTGGCGCCGTCCGTGCCGGTGGACAGAGTGACCTCCACAGGGGTTGCTGAAGTGTTTCCAGCCGGTGTGGCAATGGGAGCGTTCGTCGCAGGGTAGAGGCCGGCGGTCCGGAAGTGAGCGAGCGCCTCCCGGGTCCGGTTTGGGATAAACTGATTCCGCACCCAGCCGACAGCGGACGTCCACTCGTTGTTTCGAGTGAATGGAGACGAGCGATCAGGCTCAAGCCAGGCCTGAACACCCCAACGCGCGGACTCCGCAACCACCGGGGTTCTTACCAGATTGGTGTAGTGATCCCAGCCCTCGATGAGTGGCCCCGAGGTGAGGGCTCCTCCAAGAAGCATGTGTTTTTGAATCCGGTCTGCGAAGAACAGTTGAAATTCTGGAAAGCGGCGCAGCGCGTCATAAATGAATCCGGGCGAACCGTCGTTGGCAATTCTTGAGAAATCGTTTCGAAATGTCTGGAAGCCGGTAAAGGGGATGCCCATGGACATTTCAGCGTCCCAGCTGTAGAAGAAAAATTTTGTCGTGCCGTTGCGGCTTTTTCTGGCGACATACCAGTTCTTGTCGTCGGAAAATGTGCTGACATCAATTCCGTTGAAAAAGAAAGGCGAGAGCCAGTCTTCGTCGCTGGCCCAGATCCTCTGGATCATGGCATCGGCAAAATTTTCGACATCGAGGTATTCCTGGATGGCCTCATAATCAGAGGAGGAGTTGATTCCGTTGTTGGCGAGAGAGATCAAGGCATTCCAGGCGTCGTCGTTTCCCGCTTCCACTTCCTGGCCGTGCTTGACCACATCCCAGTCGTCGGGATCACCTCCATGGTGGTCCGCATTATAATGTTCGTGGGGAAATTCCTGAAGTTCGTAGAGGCCCCAGTATTGTCCGTTTAAGAAAACGTTGACGTGCCTTCCGTGCGGCGAGGTTTGCCCCATGTTTCGCTGGACCTTGTGAAGGAATTGATTGCGGATGAAAGAAGCTTCATCCCATCTGCTGTCGAAGGTCCAGGCGTCGTGCCCGCCGCCGCGGAGGAGGAGGGTCTTAAATGATCGCACTCGTGATTCCGGGAAGAGGTCATGGTCGAGACGGGGGTTTCCGTAATCGTCCCGAAAGTAGATGCGGAGCGGCTTCTTGGGGTGTAGTCGGGAGTTCCCTCCGTGAATTCTGAGCCCGGCGGGTTCGTGGGTGGAGTCGTCGGGCGAGGCGGGATCAAAGTATTCGAAGTGAATCTCGCGCTCGCTGCTCCGGCCCTTGAGGTTCGGGTTTTCGTAAATCCCGGAAAATCCAAAAATGTCTGAATCGTTGAAGGAAAGTGAGACGACAGGTAAGGCTTTCAAAGCGTCATGAACCTCATTGCGATACGTGGAAGAATTGGTGATGGCCGGATTCATCTCATCCTGGGTCACAATGTCGGAAGTGAAGAGGTAGGACTGGGCGTCAATGTTTGTGGGGACCATTCCCGGCTTGTAGGCGATGGATCTAATGACGGAGCTGGAGGTGACGATAAAAGGGCTGCTGTAAAGGTTGCCCCGGGTGGGAGTTGGTGACGAGCCATCGGAAGTGTATCGGATCGATGCCCCGGGGGTGGCGGAGGTGATCTCCACCGAAACGAAGCCATCATAGAACCCTCGTTTCTTCGAAAAAGTGGTGTCTGAAACGAAGCCGCCCAAAGGTGCTCCATTGCTTGTGGCCGGGGTCGATGGAAAGAGATAGGCAACGGTTCCATCGTTACCGGTGCCATAGGAGACATCACGTCGTTGCTTGGGATAATCGAGATACTCGGAAACGACGATTCCGGATTCATCGGTGAGAACAAGCGAACCGCCCGAGGACGAGAGAGCGAAATCGGTATGGAGTCGGGCGCTCTTTTTACGATTCTTGCCCGATGCGAAAACGACCAGCCGGGTGTTCGGCTCCAGATTTGTTCCGGTGAGGAAAATCCACTTGCGTGGGTTGTCAGGATCATCACTCAGGGCAAAGCCCCCGAGATCGACAGGTGAAGCGTCCGGGTTGTGAATCTCGATCCAGTCGGAGGAATCACCGTCTTCGTCTTCGAGAGAATTTCGATTGCTTGCGAGGAACTCCGAGATGACCGGAGCTGCGTGGCCGACTTGAAAATTCACGAGGATCGCAAGAACTCCCAAGATACCCGGAAACCCGGGAAAGAGGGAAAAGTTGACACCAGAAGAGGGCATGGATTTAAACGTGGTCGGAAAAGCTGGTGAGAACAATGTCCGAGATGAGTTCTTTGTCAGCTGCGGGGCCGCAGGATTTTTTGGGAAGGTTGGGGGGCTTGGCTATTG
>ERZ887942.1384-NODE-1384-length-16836-cov-8.758417_pt1 | contig 16836 bp, 12 predicted proteins | sample MGYA00521099_ERZ887942 | MGnify/ENA primary metagenome ERZ887942 (study PRJEB32303, sample SAMEA104408605) | aquatic metagenome | biome: Brackish water; feature: Pelagic; material: water | place: Baltic Sea | collected 2014-06-07T06:48:00 | depth 16,251 m ...
AATTGATGTCGCCATTGGCAGTAAACTTTCCTAGGGTATTTTCTTTAGCCCTAGCCCTACTATTAGTTCTGGCAGTTGCGTTTCTAAGCTCATCTCAAGCGCAAGAGAATCCGATTCTCACTAGTGATGGGCAGCAATATGAAGTTCAGCGCATTATAAGTCTCGCGCCGCATATTACTGAGTTACTTTTTTCAGTAGGTGCAGGCGATGAAATAGTAGGTACCGTTAGTTTTAGTGATTATCCTATTCAAGCGAATGATATTCCGCGGATAGGGGGCCATAATAAATTTAACTACGAAGAGATACTCGCACTTAGACCCACTTTAGTTATAGGCTGGAATAGCGGGAACGGTGATAAAAGTTTGAGTAGACTCAGGCAATTGGGGCTGCGTGTATATAGCTTTGAGTCCCATAGCCTAGAAGATGTTGCGACAAGTCTAACCGTTTTGGGTGAATTAACTGGAAACTCCAAGCGTGGTAATTGGCAAGCAAAGCAATTTCGTCAGCGCCTAAACGTATTAAGCACGCTGTATTCCAAAGTTAAACCGGTCTCTGTGTATTATCAGTTGTGGAATGAGCCACAGATGACGATTAATGATGAGCATTTGATTAGCGACGTGATTCGCTTGTGTGGGGGGCGCAATATTTATGCAGATGCAGTGCCACTAATTCCAAAGGTGGGTATTGAAAGTATAGTCCGGCGTACTCCAGAAGTTATCATAGCGGCTGGAACGTCCAAAGAAGCACCAGAGTGGTTGGATGATTGGCGGGATTGGTCAAGCATCCCCGCGGTGAAACACAATCACTTGTATCATGTTCATTCGGACTTATTACATCGCCATAGCGTTCGAATTCTTGATGGGGCTGAGCAAGTGTGCGAGATCTTAAGTACTACTCGGCAATTGATTACCGAAAATTAGTATTCGCTGATAGATTGCCGAATATTGAGGCTATTATTTGTTCAAAATTGACTCCATACGATCCATGATACTGTTCATACGGGCAATAGCAGCGCGGTAAGGTTCTGGCGAGCTCATATCTAAACCAGCTTTCATTAAAATATTGTGTGGGTAATCTGACCCTCCCGCTTTTAATACGTCTATAAAGGCTTCGCTGATACCTTCTTCACCGTCAATTATTTTTTCTGCAAACCAAGCTGCTCCGGCTATTGATGTGGCATATTGGTATACATAAAAATTGTAGTAGAAATGAGGGATATAGGCCCATTCGTTGGCGTACATGTCATCGATTCTAAGCACACCTTCATCGTGGCCATGATAAGTTTTTAATAATTTCAAATAGCGATCTGTTAGGCCGCTGCCAGTAAGTGGTTCGTCCGCCTCGACGGCTGCATGTATTTCGGCCTCGAACTCGGCAAACATCGTTTGACGATAAAAAGAACCACGCATCGACTCTAACGATTGACCTAGATAAAACAGGCGTTCTTCGTCTGATGCGGCTCGTTGCAATAAATACTCTTCGAGTAAAATCTCATTTATCTGAGAAGCCATTTCAGCGATGAAGGTCGAATAATCAGCCTTGCTATATGGCTGAGCCTTATTCGCTAGTAATGAGTGCACCGCGTGACCCCACTCATGCGCATAAGTCGACAAAGCGTTAAAGTCATCATTGTGATTTAGCAATACGTAAGGGTGAACATCGTAGGCCGAACCATTCATATACGCTCCAGAGCGTTTACCTTTGCTGGGATAGGCGTGTACCCAGTTCTCGCTCAGACCTCGTTCAAGGTGTTCTAGATACTCGCCTCCAAATGGTTGTAGTGCTGCTACGGTTAGCGCGCGCGAGGTTTCAAGGTCAAAAACTTTGTCGCTACTAACCAGTGAGGGGTATATATCGTAGTAGGCTAGTTCGTCTATTTCTAGCATTCGGGCACGAAGTTTGAAGTAACGGTGTAAAGTAGGTAACCCAGCGTTAACTTCTTTGACTAACGTTGTATACACAGCGCTAGGTAGGTTTTCTGAAGATAATTCACTGGTAAGCGTATCTGGGTAGTTTCGAACTCTAGCTAGCATAGTGTTCGCGTTTACTTCGGTTGCGAGCATCATCCCTAGACTGTCTTTGAACTGATCCCATTTGGACCAAAAAGTATCGAAAACGAGTTTACGATCATCTCGGTTTTCTGCGGCGCGATAGCGCGTATAAGCTGCTTGATCCAGGTAGACTTCAGTCCCGTCCGAAAGCGTTATCGTTGGCCATTCGATATCAGCATTGACGAGCAATTCGTATATTTCGTTTGGACTACCCAATACGATGCCCGCTGCGGCGAGTACATTTTCAGTTTGAGCGCTGAGAGTGTGGTCTTTGTTTCGCAGGATGTCATCGATATAGTGGTCGTACTCGGCTAGGTCAGGCTCTGCTGCGAGGTATGAGCGTATATCGTCTGCATCTGCTGCGAGTAGTGTCGGTTCTATCCATGACGTCGCTTCGCTTAGTCTCGAGTAGAGCGCGCGTGCCTTTGCGAGTCTTTCTTGGCTTTCCGCGAGATTTTGGTCTTCGTCATTAGTGGTGCTGGCGTAAACGTATAAGCGACTAATGGCCCGATATGTATTCCCAATGGCGGACATCGCTGCGAGTAGAGCTGTTGACGAATTTGTAAGCGTGTCTTTATGTTCGGTCAGACTCGACAAAGATTCGTCTATCTGAGTATAAGCGGATTGCCAATCTTCCTCACTTGCATATAAATCAGACAAGTCCCATACCACAGGGGTATTAGTATCTTGACTCGGCTGAGATAAAAGAGGGGTAGAGGAGATGCAGAGGAGGAGTACGAATAGCAGTCTTTGTGGCATGATAGTCAGCAGTGTAAAAATTTGATCAATCAGCAATATAACGTTTTGTTAGATAGTCGTCAGTGATTTATGGAAGTTGTAATCAAAGGGCCAAAAGGCTACGCCAGTATTATTGAGAAGCAGATACAGCTATGCACAAATCGAATTGGTGGTGGGCCAGTCAATATTGAGTTGGTTCTGCGAGATGGTCAATTGGAGTTACTTGAACAGCTGACTTCTAATTCTACTAAGCATGCTGATAGATCTTCAAAACAAAATGTTCCAAAACAGCTAAGACACAAAATTGATGTGGCTAAATTTGTTAAGCAACAAAAGTCTTGGCCGGCTGCTAAACAAAAGCCGTTATCACAGGCCATTGGACGTAAAACAAATAAGCTAGTTGATGCGACGGCAGGTTGGGGTGGCGATGCTATGCGTTTTTGTTCACAGGGGTACGAAGTGATATGTTGTGAACGTCAACCACTTATTGCTTTGTTATTACGCGATGCTATGCGGCTGTTGGCAGAAACTGAGTGGGCACAAAAGAACAAGGTCTCTGTGCCGGTGGTAGAGACCGGCGATGCACTAGACTTATTGGGAAATGGTGCATTTAGCGCAGACTGTATTTATTTGGACCCGATGTTCCCAAGTAAGCGGAAGTCATCCGCTATGGCGAATAAAAGCATGGAATTGTTGCATGGCTTGATTGGTGAAGATATCGATGCCGAGTCGTTGTTATGCCATTGCGTTCAAAAATATCCAAGGACTGTAGTGAAAAGGCCAAATTATGCACCCCCATTGTGGCGTGAGCCAGACGAGCAATTTACTGGGAAGCTAATTCGTTATGATGTCTACTTTCAATCGAAATCAAAATAAAAATGTCTAAGTCCAGATTCTTTGCACCTCAAAATTTTGTGGTAGGCGACCCTGTTGAGTTGGATACAGAGCAGTCTCGACATGCAATAAAATCAAGGCGTCTAAAGGCGGGTGATTCTGTAGAGTTGCTCAATGGTGAAGGGCAAATTGCCATTGCGGAGCTTGCACCGCAATCTTCGCGCAGTTTGGCGGTGTTTACGGTTCAGGAAGTTACCGCAGAGAAACCTGTCGAGTTTGACTTAACTATCGCCGTGGCGGTGCCTAAGGGGGATCGCCAAAAAGTATTGTTGGATATGCTCACTCAGTTGGGTGTTAGTCGCATCGTGCCGCTCAATTGTGATTTTTCGGCTACGCGTGCGAACGATAAGTTAGTAGCGAAATGGCGACGTCTGGTAATAGAGTCTTGTAAGCAATCTGGTCGGGTTTGGTTTCCCGAAATTGGGTTACCCGCAAATGCTGTGGACTACGCAATTCGAATGAGCAATCAAGGGTTGCAGCTTTTAATTGCAGACCCTAAAGGTGAATCGTGGCAGGAGTACTATGGCCCGAGACAATCAACTACCAAGGTCGTATGCTTTGTCGGTCCGGAAGGTGGTTTTAGCGAAACTGAAGTTCGGGCGATAGTGAGTCTTGAGGCTAAGAGAGTATCAATCGCACCACATATATTAAGAATTGAAACCGCCGCTGTGGCAATAGCATCGTTATTGCTGACGGCATGATGGCTCGCCAACTATGTTTACATGACACCGCCACTCACTGGTTAATAAATCATACGGAGTAAATTAGGGCCGTAACCGATGGCCTCAGTCGAGAGCTTGTATCTTGTTTATTTGCTGTGTTATTACTTCCAGTTGAGACTTGGCATCTTTAAGTTTTCCACGTTCGTTGTCGATCACTGCTTGGGGTGCCTTATCTACAAATCCTGTGTTGGATAACTTGCCTTCGGCACGTTTAATGTCACCCATGAGCCGTTCGCTCTCCTTGTTAAGACGTATCAACTCGGCTTGCTTGTCGATTAAAGAGCCCAGCGGAATCAAAATTTGTACATCTCCGACAAGAGCGGTAGCTGAATCTGGTGCCTCTGTTCCTTCTGGTATCGAGTCGATGCTTTCCATATTCGCAAGCCGTAACAATAACGAGCGATTAGCATCCACGTAATTACTTTGTTCCGATGTCAGTCCAGATAAAAGAACCGGAAACTTTTTAGATGGCTCGATATTCATTTCGCCTCGAATGTTTCGGACAGCGGAAATTATTGATTTAATCCATTCAATTTCCAGGCTTGAATCTGCAAAACGATTGCTATCGTTTGAGACTGGATATGGTTGCAGCATGATGGTGTCGCCATCGACGGCGGCGAGCGATTTAACATCCTGCCAAATACGTTCGGTAATATAGGGCATAACCGGGTGCAATAGCCTTAGTAAGGCCTCAAGTACTCTAACCAAAGTGCGGCGAGTGCCACGTAATTGTTGATCACTTGCGGTGTCACTGCTGAGTAATACTTTCGCCATTTCCAGGTACCAGCTGCAATACTCATCCCATACGAAACTGTATAAAATCTTAGCGAGCTGATCGAAGCGATACGACTCAATATGTTGGGCTGCTTCTAATTCGACTTGTTGTAATCGATCCAACAGCCATTCATCTGCAGCCCGCAACTCATATGGTTTGTCGCGTTGTCCGCAATCTTGCCCTTCGGTATTCATCAGGACAAAGCGGGCGGCGTTCCAAAGTTTGTTACAAAAGTTTCGGTAGCCTTCTACGCGGCCTAGATCAAAACGTATATCGCGGCCCAGCGTTGCCTGCGAAGCAAAAGTAAAACGAAGTGCATCCGTACCAAACGCCGATAGCCCATCAGGAAATTGTTTTCTGGTAGATGCTTCTATTTTTGCAGCCATCTCAGGTTGCATTAGCCCGGTGGTGCGTTTTTGCACCAGTGCCTCGAGATCAATGCCGTCTATTAGATCTAATGGATCTAATACATTGCCTTTGGACTTGGACATTTTTTGCCCGTCTTGATCGCGGACCAGACCGTGGATATAAACTTCCTTAAACGGTACTTTACCGGTAAATTTAAGGCCCATCATAATCATGCGGGCGACCCAAAAGAAAATGATGTCGAACCCTGTAACTAATACAGATGTGGGGTAATAGAGATCTAATTCTTCCGTTTTATCTGGCCAACCAAGCGTTGAAAATGGCCACAAAGCAGAGGAGAACCACGTATCTAATACATCATTATCTCGATGAAGTTTCGTATCCGCCCCTGCTTGCTCTTGTGCGTCCGCTTCTGTCTGGGCAACGAAGATATTTCCAGCATCGTCATACCATGCAGGTATACGATGACCCCACCAGATTTGGCGGGATATACACCAATCCTGGATATTGTTCATCCAGTCGAAATATGTATTACTCCAATTTTCCGGTACAAACTTAATTTCACCACTTTTTACTGCTTTGATAGCGGGATCAGCAAGGGGTTGTATTTTTACAAACCATTGGTCGGTCAATAATGGCTCGATTACCGCGTTGGTGCGATCTCCTCGTGGCACCATTAATTTGTGCGGTGTGATTGAGTCGAGTAGTCCCGCAGCATCTAGGTCTGCGACTATTTGCTTGCGTGCCACATAACGATCCATCGAATGGTATTTTGACCCTTGTAAATCAATACTGGCATCAAGTGCCATAACATTGATTAGGGGGAGATCGTGACGACTACCAAGTTCATTGTCGTTAAAGTCATGGGCGGGTGTGATTTTCACGCAACCCGAACCAAACTCTGGGTCCACATAATCATCTGCTATAACTGGGATTTCACGATCAGTGAGCGGTAACTTAATCTGTTTGCCGATCAAATGCTGATAGCGTTCGTCCTCTGGGTGAACGGCAACGGCAGAATCACCCAGCATGGTTTCCGGTCGGGTGGTGGCAACTACCATAAACTGACTTGGATCATCTGCTAGAGGGTACTTAAGGTTCCATAAGTGACCATCTTCCTCTTCGGACACTACTTCCAGATCTGATACGGCAGTATTTAGTACCGGATCCCAATTCACTAAACGTTTGCCGCGATAAATGAGCCCCTCTTGATAGAGCGATACAAAAACTTTGGTGACGGCGTCTGATAAGCCTTCATCCATGGTAAAGCGTTCACGCGACCAATCCAGAGACGATCCCATACGTCGCAGTTGACGAGTAATATTTCCGCCCGATTCTTCTTTCCACTCCCAGACTTTTTCTATGAACTTTTCTCGACCTAGATCATGTCGAGAAATATTCTCAGCAGCTAATTTTCTTTCAACCACCATTTGGGTGGCGATGCCAGCGTGGTCACTTCCTGCTTGCCACAGGGTGGGTTCGCCGCTCATACGGTGATAGCGTGTTAGCAAATCCATGATTGTGTCTTGGAAAGCATGACCCATGTGCAAGCTGCCAGTCACATTCGGTGGTGGAATGACAATGCAATATCCATCATCGTTGCTGGTGCTATCTGGGTTTTTTAAGCCGGTAGAAAAATAACCTTCGTCTTCCCAACGCTGATAGATATTTTGCTCTATCTCACTGGGTTGGTATTGCTTGTCTAGGGACTGGCTCATGCCTTTATAATTTTAGATGATTCGTTGCAGCGCGTGATTATACGCGACGATCAAGTGTAGTGGGTGAGCTTTATCTATAGACTTGGATTAGTTGCGGGAATGATTGATGATTTCCTATGCGTTCTAGCGAAGTATGATGTAACGAATTAGTCGCTTTTGGGATTCCAGCAAGTTGAGCCGTTCGAGTTGGCTCTCCAATGAATGTTATAGTAGATTTACTAAATAGTTTTGCAGAGTTGGAGTAGTTGCATGGCGTTTGATCTCGAAGTGAACGGGAATGCGTATTCAGTTGAGGCCGACCCACAGACCCCATTATTATGGGTGATTCGTGATCAGCTTGGATTGACAGGGACTAAATTTAGCTGTGGTATTGCACAATGTGGCGCGTGCACGGTGCATCTTGATGGCGTACCGCTTCGCTCTTGTCGCGTACCTGCGTCAGTGGCGGTAGGTAAGGCAGTTAAGACTATCGAGGGGGTCTCACTGGATGGTGATCACCCTGTGCAGGTTGCCTGGAAGGAGTTTGATGTGCCGCAGTGTGGTTATTGTCAATCTGGAATGATAATGAGCTCATTGGCGCTGTTGGAGAAGAACCCAAATCCAACAGATGCAGAAATCGATGCTGAGATTACTAATATCTGTCGATGTAGTACGTATCACCGTATTCGCCAGGCGATTCATCGAGCTGCTGAGCTGATGAGAGCATGAGAGGTATAAATCGATGAGTAATTCAGCATTAGAAGCGAACCAAAAAGATAGCGTAACTCGCAATCGTCGAGAATTTTTGGCTGTTGCCGGAGCGGCTACCGGTGCTTTAGTGTTAGGGTTTTGGGTGCCTGCGAAGCAAATTAGTGCTGCAGAAGATTCAGGGCCTACTTGGTATGAAAATCCAGAAGTCCCCGAGTTAAATGCCTGGGTCGTTATAGAGCCGGACGATACGGTAACCATCCGTATTGCTCAGACCGAACTTGGGCAGGGGGTTTGGACTTCGAACGCTATGATGGTGTGCGAGGAGCTCCAATGCGACTGGAGCAAGGTTCGGCCACAATACGCTTCTGTTAACCGGGATGCTCGGGAATCGGCTCCGGAATGGACACTTAATGTTATGGGTGATGGCGCTTTTGACCCTATTGGTGGTGGCGAGCCTCTGTTTCGCGGGCGTGAGCCGGTGCGTGGCATTCCAGATAGTTTGTATAGACGCATGCGAACCAATGAAGCCTCTTCGGTCCGTGACGGTCGTTACTACTTGCAGCTTGCAGGTGCTGAAATCCGCGAGCGACTTTTGCTGTCAGCGGCCGCGCTATGGGATGTGCCGGTTATTGAACTGACGGCTAAAGATAGCATCATTAATCATGAGAAAAGTGGTCGCAGCACAACCTACGGAAAAATTGCTCATTTGGCAGCTGAAACGCCTCATCCCAACCCCGAGAGCATCAATATCAAGCCTCCGCATGAGTGGACCCTGATGGGTACCGAACAGAACAATATTGATGTTCCTGCAAAGGTGACGGGTCAAGTAGTCTACGGAATTGACGTTCGTTTACCGGGCATGAAGTGGGCGGCGATTAGAGCTTGTCCCGTTTACGGTGGTGATGTCAGTAATTATGACTTTGATGCCATTCGTGACCAGCCTGGTGTGAATTCTGCTGTGCAGTTACCGATTCCCGATCCGTCATTACTTCGCGGTCGTACATTTAGTGGGTCGGTTGCAGTGATTGCAGATCATTGGTACCAGGCAAAAACAGCGCTAGACAAAATGACGATTGAGTGGGATATCCCTTCGGAATTTGCAGCGTCTAATACTGCTGATATGCATCGAGAACTTGTGTCCGTAATGGCGGAGGCGGGTAATGTTCACATGGACCAAGGCGATGTCGAAGCGGCGATTGCAGGTGCTACGCAAACGCTAGAAGCGGAGTATTCGACACCTTATTTACCTCGTGCTCGAATGGAGCCGGGTAATGCTACTGTATTGGTGACTTCTGATCGGGTTGATATTTGGATCGGTGATCAAAGCCCTCAGGAAACTCGCCGAAGTGCTTCGTTGATTACAGGGGTTCCCGAAGAGAATGTTTATATTCATCTATGTCATTTAGGCGGCGGCTTTGGTCGAAATGGTAACGGTCCACAGGCTGAACAGGCAATAATGATTGCTAATGAGAATCGGGGAACGCCTATTCATTTGCTCTGGACTCGAGAAGAAGACTTTATTGGTACGACCTATCGTGCAATGGGCGTTGCTCGTTTGCGAGCGGGGCTAAATGCAGATGGTTGGCCTGTTTCGCTCGAAGTACGTACGGCAATGCAGGAAGATGGGTTTGGTCCGACTTCCTCATTTGACACGGCATCTAGGTACTATGCGCCTAACTACCGATTTTCTAGTCATTCTACAAAATTTCATGTTCCTTGCGGTACGCGACGCGGCGTGGGTCAGGCTGCACACGAGTTCTATCGTGAGACATTTATCGATGAGTTAGCACGTGCTGCCGGGAAGGATCCGTATCTCTATCGGCGTGAATTGATATCTCGAACTGATCTTCCACATAGAGACGATATGATTCGGGCGTTAGATTTGGCCGCAGAGATGTCAGACTGGGGCACGCCATTACCCTTAGGTACAGCACGTGCCATTGCGCTTGAGGAGAAAGGGGTTGAGGCAAAAGGAACGGCAACTATAAGCGCGATGGTGCATACCGTTTCAATCAGTAAGGAAGGGCAGGTTAGACTCGAGCGGGTCGATGTTGCCCTGGATCAGGGTTTTAGCTTAATTAACCCTCTGTCAGTGAAAAAACAAATTGAAGGACAAATTATTTGGTTTTATAACGACGCGATGCACCAGGCAAATACGGTCGTTGAAGGACGGATAGTAGAGAATAATTTTGACCAGTTCTCAATCTCGCGCATTAAGGAGGATCCTCCAGAAATTAATATCCAGTTTTTTAAAACGGAACATTGGATGCGAGGTATGGGGCATGATAGGGCTACTTCGGTTCAGTCAGGGATTAGCGATGCAATATTTCAGATTACTGGTAAACGATTTCGGGATTTACCATTTAGCCAGCACGATTTGAGTTGGGGCTAAAAGTTTAGAATTGGCGATGTGCAATTTTTTACTTAGGTTTATTAAACCCCTTCTCTAGGCGTTTTGCTAGCGCAGCTGAAAGCTTTTCGTAGTCCTGGCTACCTTTAATTGGCAAAGTGATATAGGGGTCTATCTCAGCTGAGGCATCAAGAATGTTATTTGCTAAATCGTTTGATGTTTCATACCCGCGTTGTGGGCCGGTGTGTTTCCTACGACCAGTGGTAACGCTTTTTTCGGACGTCTTATCTGTTTCAATCTCAATTTTGTCCATGAGAATGGGAAGATCTCGATCGACTGTTGCCGGTTCGTTCGCGCTCTCGACGCTAGTAGAAATGTTGGAATCATCAATAGTGTAGATTGAAGGCTGTTCAATAGAGTCCGACAGCGCCTCAATTTGTATAAGCATTTCCTCTTCAATTTCACTGTCCAATTCTGTTGAAAGCTCAGATTGCTCCAGCAATCTCTGAAGCGTGAGCAAATGATCTTGCAATTTATTTGAGGATTTTTCTTCAGCGCTCATATTTACATACTTCTGATTGAAGCTTCTTGATGGTGTTTTAAGACTACCCGTTGCTGTAGGAGTATAGTTTATAGAGTTATTGAGTGCATATTTGTGTTGATGCCATTGTCACGATAATGTTTGTATCGAATTCTGGCGGCTTGTTTATCTACCTCATCACATTCAACCAGTTCTGCCCTTCGTGATATTTGCGGAGTATCTGGCAGTATGTCACTGCTGATATTTATAATGACATCAAGTCCTTCATTTTCTGCTTGCATCAAATGTTCAGTTTTAAATAGATAGACCCTATACCGTTGTTGATCGATATTATTGTCCTTGTCAACGATCTGGTGAGGAATAAAGGAGGTATCGCTAAACTGCCAAAGTAAGGAATCGAGTTTTTCAATTTGTTGGGCACTCTCGCAAACCAGTGCGATTCGTTTTTTCAAATTTGCGAGTTTATTGGTCAATCGGCAAGCTAGCTTGAGCTTCCCATTTGATACCGGCGCTTCCAGCAAATAAAAATCGACTTGCTCGGTCATCGTGACCTAGTTAGCTCGGTCGATCAAATATTGGGTCAGTATTGGCACAGCCCGGCCCGTTGCTCCTTTCTGTTTACCTCCGCTCCGCCATGCGGTCCCCGCTATATCTAGGTGGGCCCAGGTTAGATCTTCAGTAAAGCGTGATAAAAAACAGCCTGCGGTTATAGTACCCGCCGCACGTCCGCCTACGTTAGCGATATCGGCAAAATTGCTGTCCAATTGCTTTTGGTAGTCATCCCATAAAGGCAGCTGCCACGCTCGATCCTGACTTGTTTCGCCCGCTGAAATAATGTTGTTTATCAAATCTTGATCATTACCCATCACGCCACTTGCATGGGAGCCTAGCGCGACAATAACAGCGCCAGTCAGGGTGGCAATATCAATTACTGTTTTGGGTTTGAAACGCTTGCTGTACGTTAACGCGTCACACAAGATAAGACGACCCTCGGCATCGGTATTTAATATCTCGATGGTCTGACCTGACATGCTCTTTACAATATCTCCGGGTTTATTTGCATCCCCGTCTGGAAGATTTTCTGAACTTGGTACTATGCCGATTAAGTTTATGCCTAGTTTCATCTCAGCGACAGCCTGCATTGCGCCAAATACGCTAGCAGCACCGCACATGTCATATTTCATTTCATCCATACCTGCAGAAGGTTTTATAGAAATGCCCCCAGCGTCAAATGTTAGGCCCTTGCCAACTAGAATATGCGGCTGCTCCGTCTTTGATTTAGCCCCCCTGTAATGCATTACTATCAGCTTAGCTGGTTGTCTACTCCCTCGACTGACCGACAGCAATGAGTCCATTCCTAGCTTTTTCATCTCCGCTTCTGAAAGTACGTCAACCTTCAGGTCGTTATCACGACCTAGCGCGCGTGCTTGTTTGGCAAGGTAGCTTGGGGTGCAGATGTTGCCAGGAAGATCGCCCAAGTTTCTTGCCAGATCCTTACCGTTACTAATAGCTAGCCCGCTTTTGCATCCTAATTTGGTTTGTTTTGCTTGTTCTTTAGTGTTGACAAGAAATCGAACGTTGAGAGCTTTTCCTTTGGCTTGCTTGTCTACCGGGCTCGGCTGTTGAATAACACGGTAACGAGCATCACCAATCGCTTCAATCATATGTCGACTGAGAGTTTCGAAGCCTAATCCGCAACTAGAGACACCCGCGAGGGAAATATTTGCTGAGTCGATCGATGAGCTTGATAGTTTGCTAGCAATAGATGTTGCTAGTTTACGAAATTCGGCAATGCTGGTATTTGAATTTTTTCCTGCGTAGACCACTACCAGTCGAGTATTTTGACTGCCTATTGCGGGAATAACAGTTGAACGCCCGATTTTATTGGTCAAGCTACCATTTTTGTGTAATGTCGAGAGAGTGCCATTAAGCTTTTTGTCAAAATCTTTAGCTTCCGCGCTGAGTGTTTTGTCAGAATTCAAGAAGATAATATGGCATGCTGCTGGAGTTGGGGTTTTTTCGATTAGGCTAACAGTGGTTTTCATGAGGCTCCGACAGATTTATGCTGTGTATTGATTCGCAAGTGGTGAGTGCTTTTTAGAGTAATGACTTGGCTATGACCCTATGCTAACTTTCTACAATCAGGTTTATAGTTTATTTGGACTTAGACCGGGTTATAACCCACGCTATATTGATCCGAAGTATACCTAAACTAGCGCGTTCTGAGAGTGACCTATTAGTTAAATGGAAATAATATTTATACACTGCGCGGCCAAATTGTTTCCGTTAACCCCTGATCGAGCTAGGCCACCGTACCGCTTCTTTAAATGATTATAAATCGCGCATTTATTCGTGAGGTGGTGACTACTGCCATCGCAGTAACCATCGTCATCATTACCATATTTTTGGTTGTAAGGATGATGGGGTTTCTTAGCCAGGCGGCTGAAGGGTTGATTCCAGTAGATGCAGTGCTAACTCTGGTGGCGTTAAAAATGACGGCTTATCTGGATGTGATGATCCCATTGATGTTCTATATCGCGCTATTGATGGTGCTCGCTAGATGGTATCGAGATAATGAAATGGCGGTGTTAGCTAGTGCTGGCATGGGTATTACGTCGTTTCTAAAACCTGCTGGAATGATAGCAGCAGGAGTTACCGCTGTGGTGGCGTTGTTCGCGTTCTATTTGACCCCGCAAGCGTTAGCAAAAGGTTATACGATAGAAGCTGAGTATAGAAACAGCAGTGAAGTTTCTGGGGTTGTCCCTGGCCAATTCATTGAGACTCGCGAAGGTGGAGGCGTGTATTACGTTGAAAGCTTTAACAGGGATGAAAATTATTACGAGAACGTTTTTGTTTATAAAAGTTCGTTTAACCGCGAAGGTGTGGTGGTTTCTGCCATCGCTTACCGTACATTCGACGCAGATTCGGGGCATCAGTTTTTAGTTCTAAAGGATGGAACGCGCTACGAAGGTACGCCAGCAACTCCATCGTACAGGGTCATCGATTTTGAAACTTACGCTCTACGCATGGAACCGCTAGATCGAGCCGAAATTCATTTGCCGGTAAAGGCCTTACCGAATGCTGAAATTGCCTATGCAGAACACCCTATTTTGAGGGGGGAGTGGTATTGGCGAATTGCCAAAGTGATGGTGTTTCCGGTATTAACGTTATTTGCCTTGGGTTTGAGCTTTGTAGATGGTCGGGGCGGGCGTGCAAGCGGGATGGTGGCAGCGTTTATGGTTTATTTGTTTTACACCAATATTTTGGGATACATGATCGCTGCCGTAAAAAAGGAGAACTTTAGTAGTAGTGCCCCGATTTGGTTAGTGCACTTAACTTTTTTATTGATAGGGTTGGTAATTCTTTATCGGAGGAATTTTAATTTGCCTTTGTGGCCCAGGTTCCAAATCGCGTATAGGCTTAGACAGCTTAAAAACGGATGAACAATTTTACAAACAGGTTCGAACAAGCTCATCGGGTGCGTGGAAGCTTTCATCTTGAAAGAAGTGCGGCATCTGTTAATTTTAATAAGTCGATGGGTGTCGAATGAGGGTATTGGATATCTATATTGGGCGTAACGTAATGCAGCAAACTATGATTGTGTTTGCCGTGTTACTTGGTTTATTTACTTTCATTAGCTTTATAGATGAGCTGAGTGTAATGGGGACGGGTGACTATGGAATAGTCCAAGTAATTCAGTTTGTGATCTTGTCGATCCCGAAATTAGTTTACGAAGTATTTCCTATGGCAGCGCTACTAGGTTGTATTTTGGCGTTGTCAGCAATGGCGAGAGATTCTGAACTAGTGGTTATGCGGGCAGCCGGGATTTCGATAAACCGATTAGTGATATCTGTTCTAAAGGTAGGTGCAGTATTAGCTGTTGGTGCTTTAGCGATAGGTGAGCTCGTGACGCCCTTTACTGAAGATAAGGCGCTAAATGTCAAAAACGAATCCATTCAAGGCAACCTTCGTCAACAAGCTGATTTCGGGGTGTGGATGCGTGACGAGGATACTTATGTAAAGATTGCCGAAATCCTTCCGGACTTGTCTTTGTTGGATATTAAGATATTTGAGTTTGATGAGGACGGTCGTCTTCGGGCATTATCAAGTGCTGAGCAAGGACAGTTTGTAAGTGATCGATGGACACTTCGAGGTCTAAATCGGACACAGATTTTTGCGGAGTCTTCTGATACATCCGTGATCGATGCGGCTTATTGGAATACGGAAGTTGATCCGGCAATATTACAAGTCTTTTTGATTCAACCAGAGCAATTGTCTGCCTGGCAGTTATATCAATACATCGATCACCTAGATGCCAATAAGCAAGATACATCGAATTATGAGCTAGTATTTTGGCAAAAAATCATTGTTCCGTTTACCACTGCGGTAATGCTAATGTTGGCAATACCCTTTGTGTTTGTGCAAGCCAGAGGAGGGGGGTTAGGTCGCAGTCTATTTTTTGGAATTATGATTGGCCTTGCGTTTTTCGTGGTGAATAAAAGCTTTACCTATTTCGTGTTGCTATACGATATACCTCCATTGTTTGGTGCAATTTTTCCGACGCTACTGGTGCTGGGAATCAGCATTTTATTGCTTCGGAGAATAAATTAGCTAAGCCTATATGATTCTAGGGTACTACCAAGATAGGAACGAGGTTTGTCTTTTACCCTAGTTTAGATTTCTTTTTTAAAGCTACGATTCGAGTCCCGGACAATTTGTCGTGTAGAGCGAGATTGTTTTTATCGACTAGTATCCAAAGATAACCAAACCCGAGTAGTAACCAAGACAGTATCGCTGAAATGTATCTAATATTGGCAGCCCGAAGAGTTACCGCGTTTCCATCAGTATCTACTAGTCTTAAATGCCAGGATTTCATGCCAAGTGTTTGGCCTCCTTTGTACCAAAAGCTGACGAAAAACGCGTAACTAATTGAAACCAAATACAGCTGCTTAAATAGCTTCCCTGAAAGCGTGTGTTCCCAAGCGTCAGGGATAAGTAAAAACGGTACAAAAAACAGTATAACTAGGGCTGTTAAAAGCAGTCCATCGTAAACCATGATAATAATTCTTTTTATCAATCCTGGGCTAAGCATTGCTAATGTCAATAGGGCGGTGGCTTTCACGCAATTGGTGCGTGATGTTAGCAAAATCGCGAGTTGAATTTATAAAATATTGTATAAAAACATTGACCGTAAATTTAAGTTGTGCACAGGTGTGACAGCCTTGTAACAAATCATGACTCAAGCAAAGGTTGTTAAATTAAAGCCCTAGATAAAATATGTAAAATGTTGAAATATAACAATAAAATTAATTGATTAAAAAATAGGCAGAGTGGGTTGGTTAAGTAAATAACTAGTTTACGTGGGGCAATAGCAAAGTTTTGCACAGACTTATCCACAGCTTGTGTGGAAAAGTATTTGCTCATTAATTGGGCACTGCTACCGCGGATACTTTTGTAGGGAGACGGAAATGATGTCTGCTTGCAAAGGTGTGGTGCTAGTCCTACTGCTTAGGTTTCAACCTACCTAACTTTTGTCTAAAGGTTAGGAAAGGGCAGCGAACCGCCGCCCTTTTGTATTGGTATGGTATTGACGCTATTTAACTAGCTTATTCGCCATTCCTAAAATGCCGCCAATCCCGCCAAGTTGGTCAAGCAATTCACCACCCTGACTAGACTTGTCTACCATTTGTGGGAGTGCATCCCTCAAGCCTTCTAATAATGAACCTTTATCTGCCCCTAGCTGGCCAGCCATTTCTTTGATCTTGTCGGAACCAAATATACTTTCCAGCTGATTTGTTGATACTGGCTTATTGTCGCCATCACCTAACCAGCTCTCGGCTAAATCGGAAAGACCACCGCCATTCATCCCGTTTAATAGAGAGCCTAAATCTAAATCGCCTTTTGAATTACTTAGTAAGCTTCCTAGTACTTGGCCTACCATATCGTTGTTGGCGGAGCCGCCAAGTTTTTGTGCAAGGAGTTTCACTCCGA
>ERZ887942.1387-NODE-1387-length-16799-cov-5.267738_pt1 | contig 16799 bp, 15 predicted proteins | sample MGYA00521099_ERZ887942 | MGnify/ENA primary metagenome ERZ887942 (study PRJEB32303, sample SAMEA104408605) | aquatic metagenome | biome: Brackish water; feature: Pelagic; material: water | place: Baltic Sea | collected 2014-06-07T06:48:00 | depth 16,251 m ...
TGTCGGTGTTGTTTTGATTCAGAAGTACTCTGCTCATGGACCCGCTCCAGCGAAGCCGGGAGCAACAGTAGAGTCACACGCCGCTGCGGAAGTTGAAGCTGTTGATCCATCGACATAATACAAATCTAAGAAACGTGCAAAGCGTTATGCCGGACACTTAAAGTGTCCGGCTAATTTTTTGTCAATAGATCGAGCAACGCTTCAGCGATTCGCAAATCGTCTTGCGTCGTAATCTTCATGTTCATTGCTGAACATTCTACGACTGAAACAGCACTTCCTAAGCGTTCGACGAGTTGTGCTTCATCGGTGGCAATAAAACCGTCTCGCTTGGCATAAGCTTCGATCAATAACTCTTTCCGAAAGACCTGCGGTGTCTGAGCCTCCCAGAGTCCTTCACGAGGAACGGTCTCGGTTATTGAATCATTAACGACACGTTTAATTGTTCCTCGAATCGGTGACGCCGGGATCGCTGCGCCAGTTTGTTCGGCAGCCTTGAAGACCTTGTCGACCCAGTCTTTAGTAATGAGAGGTCTCGCTGCATCATGGACAGCGACAAAATCGATCTCTGGCTTGATAACCATAAGTGCATTCTGCACCGAGTCCGCCCGCTCCGCTCCACCTGCGACAACCTGCACATCGAAAGACGTTAATTCAGTTCGAAACGTTTCCTTGAACCATTCCAAGTCATCCGGCGAAACCACAATGATGACCTGCTCAACGTCTGGGTGAGCAGCAAATGGCTCAATTGACCTGAGCCAGACAGCTTTGCCTTTCAGGTCCACAAAAGGCTTCTTCCGCAGCGAATCCCCAAACCGAGAACTCCGCCCCGCTGCTGCAAGGATGACTGCAAACTTTGCCATTGAATCAATACCGTTTTCTATCGAAACCTATTGTGAACTTTTACGAAGCATTTGCTAGCGCTCTAAAATTATAATACTCGATCTCTAAAAGTAGCTTCGCATTTGACTGATTTGAATTGCAAATACAAGAACTGCGAGAGCTAGCATCACAATTGGCAGCAGGGTGTATTTCCATTGTATTTCAGGCGTGTTTTTAATCGAGCGTTGATAAGATTCATCAAAAACAAACCCGCCCTTCTCGCAGAATAGTATGTACAGTGCATAGCCAAAAATCAGAGTCCAAACATTCATTGCAGTCATTCCGTATAAGGCAATAATGGCAGCGGCTGTTCGAGACCAAGACGCGATCTTCACTAAACCTGTCCCCACGAAAAGCGAAATAATTCCTCCTATCAAACAAGTCGCCATGTACTCCACAAATTTCAAATTGATCGCAGCATTTGCTATCAGTATTATGCCAAAGCCATAATAAATCAGAGACAATGATCGTATCCCCGATTCATGGTTAATGTACTCGATTCGATATTTTTCAGACCTTGCTTGCCTCTTTTCTTCATTCTGCTTTCGTTCTTCTATTAAATCAATCACGGACGTTCCTTTTGATGCCTTGAAGAACTTTGGTGACTTCAACTAGAGGATACATTTTGACCAGCTGGATTCTGACTTTATTATGATATTGGCAATTCACGAATGCGAGTAACACCAATGCATAACTTTTCAATCGAGCAACAAGAACTGATAAGATTCCTTCAAGAATCAGGAGATTATCAATCCGAATCTGAGGTGATTGATGAAGCACTTGAATTGCTACGGCAGAGAGAAGAGTTAAGACGGCAGCTTGACGTTGCAACTAACGAATTGGACTTGGGGCAAGGAGTCCTCTCAGAAGGCACTATTCAGCAATTGCAAGCTGAACAATGAAAACAAAATTCCAAACCGAATTTCTGATCCCCCAGCGACTCATTATCGTTCACAGTATGTGTAAACAATTTAAGGAGAGAGAAATGGGCTCAAACAGAGATTTTTTTGAGACGCTACAGAAGGTTCTGTTGCGATGTTGGATCGCTGGCTTTGCAATCTTGCTAGTTTGGTTTGTCGCTATCCTCGGGCTCAGCGACACAATCCTGCAGATTCATAGCTCAATGTTTGGAATCACCAAACATGAATTCGACTTGATCATGTATTGCGGAATGGGGCTCTGGAAGCTGATACTAATTGTTTGCTTCTTCTTGCCCTGGTTATCGATCAAGATGGTCAACAGGTCAGTAGAGGGTTAATACCGCAGCCCAGCGCGAATCAATCCAGACTCATCCAAATCCATTTCGGGACCGGTTGAGTATTCAATACTGCGGTTGAAGACGTAACCGGCTTCTGCGAACCAGGTGTATTGATCGGTGAGGATTTGTTCGATTCCGAGAAGTAGTCGCAGGTCGCTGTAGGTGAAATTGTCGTCGAGACCAGAAGCACGTTCGATTGCCCAGGTTCCTCCGCCGAACTCGCCAGCGAGGTAGAGCGATTTCTTATGTGATTGATCTTCAGAGTAGGTGTATGAGATTTTTGGCTTCGGGAACATGATATCGAATTTGAGTGCGGGCATACTCTCGGGCGTCCAAACTAATCCAGCTGCCGGTAAGGCAGCGATATCATCGCGATCAAGGTAGATAAACCCGAACGAGAACCGCAGGTTCTCGGAGCGCTTGTAGTTGAAGAGGGCGCGACCAGTGATTCGGAAGGCATCCGATGACATATTGTCGAAGTCGGAATAGATCCCGGGAGCGACGCCTCCGTAGAAGCTCCATTGCTGATTGATCGGCAAGAAGAGCGAGAAGTCGAGTGCAGTGTCGTACAGTCGACTGGGAACATCAGTGAAGGTCGGACCATCTACAAAGTTAAAGCGAAAACGTGGAGTCACTGACAGTAGTGGAAATGACTCCAATGAGAACTGAGTACGCAAATCGACGCTGGTCAATCCCATTCCGCCATCAGTACCCGGCAGAACTGTGGTGGTGATGCCATGTTTCGACCAGTTAAGGCCATTCGGCATCAGCGTGTCGTAACCCTCTGCCTCGTCTTTTTGAATTTGTGATTGGTAAGTCGGCGGATAAACTGGGTGCGGAGGAACATTCCCATGTAAGTTTTCTTGGTATTGAAGGAACTCAAGCTCTCCCGAATCAGTGAGTTGTTCTTCAACACTCACCCATTCAGTGTTCGAATTGGGGAGCACTCCCTGCGCCCACGCTGGCAGCGGAAAGAGTGACAGGCAAAGCAGAGCGACAGTTTTCTTACGTGGCAACTTCATGTTCATTCGCATAGAAAAACAGATTAGCAATGAGCGCACTTCGCCCTTCAATCTTCAGGTAGCTCACTGAGTAGTCTCCGTCAACACGAATGAGAATTGACGGTGGTGAAACCCGTTACGACTGGCGAGAATTGCTGATTGAACATTGTCTTCGAGATTTGGGCAGGAGATCTAACCGGAGTTCAAAAAAACGCAAAGGCGCCAAGCCGCAAAGAAGTGAAAGGGGCTGGGAAACTGTAAGAGTTCACGATATTGAAAATATTGTCTAACCACGAAGCACACGAATGACACGAAAATGATTGCGATTCATCTCACAAACTGAATTTCCGTTCCGTTTCATTTCTTTCGTGGTTAAAAGACTGTCGAGCTTCTTTAGACCATGGGTGGTTAAAGAAACTTTGCATCTTTGCGCCCTTGCGTCTTTGCGTTTAGTTGGTGCAGAAAGTAGTTTGCTTTGAAACTTACTTTTCCAACAATGAAACCCATAAGGACAATCGGAATTTACTATCATGTCAGTTGATCCTTCCAGGCGAATCGTTGTTATCGGGGGAGGAATTACCGGACTGGCAGCGGCGCATCGCTTGGTGGAAAAGTCGCAAACTGCGAACCAATCGGTGGAGATTGTTCTACTGGAGGCTTCGGGGCGTGTTGGCGGTGTCTTTGGAACTGAACAGATTGGCGATTACACCATCGAGACCGGTGCTGATTCTTTCATTACGAACAAGCCCGGGGGAATCGAATTAGCGAAACGTCTCGGTATGGAAGACCGGCTCATCTCGCCTAATAAGGAATTCCAGCGGTCTTTGATTCTTCACCGTGGGGAAACGGTGGTGACGCCGGTTGGGTTCAACTTGCTGGCACCAAGTCAGGTTTGGCCGATGTTGAAGACTCCGCTGCTTTCTCCACTGGGCAAGGCGAGAATGGCTGCTGAGTATTTTGTTCCACGCAAGCAAAACGAAGAGGACGAAAGCCTCGCCTCTTTTGTTCGCAGACGATTCGGGCAGGAGATGCTCGACCGTATCGTGCAGCCAATGGTCGGTGGCATTTATACATCCGATCCGGAATCTCTCAGCCTGAAAGCAACCCTTCCACGTTTTGTCGAGATGGAACGAAAGTATGGAAGTCTGATCAAAGGGCTGCGTAAGAAGTCAAAGAAAGAGAAACAGTCGAAGCAAGCGAGCGGAGCAAGATACGGACTCTTCGCGACTCCTGAAGCAGGAATGAGCGATCTGTTGAACACTTTGCTGGCTGCGATTCAAGATCGGGTACAAGTCCGTTTGAATACGAAAGTCACTTCGCTTTCAAATAACGAGAATGGGTACTCACTCGACTTTGAGGGGGGAGAGACCATTGAAGCCTCGGCTGTGGTCCTCGCATTGCCGACTTATCGCAGTGCGGAGTTGCTTAGTTCGATCTCTCAAGAACTAAGCGACACATTGAAACAGATTGAATACGCCAGTAGTGCGATTTTGGTGAGTGGTCATAGCCTTGCAAACATTGAACATCCGTTGAATGCCTTCGGGCTGGTGATTCCGCACATTGAGAACCGGAAGATTCTGGCAGTTTCGTTTCTCAGTCGCAAATTCCCGCAGCGAGCCCCGGAAGGGAAAGCGATTTTGCGAACTTTCATTGGAGGAGCGATGCAACCTGAAGAGATTGAGAAATCGGATGAGCAAGTCATTGAAACGGCACTCTCGGAGTTGAAAGCCATCCTTGGAGTGAGTGGCACGCCCGAGTTCACTCGATTAGTACGTTACAACCGAGCGATGCCGCAATTCTCAGTTGGCCATTTGGAACGATTGGCAACCATTCGAGAACTGGCGAGTCAATTCCCAAAGATTGGACTCGCTGGAAACGGCTACGAAGGAGTTGGCATTCCTGATTGCATCACCAGTGGTGAAGTGGCAGCCAATTCGGTCTGGGGTTCTGTGCAGATTGGGTAAATAATTCTCGATTCAAAGCGAGTTCGGTGGGAAACTCCCTTCTCAACCCCGGAAACGAATGTTAGTTCGCTTGAAGTCGCTTCGGTCATCTGTCATAACTCTGTTCTTACCTTAGGTATGGACTCAAATATTCCATGCGCACAACGGCGAGAGAACGCCAGTGATAGCCGCATGTTATGACACAGGCCCCATTGAATGCACTCGTTTATACTGGCAACGACGGTTGAAAACTTGATTAAAAGTGCCGACTTATGGCCTTTTAATCAAGTGCATTCTGGAGTTTGGGCTGCTCTCATTCATACAACTTTAGTTGGTCTTTTCTTCGGACTTCCCGCGTTTGTCTTTATCTGGGCAGAACGAAAAGTAGCCGGTCGTATTCAGGATCGCCTCGGACCAACCCGTGTTGGTGGTCGATTTGGCTGGCTGCAATCTCTGGCAGATGGCGTCAAGCTGATTCAAAAAGAAGATCTCGCACCCGATGCGGCAGACAAGATGCTGTTTCGTCTCGCGCCATATATAGTCGTCGTCTCTTCGTTCGCTGCGTTCATGTTCTTGCCGTTTAGTCAGGGATTAGTCGCAGTCGTCATGGATGCCGGGTTGTTTATTGCCCTGGCTGTGCTTTCGATTGAAGTCTTAGGGATTGTTCTCGCAGGTTATGCGAGTGGATCGAAATGGTCGCTGTTCGGTGGAATGCGGGAAGCTGCTCAGATGGTCAGCTATGAAGTTCCGCTCGGAATTACTGCTGTCATTCCTGTTGTTGTTGCGGGAACACTGAACTTGGGCGACATCGTTGAAATGCAGAACGGTGGTCTTCAAAACTGGATCATCTTCAACTCACCGTTTACCTTTTTCGCTTTCTTTGTCTTCTTCACAGTGACACTGGCAAGTAACAAGCGAGCACCGTTCGATCTTGCGGAAGCTGAAAGTGAACTGGTTGGTGGATTCCATACAGAATACTCGGGGATGCGTTGGTCGTTCTTCTTCCTTGCGGAATATGCCAGCATGTTCTTTGTCAGTGCTTTGGCAGCGATTCTCTTCTTGGGTGGCTGGTGGACTGGAATACCTCCAATTGACAATGCTTTAACCTCAATGGCTGATTCTTCTGTCGGTGGGCTCTATCTATTACGTGTCTTCGGCATGAAAGTCATACTTGTTAAAGCTGGCTTAATGGTTTTCGTGCAAATCTGGATTCGCTGGACACTGCCACGATTGCGAATTGATCAGGTGATGACCACCTGTTTGAAGTATTTGGTCCCAATGAGTTGTTTCCTTTTCTTGGGAGCTGTTTTGTGGCCATTGATTCTTCTTTCATCATTCTCGGAGCCTAGAGCCACACTTCTGGACTTTGAACCAATTGGTGAACGAGTTCCCAAGAGAGTTCTTGTAGAAAAAGAACTGAGTGACGAAGTGGAGACAACATTGTTAGGTCACTCTACTGACGACAAACTCGTTAGCGTTCATAAGACTTCAGGAGGGGCTCAGTAATGTCAGAACTTCTCTTTTATCTATATGCCCTCATCGCCTGCGGCGCAGCGATCGCTGTCGTGCTGAGTCAAAATGTTGTTCGTATGGCGTTTTGGCTGGTTGTGTCGTTGAGTTCGGTGTCGTTTTTGTTCTTCCTGCTGGGTGCTGACTTTGTTGGTGCGACTCAGTTGTTGATTTACGTTGGTGGAACAGTTGTATTGCTGATTTTCGGAGTGATGCTTACATCGAGTGGTCCGTACAAGACAATTCAAAACAGTCCAGCTGAGCTTGCCCTTTCGGGCATGATTGGACTCGCGTTTCTGGCAGTCATTAGTTCTTCTGTCTTTTCGGTGAATTGGATTGAGAATTCATATCGCTTAGCAGGTGCGAAAGAACATCATGATGGCGAACAACTAAAGTTCGGCTACAACGATGAGACTGAGGGTAATACAACACGAAGTTTAGGAACGGCTCTTCTGGGGGTTCGTTTCGATAAAGATTACAGCCCTGAAGCAGGCAAGCACGCTCATTCTCATGGTGGAGAAGAGCATAGTCACCATGACCATGGAGAGGTGACTGTCAGTACCGGATACTTGTTGCCATTTGAAATCGTCTCTGTTCACTTGCTGGTTGTTTTAGTCGGTGCAGCTTATCTGGCTCGAGCCAAACGTCGAGTTGACGTTCAACAAGCCTGATCAGGTAAGGATAAATTATTGAAGACATTCCTGTTAACATGTTTCTCGGTGTCGGGGCGATTCTTTTCGTTTGTGGAGTGCTCTGCATGACCACGAAAAGAAACGCCATCGGGATTTTGATGGGTGTTGAACTCGTACTCAATGGAGCGAATATCAACCTCGTCGCATTTTCAAATTCGAACTACGGCTTACTTGGTATTGATGGCCAAATCATGTCCTTGTTTGTCATTGTATTGGCAGCAGCTGAGGCAGCTGTTGCGTTGGCGATTGTTTTAAGTTTTTACAACAATCACCAGACTGTGGATGTCGATCAGGCTTCCGAATTGCAAGGTTAGATCGCTCAAGATCTGTTCCTAGTGCTGGTAGATATAACTGATCATTAACTGAAATCATTGACCGCGGCGAGAAACGATGTCGTCTCCCGAATTATATTTAGAAACTGGTTCTCGACTCATGTGGCTGTTGACAGCCGCTTGGTTGCTGCCGTTATTAGGGTTTCTCATTGAAATCTTCGGTGGTTACTGGAGTTCACGAACTGAAAAAACACCGGCTTACATCGCAGTTGGATGTATTGGCACCGGTTTTCTACTGAGTGTCATGGCTCTCTTCACCTGGGTTGATGCTGCCAAAATCGACTTATGGGCATTCGGAGAGAGTGAAGCAGCGGCAGTTACTGAACTTGAACCCGGTGTTGCTGAACAAGCAAATGGCGAACACGGTGATCATGAGCATGGTGATGAAGGTCACGGTGATGGTCACTCAGAAGAACATCAGCAAGATGTCGCCCATGGGGGTCACGACGAAGCCCATGCTCCAAACAATCCTTTGAAAACTGCTTTCGCTGGAACCTTCTATCGCCTTGGTAAATTCGGCAAGCTCGATATCACCTTAGACTGGTACATCGACGGACTGACTGTCTTGATGTTCGTCATGGTGACATTGATTGCAACGTGTATTCACATCTTCGCAATCGGATACATGAGCGATGAGCTGACCGAAAAATATGAAGACCACTTTGTTCATACAGCCGATGGTGGTCATTTCCATCGAGTTGGTCGCTTTTATCGCTTCTTTGCCTATCTCTCGCTGTTCTGCTTTTCCATGCTGGGACTTGTTCTAGCTGGGAACATCTTTCAGGTCTTTATTTTCTGGGAACTGGTCGGGGTCTGTAGTTATCTGCTGATCGGTTTCTACGTTGAACGAAAGACCGCGAGTACAGCTGCGAATAAAGCCTTTATTATGAATCGCGTCGGCGATTTCGGTTTCTTAATTGGACTGATGATCATCTGGACATGGTTTGGCGTTTTTCAGTTTGCGGAGACGAACCCGGAAACCGTCGGTCAGTCTGGTCTATTCCAAATGGTCCGAACAGCTGAAGGTGAACTCGTCACCAAAGGTGAAGGAAACGAGAAACTTGTCGTGCTACAGGCTCGACAAGGAATGCACCAAATCACCGACCCTGCGAATCAAGGAAAACCAACGATTCCTTATTGGCTACTCGTTGTTGCCGGTTTAGGAATCTTCGCTGGCTGCGTGGGTAAAAGTGCTCAATTCCCATTACAGACATGGTTACCAGATGCGATGGAAGGTCCAACGCCGGTCTCGGCATTGGTTCACTCCGCGACGATGGTGGCTGCGGGAGTCTATTTAGTTGGTCGGTTCTATCCGATGTTCACTCCGGAAGTACTGTTAGTTATCGCTTATGCAGGATGTATTACATTGCTTGTTGGTGCAACAATTGCCATTGTTGCAACAGACATCAAGCAAGTTCTTGCGTATTCAACAATCAGTCAGTTGGGCTACATGATGTTGGCTCTTGGAGTCGGTGGCTGGTTGGCTGGACTCTTCCACTTAATTACACATGCCTTCTTCAAGTCGCTCATGTTCCTTTGCTCAGGTAGCGTCATTCATGGCTGCCATCATGAGCAGGAAATGACCAAGATGGGCGGGCTCTATAAGAAGATGCCGATCACCTGTTGGACGATGTTCATCGGAGTGGTTGCCATTAGTGGTTTGGCAATCCCAATGTCCAACTTCTCACGTTATGGGGCGGTTGCCCTCTCGGGATACCACTCAAAAGATGCAATTGTCGCCTCAGCGATGTCGTTTTCGAGCTTGAATCCACTGCACTCGCTGCTGTTCTTTATCCCACTCATTACAGCGGGGATTACAGCGTTCTATATGTTCCGCATGTGGTTTATGACATTCTTTGGAAAACCAAAAGACCAGCATGTTCATGACCACGCTCATGAATCACCGCGTGTAATGACCATTCCACTGTTGATCCTTGCCTTTTTTGCGGCGTTTGTCGCGATTGGTGGAGAAAAAGGTCCACTCGCAGTACTGATTTCAAAGACAGAGCCTGCCCATGTTGGTGGCGGTTTAGAAAACGCTGGCAACATTGGTTTGAACTTTCCGAGCCACGACCTAATTCATGACTTCCACGATGACGCAGGGCTCGTTGCATTGCTAGCTGCTCTGATCGGCACATTGCTGGCATACGTTTTCTACTGCCTGAAAGCAGTTGATACGGACGCCATGAAAAATCAATTCCAAGGTCTGCACGAATTCTTGCGTGAGAAATGGATGTTTGACCAACTCTATGACTGGATGTGGGTGAAGCCCGTGCATGTCGTTTCCAGTTGGGCAGTTGCATTTGACACTTATGTTCTCAACGCATTCTTACATTTCCTCAGTCGTATGGTGATTGGAATATCAGCATGGGACCGCAAATTTGATGAGGCAGTCGTTGACCGCATCGTCAACGTATTTGGAGAGACAACCTTCTCAATGGGACGTTCACTACGAGCCGTTCAAACCGGGAAGATTCGACAATATGTCACCTTCATCGCACTCAGTGTTGTTTCACTGTTTGTTTTACTGTTCATCTTTTTGCCACGTTAAATAGATATACTGATTTGTCGTGTGAAGTATTGTCCGGTTATTTCAGAACACAATCTGACTGATTAAAACTAGCTATGTCCGAACCTGCCAACTTATTAAGTCTCGCGATCTTCCTCCCCACATTGGGAGCGATTGCGATCATGCTGCTCGACAAAAAAGCTGTTGAGACAATGCGCCTGGTTGCTTTTGCGACAACTGCGGTTACCTTCGCATTGACGCTTGCCATCTGGTCGCAGTTCGATACATCAATCGGCACAATGCAGATGGAAATATCGATCCCATGGGTGCCGAGTTGGAACATCAACTATCAACTTGGAATCGACGGACTGAGCCTTCCGCTGGTTGTGCTGACTGGCTTAATCAGCATGCTCTCTTGCATGGCTGCGTGGAGCATAAAGACAAAGGTCAAAGGCTTCTTGATGCTTTTCCTCATTCTCGAAACGGGAATGATGGGTGTCTTTCTTTCTCTCGACTTCTTCCTGTTCTACGTCTTCTGGGAAGTGATGCTGTTGCCAATGTACTTCCTGATTGGAGTCTGGGGAGGTCCGCGACGTGAATACGCTGCGATCAAATTCTTCCTGTACACATTAGCCGGTTCAGTCTTAATGCTGATCGCGATGTTGATGTTCTACTTCAACAGTGCGGCGTCAACTCTCAGTGGCAATGAAAACATCTTCAATCTGTTAACACTCGCTGAGATTGCCAAAGCAGGTCACTTCGATGCGAACATGCAGATCTTCGCATTCATCCTGCTGTTCATTGGATTTGCGATTAAACTACCAACGTTTCCATTCCATACATGGTTGCCAGACGCTCACGTTGAAGCACCTACACCGATCTCGATGATTCTGGCGGGTGTCCTATTGAAAATGGGTGGCTACGGAATTTTGCGAATTGCCATGCCGCTTTGTCCTTACGGAGCACAGTATGCAGCTTATGCACTCGTCGCACTTGGTGTCTTCAGTATTATCTACGGTGCCTTTGCAGCGATGGCACAAACGGATTTCAAACGTCTTGTCGCTTACAGTTCAGTAAGCCACATGGGTTATGTTTTGGTCGGGATGTTTGTCTGGAAACTGTCAGAATCCGGAGCGACCACGAACATCAACCATTGGCAAATGGGGATGGCTGGCGGCATGTTCCAAATGATTGGACACGGAATTTCATCAGCGGGGATGTTCTTTATCGTCGGTGTTGTTTATGACCGAGTCCATCACCGCGATTTGAACAAATTCGGTGGACTGATGCAGGTCATGCCGCTGTATAGTGCTTTAGCTGTTGTCATTTTCTTCGCTGGTCTTGGTTTGCCAGGACTCTGCGGATTCGTTGGAGAAGTCTTTGTTGTCCTCAGTATCTGGAACTTCAGTCCGTTGCTGGCAATCATTGCTGCGTCTGGAGTGATCCTCACAGCCGGTTATATTCTGTGGACAATCCAAAGAGTCTTCCTTGGTCCAGAGTACAAAGGACCGCACCCGGAAGCACTTGTTCCGATTAATGATCGTGAAAAAGCAGTTGCAATAATTCTTGCGGTGTTAGCAGTGGTTGTTGGAATCTTCCCGTACCAAACAGTCTTGCAATTCATGGAGCCTTCAGTTGTGCATCTCACAAATTCATTAGCTGATGGTTACGCTGCTGTTCAGGATACGATCACGACTTCTGTTTCACAGATTACTAAATAGTTGAAAGCGTTTATTGATTCCTCGGTCAACGCCCTAAGTAAAAATAAGCGATGTCTGTTACCTCAATTTTGAATCACGTTTTAGGTCATGAGATTCCACGTTCGTTGGAAATCTTTAGTCCTGAACTCGTGCTTTGTGTGACCGTTGTTCTTCTCTTGTTATGGAGAATGTTCGAGTTGCATCGCAAGTTGCCATCCTGCTGGATTGCACTCTTAGGTTCGCTGCTCGCGTTCTTCGGAACATTCGCTCAATTCATGTATTTGAAGACAAATGGTGCTGAGCTCGAGGGTCTCAACATCTTGTATAACTTCTGGGGCATCTCCGCTGAGCACGTCGGTTCACCAGGCGAATACTTTACTGGCTTGCTGGTTCATGATCAGTTCTCTGTCTTCTTCCGACTTGGGTTAAGTCTGTTTCTTGTCTTAGTGACAGCACTGACAATTCTCAGCGGAATTCCTGATTCCGAAGATGGTCAAGATTTTTATACTCTTCTCATCGGCTCATCTATCGGAATGTTGATGGCAACCGGAGCGAATCACCTGCTGATGCTATTCGTTTCAATTGAAATGATGTCTGTTCCAAGTTACGTGATGGTTGCTTTCCAAAAAGGTCGACGAAGCGCGACTGAAGCGGCGTTGAAGTATGTCGTTTACGGAGCAGGAATCGCGGGAGTCATGCTGTACGGGATTAGTTTAATCTCTGGTCTTCTTGGTACCGCTGAACTTCCATTGTTTGCGAGCCGCTTTGAGATGCTCATCGGTGATGAAAGCTTTTCGATGCTGAATCCCAATTCAGTGACTCTGGTACTTGGTATCATGATGGTACTGGTCGGATTGGCGTTCAAACTTTCTCTTGTACCATTCCACTTTTGGTGTCCTGATGCCTTTGAAGGAGCTTCAGCTGAAGTCTGCGGGTTTCTTTCTGTTGCTTCCAAAGCAGCGGCGTTTGCGTTGCTCGTTCGTTTTGTCATGGCTTTCGAAGGGACCAGCGAGGCATTAACCAACCTGGGAATGTTCTTTGGAATCGCTTTGGGTGTTGTCTCAATCATCACGATGACCTACGGAAATCTGGCTGCTTATACGCAAACGAACATTAAGCGGATGCTTGCTTACTCGACAATTGCTCATGCCGGTTACATGGTGATGGCAGTTGCTGCGTTGTTAGTTATTCTTAATACGAATGCAGGTGGTGCGGTCACAGCAGAAGCCGCAGCGGGGTGTGTTGAAGCATTGATGTATTACATCACCGTTTACCTGTTTATGAATCTCAGCGCATTCGCAATTGTTGCCTTCTTACGAAATGAAACTTTCAGCGAAGAGATCGACAGCTACCGTGGTCTGTTCAATGGTAGTACCTCGACAAAGGTTTTGTGCATCTGTTTGCTATTCAGCTTCTTTAGTCTCGTCGGAATGCCACCGTTTGGTGGATTCTTTGCCAAGATGATGATCTTCTACAGTGCTTTCGTGGCTGGCAATGTCCACTGGTTTATGTGGGTCGTGCTTGCCTTTGGTGGTTTGAACACTGTTTTCAGTTTGGTCTATTACCTGAATGTATTAAGAGCGATCTTCATCTCACCTCGTGCAGAAACGGCTGAGAATGTTGAAGCACCAGGGATGGCTGGCGCATACGTTCTGTTAGTGACCTTACCGATTCTGGCTCTTGGAATGACATCTCTTCAGGGCGATCTCACCGACACAGCTGAGACTGTCGCAAAAGTGTTGTTTGAAGATCAATAATAATTGAGTAAACCGGTGAGTTGGTTTATCTTCTAACAGCGTATCATCGATATCCACACTGACACCTATCATTAGCACATACGGATCTTGGAAGTCACATGGATACCACAGCAACCTGCACATTGATTAACAGTCTTCTTGTCGATATTCATCGTAGCTTGTTGCAGTACGCCGCTGAAGCAGCACCATGGGCATCTGAGGAAGACGAAGCTGCACAAAATCAGTTGCTTTCGCTTGCTAAGGACCAAGAAGGGTCGGTCGAAAAGATGGTCTGCTTCTTACGCTCTCGGAAACAATTGATCGACTTTGGTGTCTACCCACAAGAGTACACGAGCCTCCATTTTGTCTCGCTGGAATACTTTCTTTCGCGATTGAAAGAAAGCCAACAGGGACTTTTAGAAGAGCTTGAGGCAGCAGTCGGTCAGGTAGCTGGTGATCTAGAGGCTGTTCAACTTGTTGAGGACGCAGTGACTTGTAACAAAGAGCTTCTCCGTTCTCTGGGAGAGGCGAAGCTGGCTTCTCAAGCGTAATCCTTGTTGCGAGATCTCTCATAGACGCTCACAGGTTCATTTGATGCTTATTGATACACACGCACATTTGGACGAGCAATCCTTCCATGTCGATCTGGAAGAAGTGCTCCAGCGCGCTGAGGAGCATCAGATCGAGCAGATTCTGACCATCGGAATCACAAGAGATACCAGCGAAGCTGCTGTCGAGCTGGCACGTAAATACCCACAAATTCATGCTGTTGTCGGTATTCAACCGAATTATGTCGCGGAGATGAAGCCGGGTGATTACGAGAGAATTGTCGAGCTCGCTGACGAGGACTGTGTGGTCGCCATCGGAGAAACAGGTCTCGACCGTTATTGGGACCATGCCCCCATTGAATTGCAGCGAGAGTCGTTCGTACGGCATATTGAACTCTCACAAAAAGTGAAGAAGCCATTTATCGTCCACTGCCGTGACGCAGAAGAAGATGTCGTCACTGTCCTTCGAGAATGCGCGAATGATGGAAAGCTCAACGGTGTGATGCATTCTTTTTGCGGAAACGCAGAAACCGCGAACGCTTGTCTTGAAATGGGAATGCACATCTCGTTTGCAGGTATGGTCACATTCAAAAAGAATGAAGAGCTTCGCGAGGTTTCTAAAATTATTCCTTTGGATCGTATCTTGGTCGAGACAGATTCTCCGTATCTGTCTCCAGTTCCCTTAAGAGGCAAACGCAACGAACCAGCGAATGTTGTGCATACAGCAAGATGCCTCGCAGACTTACACGAACGCACTCTTGAAGAGTTCGCGTCAACGACGAGCAACAATGCTCGACAACTTTTTGGACTGTAAAGTCACGATTCGTTTTGGTTCCAATCCTAGAAGTTCACTCTTGAATGTTCGCTGAAGTTCCATCTTCAGAGCATGGACATCCTCTCCTCAAGATCATGAATGTTGAACAAGAATTCTACATTTGGTCGAAGTGCATCAGCAAACAGATGAACTTTCAAAAAAAAATTCAAAATGAATAAAAAAAATATAAGAAGCTTTTAAAGATCAGGGTACGTTTCTATTCCGGCTTAAGTGTTGAACTGAAGACAGATTGTTCATTTTCGTAACATAGAATTTCAACGACATCCTTGATAGCAATTTACTGTTTGTCAGTGTCAATTGTTTTCAGTGACAAACTTGAAAAAACAGTTCGACTCAGTACCCGAGTTGTGATTTTCTGCTTGCAATGTTTATTGCCCAAAACTACTTTCGTAATCGACTACTCAACATTCATTACTAGAGGAATTTCATAATACCGCATGAATAACACGGTATTACAAGAAAAATATCGAGTGCAATCAATTTCATTGAATCAACAAGACGCTGCTCGGTCGAAGCTAGAATGAATTTTTATCACGATACCTCTTGCAATTCTCAGATCGATTGCGGAAGTGGCGAGTCAATAGTGAGCCTTCTGAGATGAGATCGATTTGAATGAATTTTGATTGAATGGTTTTGTGTAACGAGACGAGTTTTCGATCAGATCACACCTTTAGGAAAAGCGAAGCTTGCTAACTTACCGAACGCTCACCTGTCTCAAGAGTTGCTTTGGGTCTTGGTTGTCATCAAATTGGTACAAAAAAGGCTTGCAACGTTTGCTTGTTTTCGTAACATTTCCCGCAAGTCATTGTTGTCGTTAACAATTAACAGTTCATTCAATTGAACTTAGAAGTGATCAAGGCGATAACAGTCGAATGACCACGGTTGGTGATTCGGGATGGATTCGGCAAAGTGAACGATAGAACAACATTCGCCCAGTAGCATTATTGTTCTTCTTCACAAGCATGGAACTCTTGGAAGGAGGAGTTTTTATGGCCAAGAAAAAGGCGACAAAGAAAGCTGCAACTAAGAAGGCAGCAACCAAAAAGAAAGCAGCAACTAAGAAGAAAGCTGCTCCAAAGAAAAAGGCAGCAGCTAAAAAGAAAGCTGCTCCTAAGAAGAAAGCAGCGGCTAAAAAGAAAGCTGCTCCTAAGAAGAAAGCAGCAGCTAAAAAGAAAGCCGCTCCTAAGAAAAAGGCAGCAGCTAAAAAGAAAGCTGCTCCAAAGAAAAAAGCAACTAAAAAGAAGAAGAAATAGTCATCTCGATTTGAGATTACTTGCTCACAAGTACGAGCGAATCAGATGTTCTCTGGTTTGCTCGTTCTTTTTTGCGCAGTACCTTCGAGATCCTTTCTCGTCGGTTGCTCCCTGGCTATTGATTTCGTTCAAGGTAGAAAATGCCAATTCACCAGCGAGACATCTTTCGCATTTTTCAAACGATCGGCATGCTGAAACGTGTCTGGATCTTTGTCTTCTTTCTAGGACTGTATAGCTTACTCCCGGTTTTTAAAGAATATTCCAGCTATTCAACTGTTGCTGATTTACCGTCGAACATTTTCAGTATTCTTGGTCTCGTGCTTTCTTTAGTTCTGGTCTTCCGTACAAACCGTGCTTACGACCGATGGTGGGAAGCAAGAATCCTCTGGGGGAAACTCGTCAACATCAGCCGTAACGTCGCCATGATCGACGACACTCTTTTTGCGCCCGTCAAGTTCGTAAAGCTTGCCGTTTTTCTGCACAAACACGATAAAATGATTATCCACATCATCAACAGCAGCCGTCGCGTTATCACCTCCGCTTACATGCGCTTCGTGCAACTCTTTAATTTTAGCATCGCCCGCAAAATAATCTCCTCGTTCCT
>ERZ887942.1388-NODE-1388-length-16797-cov-8.311313_pt1 | contig 16797 bp, 12 predicted proteins | sample MGYA00521099_ERZ887942 | MGnify/ENA primary metagenome ERZ887942 (study PRJEB32303, sample SAMEA104408605) | aquatic metagenome | biome: Brackish water; feature: Pelagic; material: water | place: Baltic Sea | collected 2014-06-07T06:48:00 | depth 16,251 m ...
GTTGGCTCATGGATCTTGCCATGCGCCACGGTGTCCTTTTTTATGAGGCAACGCGGACCGCGTGATCGCCCTGAGAAAGGTGTTTCTTAGCAAAGGATTTCTGATAGAATTTCTCTATGACGCAGAATCCCGCTGATTACGATTTCACTGCTCCTTCGCCGGAGGAGTTAGCACCGTTTTTTCCGGCCTACAAAATTAATGGATTTGTAGCCCAGGGCGGCATGGGAGCCGTCTATTCGGCAACTCAGACATCGCTTGACCGTCCGGTAGCGATCAAAATTCTGCCAAAAGTTTTTTCGAACGACCCCCAGTTCCAGGCCACTTTCGAGTCCGAAGCTAAAGCGATGGCACGTCTCAGCCACTCGAATCTGATCGCCGTTTTCGATTTTGGTGAAGCCGACGGGATGCTTTACATCGTGATGGAGTTGGTCGATGGCAAATCCCTGCACGATTCCTGCCGTGGTGAATCCATCGAACAAAAAGAAGCAGGCCGTCTAGTGTCTGAGATTTGCAGGGGCCTCGCCCATGCTCATAAAGCCGGGATTATTCACCGCGATATCAAGCCCGGAAACATCCTGCTGACTTCTTCTGCAGAGCCTAAAATCGGCGATTTTGGACTCGCGCATCCCCTTGGGGAAAGTGTCCTCAATGAAGGCGGATACATCTGGGGAACGCCCGGATACAGCGCGCCCGAGGTGGTCGACAATCCCGACGGTGTCGATCAGCGCACCGATATTTTTGCGGTCGGCATTCTGCTTTTTGAATTGCTGACCGGGGGCATTCCGGCAACGCCGCCGGGCCTTCCGTCGGTCCTTTCAGGGTGCGATGCCGGATTCGATACCGTTTTCCAACGCGCGGCCCATCCTGATCCCGCGAAGCGATATCCGGATGCTGATGCAATGGCGCAGGATATTGATACGATTTTGCAGCAACTAAAAAATCCAGCCGCTGCGGCAGCTGCAAAGGGAAGCCGCCTCGTTCCCGGAGCGGCTAAAAAACGGGGCGCCATCAAACGACCGGTGGCGCTCCGGACGGGTGCTGCATCCCGGCCGCTCGCCACTCCAACGGCAAAAAAATCCAGCGCTCCTATTGTGATTTCGCTTGTAGCGGTAGTTGCCGTCATTGGGCTGATCGCTTTCGTTTTTTCCGGGCAGAATAAAAATTCGGACTCGTCTTCGGGGAAATCCGGCAACCCAAAAGCAGTCACCAACCCAAAAGCTTCGTCAGGGAAGACCAAAACCGCGAAGTCGCCCCCTTCTCCGGAAGAAATCGCAAAATCACCGGATCCCGACAAAACGGACCCTGCAGAATTAAGTCCTAAAGTCACGCCGGATCCGGTGACTGATCCGGCTCCTGAACCTCCAGCACCGGTTTCGTTCAGTGTGTTAGCGAAATCTCTTGGCAATGGAGATTTCACCGAATTGCCGGAAGGCGCCGTTCAAATCGGTTCGTTTGTATTTTTGTTAGTCAATGAGCCGGCCACTTGGCGCGGTGCGTTGCAAAAAGCGGAAGAAGCCGGCGCGCAGCTCGCCGTTTTTGATTCACCGAAGGCTATTGCGTGGGCGTCCGTAAATCTGAAATCAGATTCCCCGCTCTGGTTGGGGCTTTCCGACTCCGGGACTGAAGGCAAGTGGTATTGGGCCAACGGGACGCCGCTCAACGCCCAACTGTGGGCTCCCGGACAAGGCGGCGAAGGGGATAAGATCAATTTTGGAGCGCTGCTCCCGGGCAGCCAAGTTCTCGATGATTTGGAAGAAAGCCTCGAACTCCCGTTTGTAATCCAGTGGGTTGAGAACCGCAAAGCACCTGGAACGTTGAACGAGCAAATGAGTCGGTTAGGCCAAAATTTCAGGGCCAAACAACCGCCCGTTTTTCCCACTGGTTCGATCAACGTTGGAGGTTCGCGTTTCCTCCTCGTGCCGCAAAAAGTTTCCTGGGAAGCTGCTAACACGGCTGCTGTGACTTCCGGTGGGCATCTCGCGGTGCCGTCATTTCAAGAAGAGGCCGACTGGATCGCAGCTGATTTGGGCAAGCTTCTCGGAGACGGCAACGCAGCCTGGATGGGCGGCCGCTTTACTGGCGGTACCTGGAAATTTGCTACGGGCGAGCTGTTTTATTTTCTCGACTGGGCTGATGGAGAGCCGGAAGCCCCGGCTGCCAGTGGAAAAACTTTTCTCGCAGTTCGTCCGAACAATGCGGGCGCTGGACGATTGGCAGCAGGTTCGGGGAACGAAGGCGAGGCTGATTATTACGTGGTCGAGTGGTCGGCTCCATCCCGCCGGAACATGCCGGGCCCCGACGGAGATCGCTCCGCTACGGAATGGCTCACAAGTTACCGGAATTCGTTTTTGCGAGACCAGGGCAAGCCAATAGACGGCGTCAGCAAAGAGGTTCGGGAAAATGCCCAAAGCTGGATTCGCAGCATGAAACGTGACACAGAGGACCTTAGGCAGTTCAGCGGAGTGGCTTCGCGTTATATTGATTCGCTCGAAGAAGAAGTCGAAAGAACCGGACGGGTGCCGGATGAATTGCCGCGTGAGGCGGTTGCCTTTATTGGTGAATCCCACGAAAAAGCGTTGGGCAAACAAAGTAAGAGGGAAGGCAAATCTTCCGGAGCGGTTGAGAAATCAAAAGTAGTTTACCAAAGTGGGCTCGAAACCGAGGTTACCCGCCGCGTGAAGATCGGAGACAAAAAAGGAACGGCCTATCTGAAAGCCGACCGGGAACAGGCACAAGAAGACAATTATTTCGGCAGAATCCTGGGCGGAGAAAACCCTCAACCGACTCCAGATCCCGAGCCCAGCGAAGATGGGACGGAAACACCAAGTCCAAAAACAGGCTCCGTTTTCGGCGTGGACCGTTGATCGAAAGGCGAGGAATTTTGAACCTCGCAGGCTTTTTCGAACAACTCGGGTTTGTTTTTAAGCGGTGAAATGTTATTTTACAATAACGGACCCGTTTCTTAATTGATCCTTTCGGTCCGATTGGGTGGGGATCTCTCTCTGTAAAATTAAGCAGCTACGCGCTGTTCAGCCGCAAGGGCTGCAACATGATTGCGAGCAATTCAACCGGTTCTCCCGAGATTGTGCTAAGCAAACAAAGATATCCGGCAACTTTCCGTTGCGACTTGGTCAATGGAATCTCAGATAATGACTTTAAATCGCTATTTAAAACCCAAATTGAAGAAACCGTGAATTTATCCTGTTAGATCGGAGAATTTCCCATCCGGATAAATATCAAGCCCAGTTGGAGTGAAAAGCGTAAACTCTTCAAAAATGCATATTCTCCTCACAGGTGCCAATGGTTACATCGGACTCAGGTTGCTCCCATCACTATTGGATGCCGGGCACCGAGTCACCTGTTTGGTCCGCGATAAACGACGTTTTCCTTTGCAGAATTTCGAGGATCAAAGCGTCGCTTTGTTTGAGGCCGATCTCCTCGACCCGAAGTCCCTCGAAGATCTTCCCAAGGATATTAATGCTGCCTATTACTTGGTTCATTCAATGGGCTCAGGATCGGGTCACTTTCCTGAAATGGAATCGCGTTGCGCGGAGAATTTCATTGCCGCGCTGGAGCCGACTAAAGCATCCCAAGTGATCTATCTGAGTGGGATCATTCCTCCTACCGGTGACTCCGACACTTCCACTCACTTGCGCTCACGCGCCAAGGTCGATGAAGTTCTCCGCTCGGGCAAGGTTCCCGTGACCTCTCTGCGAGCGCCTATAATTGTCGGATCTGGTTCAGCGTCTTTTGAAATCATCCGTGATCTGGTTGAAAAACTGCCGATAATGACTGCTCCAAAATGGCTGCGGACCCGATGCCAACCCATCGCAATCAGCAATGTAATCACCTACCTGACCGGAGTTCTCGGGAGCCCGAAAGCATATGGAAAAAGTTTCGACATCGGCGGCCCAGACATTCTCACCTATCGGGAGATGTTGCTTGGCTATGCAGAAAAGAGGGGGCTCTCCCGCCTCATTATTACGGTGCCGGTATTAACTCCGCGCCTCTCTTCCTATTGGCTGTTTTTTGTCACATCGACCAGTTTCCCGCTGGCCCGAGCCCTGGTTGAAAGCATGAAGCATGATGTCGTTTGTAGCGATGATACAATTCGCGACCTCATTCCCCAAGCGCTTCTTAGCTACGGAGAATCGATTGATCGCGCTTTCGCAAAAATCGCTCAGAATCACGTTCCCTCCAGCTGGTTCGACGCGCTCGCTTCAGGCTGTCTCGACAACCGATACCTGAAACAGGTCAAACCACCTGAGCATGGTATCTTTACCGATAAGCGAACCTTTGCGATCGCCGATTCCAAGGAGGACACCCGAAAACGAATGTGGTCAATCGGGGGCAAAAAAGGGTGGTATTCTTTAAACTGGGCATGGGGCGTGCGAGGCTGGATCGATCGGCTTGTCGGAGGTATTGGTTTGCGCCGCGGCCGCAGGCATCCGACAGATCTCATCACGGGTGATGCCCTGGATTTCTGGAGAGTTCTCTTAGCGGACTATGATCGGGGCAGACTCCTTCTTTTTGCAGAAATGAAATTACCCGGAGAAGCATGGCTGGAGTGGGAAATTCTCGACCAGAAAGAACTGGTTCAAACCGCCATCTTCCGTCCCAACGGATTACTTGGCAGACTTTACTGGTATTCGGTGATCCCTTTTCACCACATCATTTTCCAGCGAATGGGCGCCGTCATTGCAGGACAGATAAGTTTGAGAGACGAGAAACCAACGGTTTAGAATATAATGACGACTTTTTTAATTTGGTTCTCAGCGCTCGCATTCCTTGGTTACGGCAACAGCTGTGTCTTCACTTCTCACATGGTAGTAGAGTTTGATCGCTATCGGCTGGCACGGTTCCGGGTAATTACGGGTGTGCTCCAGATCATTGGAGCAGCAGGACTGCTTGCAGGGCTGATTTATCCTTTAGCTGGACTGCTCGCTTCAGGTGGATTGGCTCTCCAGATGCTACTGGGATTTGGGGTGCGTTTAAAAATTCGAGACAGCCTGCTACTCGCCAGCCCCTCCTTCATTTTCATGTCGATCAACGCCTACCTGTGCTACGAATTTGTGAACGCCTTATCCTAAAAAACAACGGCAAGGCACATTAAAAGCATCGCAATAGCGGGCAGAGCCTTGGGCAACGGGTCTTTGACTTTCACGTGAGCGACGATCGCACCGACCATGAGCATGGCGAGTAAACCTGCCGCAGGCTGAACAAGCATGTCAAACCAAATGCCGGCAATGAGAGCCACCGCACAGCCGACTTTGAGGGTTCCGATCACCCAGACCGAACAACCGGGGAGTCCGTAGGTCGCAAACTCTTCCTTCAAATTGGCGGCTTTCCCTCCACGATAATTAGTCGCCTTGGAGAACCGGAGAAACCAGACATTAAATATCCCAAGTGCTATGATGATTTGGAGTGAGGTCTGCAAAATTTCCATCGTGTTTTAAATTTTTCTCTGTTCGGTGAATCTGGATCTACTGATAACCGATAGGAATTTGCTTTTCCAAGGTTTTCTTATCGGCGTTTCGGTCGGGATGGGATTGGGAGTGGAGGCGCGACTGGAAAAAGGAGCAGGTTCACTCTGATCCGGTGCATTATCTGGCATTGCTGGAGCGAAAGCCCGGAGCACTGCTCGATCGTCTGACACACCGGGTCAACATTATAGAGGCCAACGGTGAAAGCTATCGCCTCAAAGATGCCCGGAAACCGCAACAAAAAACGAAGGGGGGATAACCGCCCCAATGGCAGGACGCCTCGTCGCCCTGCGGGCTCCTCACCGTACAGCCATTGGAAAAGTCCTGAAAAACACCAATCTTGACTCAATCTAACCTTGAAATTAAAATACCTACAAGCGTACCGGAATTATCCCGACACCCGTACCGGAATTATCCCGACATTTACATCCGGCATTTTTTCATGGTTAGCCGGGTATTCAAGAACGCCACACCACCGCCGCTTGATTTTTTATTGGCCACAACGTTTCCGGAAATCAGGCAATCGTCGACGATTGTGTGGAAAGCCGACCCCGTTTGTCCGCGTGAAGAGAGGCCGCCCCCATGATTATGCGGCTACGGAGAAGTCTTTGAACTATCGCTGATCACGCAACGCTGAATAGTGACCTCACCGGCGTTGACTTTTGTATGATCAATATAGATGCCAGCGCCGTAGCCATTTGTTGCGTCAGTGAAACCATTCTTGATCGTAATTCCTTCGAATGAAACCTTGGCGCCCTTTTCCTCCAAGGTCACCAAAATACAGCGCCTTTTGCCTTCACCATCGACAATCACATCTGCCGGGTCGGCGGATTCGCTCTTCAGCGTCAGTGATCGAATGATCTTCACCACCGGCCCCACTCCAGTTCCCTTGTAAACCCCTTTTCGCACAAGAACGATTGCCTCATCGTCCCCGACCTTGACCGCAGCATCAACCGCATCCTGAAGAGTTACGGCGGCATCTTTCCAATTACGGTAGGGGTATTTCCCACCGCCATTCGGAGACACATGATAAATGTCGGCATGAAGTGACGTGACGATGAACGCGACCAGTCCAACCAGGCATGCGAAACACTTTTTCATAAACTGAAAGGAATTTGATTTTTCAAAGAACTCTTATCGGGGGCGCAGTCCCGCAGGGATTGAGGGGCTGCATTCAGATAAGTCTTTTCAGTATACCTTGCAACGTCACTCCCATCGCAAGGTCAGAGCCCCGTCGCATTCCCCGCTGATCAGCAACTCCACCGCCCGCGAAACTTCGTGGAAATAGCGGGAATCGCTCAGACCAATCTTTTTTCAGAAACTCAAAAATGGAGCAAGATCCACAGTGACGACAGCTGGTTGAACCGCCTGCTGTCATGCCACTACCTTGAACCGATAGCCTCCACCGGACAATTTATAGCGGTGCATGTCGAAAATCTTCCTTCCTACATCCAGAATTCCAATTTTTGGGTGATTACTGATGGGAATTAGCTTTTTCAATAGGTTCTCATCGGGACGCCGGTCCCGCAGGGGTTGAGAGGTGCAGGGTTTTCCAATGATTGACCCGTCCCTCTATTTTCCTACTATCAATCGGAATACGATTCTGCTGGCGCGATCCAACTTATCAGCGACTTTCGCCGAACACTCCCGTTCCTCCAATCAACCTCAGCCCGAGTGACCCTATGCTATCCCGCATCCCCTTTAAACGCGTTAACTGGATCAACTCCATTTTCCTATTCATCATTTCTGCCCTCGCCGTTATTGGCGCGCCCATCTATCTCGTAAAATACGGGACCGATTGGTTTACAGCGAGTTTGATGTTGTTCTACGTCATCGCAACCGGCCTCAGCATCACACTCGGCTATCACCGGTTGTTCTCGCATCTTTCCTTCAAAGCCAAATGGCCCGTGCGCCTAGCGACCCTGATTTTCGGAGCCTGCGCTTTCGAAAATTCCGCGCTTTGCTGGGCATCCGATCACCGGAAACACCACAAACACACCGATCACGACGACGACCCCTACGATATTTCGAAGGGCTTTTTCTGGGCTCACATGGGTTGGATTCTCTTCAAAATCAATCCCGAACGCCCTCTTGATAACGTGGCTGATTTACAAAAAGACAAACTCGTCATGTGGCAAGCCCGTTGGGATAAATGGATCGCCGGGCTCGTTGGTTTGGCATTGCCCGCGCTGCTGTGCGGCCTCTGGGCAGGAAGCTGGGTAGGTGCCCTCGGCGGATTCCTCCTTGTGGGAACTCTGCGAATTTTTCTCGTTCAGCAAAGCACCTTTTTCATCAATTCCCTGTGCCACACCCTCGGTCGCCAGCCGTATTCGAGAAATTGCACTGCGAAAGACAGCACGCTGATGGCATTTCTCACCTTTGGAGAAGGCTATCACAACTACCATCACGAATTTCAGCACGATTATCGCAATGGCGTGAAACGCTGGAGCTTTGATCCCACGAAATGGTCCATCTGGCTTCTCGAAAAAGTCGGTCTTGCATCCAATCTCCGTCGCGTTCCCAGCAGCAAGATCCTTCTTGCAGAAATGGCCGAAGCCCGCCGCCGGACCAGCGAGCATCTTGACCACATTGCAGCCTCAGGAGAGACCGTCTGCGAACGAACCCATCAAGCTGTCGTCGAATTGCTTGAGCGGGTCACCGACAGTTACCACGAGCTGGAAACGTCCACGGGTGAGCACGTCGAAATGTCGAAGCACAAACTCGCTCAATGGCGTCGCGAAACCAGCGAGCTCATGTCCCGTCTGACCCACCTGGCCAGCCTGACGCCTCAGATGGCGTGAGGAGAAAGAAGAGGGACGTTCGCAAATTATCGCGGGATCAGAAATCGATTCCGCCAATGAAACGGACGCGCATCATTTATTGACCCGTCTCTCTATCGTATCGCGCGATTAGTAATCACCTCCGGCGACGAGTGGAATATCCTGCCACGACTCAGCCACCTTTCGCTTTCTGTCTCTCATCCCCCACTCTTCAGATAGGCGATCAAATCCGCCATGTCCTGTGGGGTGATCGCCTGCTCCAGGCCATCCGGCATTAGCGACATTCCTGTCGCAGTGATGCTCTCGATGTCAGGCCGAAGAATCGTCTCGCGAATTCCACCGGGCTGGACGACTTCAAGACTGGCGGCGGACTCATTCGCGATCACTCCGACCAACGTGCGTTTGTCGCGAGTGGTAATGGCGTAGCTGACATAACGCGGCTCCACCGCGGCGCTGGGATCGAGAATAGCGGTGACAAAATCCGAGACACTCTTGTTGTAGTAGGCCTTGAGATTGGGGCCCACAACCATCCCTTGTCCGAGGTAGTCATGACAAACCGCGCAGGCAGTTTTAAATACGGTGGCGCCATGAACGGCATCGCCTTTCAGCTTGGCGACTCGTTGGTATTTTTCGACGGCGGCTGCTCGTTCGCTGTTGTCGGCCACTGGTAGCAACGCACGCGCGCGGTCTCGGATTTTTTCGTTGGCATGGGCTTCGAGGGTTTGTCGGTTGGAGGCCGTGACTTCGGCCGGACTGATCACTCCGTCCTCGACGGCTTGCAGCAGATGCTGGATCCATGCGTCACGTGCTAACAAGGTGGTAATGATCGACGCCCGCACCGATGGAGTTCGCAACGACCAGTCGCTGAGCATGGCTTCTGCAGCTTCCTGACTGGAAGATCGTGCAAGCATGGCCAGCACCGTTTTTTGAATCGAGTCACTGACCGTGGGACGGAGAAATTCCGAGAGCAGCGGGACATCTTGTGCCGGGTCGTTGAAACCTCGACCGAACAAACGCAACGCCGCCTGGCGATCTGAATCGTTCGATGTGTCGTCAGCTGCGATCCGATGAGCCGCGTCAAACAGCGGGCGCAGCCGTTCGGCACCACTCAATGAAGCCAGTTCGATTTCACGCCGGTCGAGCGCGTCGAGCACCCGCGCCACACAGACGTAGGCACCCTTGCTCCAGCAGGTGATCCCGGTGGGGAACGGAATGCCTTCGAGCAGTAATTCCGAGCGCTCGTAGCGTCCGTCGCCATCGTTGTCGGAGAGAATTTTCACCCGACCGCCAGGCTTCCAGTTGCCGTCCATTCCGTTTGGGTAATCGGGCTGCTCGACCACCCACATGCGACCGCGCGTATCCCAGTCGATTGCGACCGGATCGGCGACAAAAGGTTCAGCAGCCGCCAACTCGACAACAAGACCAAGGTCATCGCGCGTCTGAATGGCCGCCAGGGAATCGGCCGGCGACTTCGGTGGGATGTCGGCACGGTAGGATGCGAGAAATTCAGCAGGCAGAATATTATAGACGGCAGCTACAATGAGATCCTCGGCACCCGGCGCAAACTTGGCGGGCTGATCGTAGTAGACCATCGCGCTTTCCCCTTCAAAGCCACCTTCCGCCAGCACCTTGCGCGACGGAATGTAGCAAGGCGCATCATTGGCATAGGCATTGACCCACAGTCGTTCGTGATCGAATTCCATCTTCAGTCGCAACTGGTAATCGACCGTCACCTCACCGGGCAGAAAAACCATCGCTAGGTCTTTGCCAAAAGTCCACGACTGCACCTGATAAGGCACCTCTTTCGCCAAAGCGTCACCGCGATCCAGGCGCTCGAGATTTCGCTTCGCTGCGTAGGCAATATTCTGGCGCTTCGATGCCGCCAGCAGCTTCAAATCCTCCCGCGACGGCAGTGGAGCAAGCGGCAGGGCCAGATTTTCATGGCAGAAATAGAGCGAAGCAAAGCAGGTGCATTGCCGAACATCTTACCAGCATAGGCACAGCCACGAATTCGGAAAAGCTTCAATCCCGCATCAGCGGTCTGTTTTTGAGCTGACGATCGTGATACGATCCAACAGCAAAATAAGACCGGCGATACCGCCTGCCAGAACCCTACCAATTCGCGACAACGTTTTTTCTGAAATACTACGAGTTAACCCTGACGCGATTTGATAGGGTATGTTCGATGAACCACCCCTGTTGGTTCGATTCCCTGATATGTTATGAAAACACGATTCTTCCCAATTATTGCGCTCGTTTTATTCAGCCTCTCGAATCCTGTATTTGGACAGGTTGTCGATGGAACGTTTCCTGTTCAATCGAATCTCAAGGCGGGCGTTGCGAAAGTCGATATCACTCCTGAGATCATCGAGGGAATGGAAACAGTTGGGCATCGACGTGTGGTGACCGGTGTTCGCGACCCGCTGCGAGCTGGGGTTTTGGTGCTCGATGATGGTGAGACGAAAGCAGCCATTGTCACCACCGATTTGATCAATGCTTGCGACGACATGGTGAAATTGGTGCGGGAGAAAATTGAAGCTGAAACGGGAATTCCGGCTGCGAACATCATGGTGACGGCTTCGCATAATCACTCCGGGCCGAAATTCACTCCGCTTTCAAAATACGGTCGCGAGCTGGTTCAGAAAATCGGCAGTGCCGCCAAAGAAGCTGCCGGGAATATGAAAATGGTTACGATCGGTTACGGCGAAGACAAAATCGGTTTTGGCATCAATCGGCGGAAAGTGATCGATGGTCGTGCCGTGGTGAATTTGAATCCGGATGGCCCCAACGATCCGCGAGTCAAAGTGCTGAGGTTTGATGACGGCGAGTCGCTCACTCCCATGGCGGTCATGATGCATGCGGTTTGTCATCCCTGTTTTTTCACCTGGGGCGACAAAGGAACGCATCCGTATCCGAACGGCTACCCGAAGGTGACTGCGGATTTTCCGGGTGATGCCCAGACATTTGTCGAGATGGTTTACGGCGACAAAACGAACGCGCTTTTTCTGCAAGGCTGCGCGGGAGACATTCGGCCAAATCTTCCGGGTTATCCCTATCGCTGCGCGGATGAAGCGGACATCCAATGGGCCGGGCGTGATCTTGGTTGCGCCGTAACACGTGCGCTTGCTCATGGGGTGACACGCGAGAAATTGAAAGAGCGAGAAACGTTTTACCCCATCCGGGTTGCCAACAAAGTTCTCGAACTACCCGGTAAAGAAGGGCCGGTAAAAGCAGAGTTGATGGCTATGAAAATCGGACCTTTTCTGTTCCTGACTATGCCCGGTGAGCCGATGGTCGAATACGGATTTAAGCTTGAGCAAGCGATCGCCGACCGGGCCATCCCCATCATCGTCGGTTATGCGAATGGGCGAATAGGTTACATCGCGACAAAGGGCTCGTATGAAGTGGGCGGCTATGAACCTGAAATGTCGCTGCTCGCGCCGGAAGCGGAGGCGGTGATTCTGGACGAGCTCGGCAAGTTGGCAGACCAGGTTGTCGGAGATGTTTTCAAATCGTTTTCCAAGCACCAGAAAGACATCGATAAACGCGATGCAGAGGAAAAAGCCCGCATCAAGAAAACGAAAGCGGGCAGCTCCCAGTAATTAAAGTGACAAAAAAGCTTTTTCACAGTTCCATTTAAAGAGCCTGATCCAGTTCCCAACAGCCCCAAAAAGAATGAAGACCCTAGTCACTTTGCTCCTCCTAGCTTTCGCCACATCCCCGCTCACCGCCGGCGAACACTGGCCCGCCTGGCGCGGCTCTGATAACAACGGCGTTGTTGATGCGCCCGACGAATCCTACGCGACCGAGTGGTCCTCCGAGAAGAACATCGCCTGGCGCACTCAACTCGACGCGCCCGGCAATTCCTCTCCGATTGTCTGGGGCGACCGGGTGTTTCTCACCGAAGGACAGAACAGCAATCAGCAGCGCTCCCTGCTGTGCTTCAATGCCGGCGATGGCAAACTGCTCTGGACCCAATCCGTCAAACGCCCGACAAAAGATCCCACCCATAAAACCAACCCCGGCGTTTCTTCCTCTCCACTCACCGATGGCAAAATCATTGTTGCCTGGCACGGCAATGCCGGTCTCCACGCCTACGATTTCGAAGGGAAGTTGCTCTGGTCCGCCGACCTCGGCGATGACTACAAGCACATTTGGGGCGCCAACGCTGGCAGTCCGATATTTTTCAAAAATCAGATCATCGTGCACGCCGGACCGGGCAGCGCGGCACGCCTCTTCGCCATCGACAAAAGCAACGGCGACATAGCTTGGAAAAAAGAGTTACCCGAAGCTGCCTCGAAGAAGTTTGACCAATTCAAAGGTTCCTGGGCAACACCACGCATCATCGACAACGGTGGTCGCGACGAAATGATCATTCCCCTCGCGGGCCAACTGACCAGCTTCGATCCCAATACCGGCGTAGAACTCTGGCGCTGCACTGGTCTCAGTGATCTCAGCTACACTGATGCAATGATCGGCGAAGCCCATCTGGTCGCTATGTGCGGTTACGGTGGTCCCGCCCTCGGCATGCGTCGCCCCTCCGCGACCGATACAGGTGACCTCACTGACAGCCATCGCTTGTGGCACGTCAGTAAACCCAAGCCTCCGCAGCGAATCGGCAGTGGCCAAATCATTGGCGATCACATCTACATGGTCAACTCCCCCGGTCTTGCCCAATGCATCGAACTCGAAACCGGAAACGAACTCTGGAAAAAGCGTCTCGGCCGCGAGACCTGGTCATCACTCGCCCTCGTCAACGGTCTGCTCTACAGCACCGACAAATCTTCCACGACTCACGTTCTCGAACCGTCACCCGACGGCCTGAAGGTAAAAGCCACCAATCGGATCACGCCACCCCAAGACAACGCCAACAGCACCCCCGCGTTTGCCAGTGGAACCATCTATCTGCGCACCCCGACAGCGTTGATCGCGATTAAAGAGTAGACCTTGGACAGGTGAGCGACGCGAACCAACAGGGTTGATTTAGCGAACATACCCTATCAAATCGCTCCAGGGAATTTGAGTTGGAAGAATTTTTCCAAAATTCGAACGTCTCGCGAATACATTTCGAAAAGTTCATCCACGGAAAAGGGTAGCCGCTGCCATGAAGTGAAATCGTGGCACTCAGCCTTTCCATGCCGAACCCACCCTGTTGTTTCGTGTTTTCGCTATTGCGCCTTTTTCGATTTCTCCGTAAAACCCTTCCATGACCGACGCGGCACAAGAAGCGTTCTCCCAAACCAATTTCGGCACGATCGATACCGTGATCGTCGTCGTGTATTTGCTAATCTCGCTCGGAATCGGGCTGATGGTGAAACGCTACGCAGGCTCGATGTTGAACTACATCGGGGCGGGAAGGAAGATCGGGCCGTGGCTGGGCGTCGCCACGATGACGGGCACGGAACTGGGTTTGGTGACGGTGATGTATTCGGCGCAGAAAGGTTTCTCGGGGGGATTTGCGGCATTTCACATGGCCGTGATCGCCGGCGTCGCGACGCTTTTTGTGGGTTTGACCGGATTCATCGTCGGACCACTTCGCCGTTTGGAAGTCCTGACAATTCCGGAATTTTACGAAAAACGATTCAACAAGCAAATCCGGGTGCTTGGCGGAATATTACTGGTGCTGGCCGGAGTTTTGAACATGGGGCTGTTTCTGAAAGTCGGCTCGATGTTTATCGTTGGCGTGACCGGAATGGCGAGCGAAGGCGAGGCTTTGAAATGGGTGATGGTGGGCTTGTTAGTGTTGGTTTTAATTTACACAACGCTCGGCGGAATGATTTCAGTGGTGCTGACGGATTACGTGCAATTTGTCGTGCTTTCGTTTGGATTGCTCGCGGCGACCGGCGTCGCGATTTGGAAACTGGGGTGGACGAATATTTTTGAGACGGTGCACGCGACCCTCGGCGAGGGCGGGTTTGATCCAACGGTCGCGGATAGTGGTTTCGGATGGGAATACGTTTTCTGGATGGTGATCACGGCGGGCTTCGTCGGGAGCGCGGTGTGGCCGACCGCCGTTTCGCGGGCATTGGCGATGGAGAGCGAGAAAGCGGTTCGGAAGCAGTATTGCTGGTCGTCGATCTCATTCACGGTCCGGTTTATGCTGCCGTATTTTTGGGGGATTTGTGCGCTGGTTTTCATCGCAGCAACACCAGCAGGTGATGATTTGAAGAACCTCTTTTTCCCGGAAGCCGGGGAGCCCGAGGTGAGCAATCTTTACGCGATGCCGATTGTCATGGGCCGAATTTTGCCGCCCGTATTGATCGGAATTATCACGGCGGGGATGATCGCTGCGTTCATGTCGACCCACGATTCGTATTTTTTGACGTGGAGCTCGGTCATCACCCAAGACATCGTCGCGCCGCTTCGGAAGAAGGAATTTTCGACGAAATCGCGCGTTAAACTGACGCGGATTTTGATCGTACTGATGGGCGGCTACGTTTTGTATTGGAGCGTTTTTTATAAGGGCCGGGAAGATATCTGGGATTACATGGCGGTGACGGGCGGGATTTATTTTACCGGTGCCTTTGTCGTTCTCATGCTCGGCGTTTATTGGAAGAAGACGAGTTCGTTAGGTGCTTTGTTAGGGCTGTGCTCCGGGCTTTTGATGTTGTTTGGGCTCGAACCCGTGCAAAAAGCAGTTGGCCTAAAATTTCAGAATGAACAAACCGGTGAGTGGCAGGAAATTCTGACGAGTCCGCAAATTGGGCTGATCACCGTCGGCATCGCGCTGGCGGTGACGATCATCGGATCGCTCGTTTCACCAAACCGAAAGGAAATTGAAATATGACATGGGAATTGATTTGGAAAATCGTGTTCATTGTTGTGCTTTCACTGTTCGCGGTGATGGCGGTGGCGGTCACTGTTCTCGGGGCGCGCGACGTTCGGAAGCTACTGGCGCGCTTGAAAGACGAGCAGTCTAAAGACGACGAATAACCCCGCTTCAACGCGCCTCTTTTCGAGCGACCTGCGATTAGAAACAAACCGGTATTTTGGAATCGCCGCACGAGAAATCCGCGAGGATACTCTCCCACTCACACATCATGAACGACTCATACACACTTCCACCGGTCTCAGAACATGTTAGCTCGATTCGTCTTCCGTTGACGATTTTTTTCGGACTGATGGCACTGCTAGCCGTTTATGTCTGGTGGACGCATGGTCAGCTTCCGGACAAAATGGCGGTTCATTTTAATGGCGCGGGAAACCCCGATCGATGGGCTGGAAAATGGGAGATGACCGGAGTCATGTTGATTGTGATCGGGCTTTATTCAGTGATCTTCGGCCTGAGCTCAATGTTTATGTCAAAACTTTCGCCAAAGTGGTGGAATTTACCGAACAAAGACTACTGGTTCGTTCCCGAGCGGGTGAGCGAGACGATGACGAGTTTCAGCAAAAGTTTGCTTTCGATTGGAATCTGCATGGTGGTTTTCATGGGATATGTTCACTGGGATGTGTTCCAGGCAAACACCGTGCGACCGGGAAATCAGCTCAGCATGAGTGTCTGGGGAATCCTCGGATTTGTGGCACTGATTTTTACGCTGGTAATCCGGATGGCCCTGAAATTCCGCAAGAAAAAGAGCTGAACCGGAGCTCCACGATCTCGATATCGAAGGGCGTTCCCCGGAGTGGTTATCTTGTGGGGTTGAAGTAGCTTGATTGTGCCCTCCTTTTTTATTGAGCCGTTGTCGTGGGAGAATACGCTTGTTTCATGCGGAAACCCCTCGTCATCACTGCGTTGTTTATGCTCGGGGCGCTTTTGCACGGTAAAGAAACACCTCAATTCTGGTCGCTCCAGCCGATAAAAAACCCGTCGGTTCCAGAGGAAAAAACGGATTGGTCGAGATTCCCTGCATGACTAAAATCTCCGCTTCGGGAGGCACGTCAATCCAACTGTCCGGTTGTAGGGTCTCGGAGTATTGAAGAGTCCATCCCGTTGCTGCCGTGGGCCAATGAACTGAGAGACTCTTGAGATCACGCAAGATGCGGGAGGTCGTCGGCCACGTCCGCTGAAACAGGTGTTATCAGCGCGATTGCGAGACAGAGTCCTGTTTGGATTCATTTTATCATGGGGTGTTCAAGGGTGGAGTTTGAGCTACCCCTTCGTGATCTTTCCATGCCTCCACTTGTGGCAGCAGGTTTGGCAATCGCGGTTGCAACGGATAAAGGCGATGGAAAACACCCACGGACGAACCGGAGATGGGCGGCACGATCCATGACCACTCGGCCTGTACCTCGTGGCCCTGAGATTGCTCGCGCTCACAGTGGGCGAGGAATTCCTGCGAAGCTTGGTGGTGGTCCACCATGCGCACACCTTCACGGGCAAAGGAATGCAGTACGGCTTCGTTGAGCACGAGCAGGGCGCGGTCCTTCCACAGGCCGCTGTCACGCTGCAATCCGAGCCGCTCTGCCACTTCTGGCAGGAGGTTGTAGCGGTGGGCGTCGCCGAGGTTGCGGGCACCGATCTCGGTTCCCATGTACCAACCGTTGAAGGGGGCGCAGGGAAAGACATCGTCCAGGGTGACCAGCATCATGTC
>ERZ887942.1390-NODE-1390-length-16769-cov-6.374058_pt1 | contig 16769 bp, 14 predicted proteins | sample MGYA00521099_ERZ887942 | MGnify/ENA primary metagenome ERZ887942 (study PRJEB32303, sample SAMEA104408605) | aquatic metagenome | biome: Brackish water; feature: Pelagic; material: water | place: Baltic Sea | collected 2014-06-07T06:48:00 | depth 16,251 m ...
GGGTATGTTCGTCGAACCAACCCTATTGGTTCGTATCACCGATCCAAAAACGGGGCGTGTCATGGAGGTTTTGACCACCCAGCCCGGGGTGCAGATTTACACCGCAAATCATATGAAAGATCCGAAATGGCCGGCGATTTGTTTTGAGACGCAGCATTTTCCGGATTCCCCGAATAAACCAAATTTTCCGTCGACTATTTTGCGCCCGGGTGAAAAACTTCATGAAGTAACGATTTTTCGGTTTGGGATTGCCCCAAAATCAGGGAAGTAGAAGGATGTCAGAACGTCCTCCCATTTCCGGAATCGGTCACATCATCGCAACTCGCAGGCCACGCAAGGCTTACGATGTGCGGATGAAGAACGGTTTTGTCTCCGTTGGCGTCGTAAAAGCGAAGGGGCCACTTCCGCCGGAGAACCTGAGCGATGCGGATTTGGAGGCCGCTGAAGTCAAAGTGACCGTTGAATACTCGCCCTTCGATATGAGCCGAAGCAAGATCAGTGAATTTCACCTTATCGAGGCGTGAATGCCGCGATTGATTTTATTTACTCCGATTGATTTGCCTGAAAACCTCCCTAAGTTTTGCCTGTGAGTTTACCATTCCGATCTGGAGCGGCTGATTGCCGTTTTTTGTTCCTGTTCCTTCTGGTCTCAACCATGTCGGTGAAGGCGCAGTTCGGCCCTTTTGGCGGTGGTAGCGAGGATTCGACAGATACAACTCGATTGCCCGAGGCACTGGCGGTAGATTTGGTTGAAACGACGGTGACGCCGCATTCGACGACGGCAGACCGGTTTGCACGGGTCTTTTCGAAAGAACTTCGGGATATTGAAGAGCGTCAGACTGAGATCAACGAGGAGCTGGAAAACTTGCCAAAATTTTATCAGGCAATGACGGCTCAGCACTATTTTGGGTATCACAGTGATGAATCGCGGGTGCGACCACGCTGGGTGCAGGTTGATTTGGGGCGAACAGTTGAGCCGGATGCGATTGTGATGCTCCCGATGACCGTTCAGCGAAAAGGAGAGAAAGTAGCGAGTTACGGTTTTCCCCGGAGTTTCCGAATTGATATCTCGAACGATCCGAAATTTGAGAACCGGGAAACGATCAAAGTGGTTCGAAGTGGAGAGGGGAATCGTGTAAAAGAGGCTCCGTTTTACACGTTGGTCAGTGGTTTTTCGGGGCGATATGTTCGGATTACTGCGACAAGTTTGTGGCGCGCTGAAGATGATCCCAGTTTTGAGGCTTTCGCATTGAATGAATTGCTGGTTTTAAAAGGCCAGCGAAATATAGCGCTGAATCGTCCGGTTACTGCGTTGGATTCGGCCGAAGATTCCAGTCGATGGGCGAAGCGATATTTGACGGATGGAATTACCTCGATGGGGGTTCCTGAACTTGCTGCCTTGAGTCCAACAAATGGATTCCGTGCCAACACAGGCGAGGAAAAAACGCAGTCTACCTGGGTGCAAGTCGATTTAGAAGAAGCTCAAAAAGTATCTGAGATTCGGATCATTCAAGCGACCGCTGATGAGGTGGTCCCAAATTCGGCGGGCCGCTTTCCCTACGCATTGAAGATTGAGGTGTCTGAAAACCCGGACATGCGTGAGGCTGAATTCGCCGGAAAATTTTCGGCAGGGTTGATTTCAAATATCGGGGAAAATCCGCTACTCGTGCCGGTGAAGGACGGGTATGGTCGTTATGTGCGGGTGACTGCGGAATCTGCCAAGCCTGAGTCTATGAAGTTGGATTTGGCTGAAATACAGGTGTTTTCAGGCGACCGAAACATTGCCCTTGGGAAAACGGTGACGGCTCCGGACAGTTTGGAATCGAATTTGTGGTCGCGACAATTTCTCGTCGATGGCTACAGCAGTCGCCGAAAACTCGCGGGCACTCATGAGTGGATGAAGGCACTTTCTAAGCGAAATAATCTGATCATCGAGTGGCGGGAAAAAGAGCAGGAACGCCTCGAGTTGGTCGACATCACATCTCAGCGTGGAGTTACCTGGACAGGAGCAAGTTTGGTTGGAATTGTTGGGTTTCTGATTATCGGATTGCGTCGAATTCGCAAAAAACGCCAGAACGAGATCGAGGCGCTTCGTCAGCAAATTGCGAGTGATTTGCATGATGATATCGGCAGTAATTTGAGTTCCATCGCCTTGTTGGCAGAGTTGGGACACGACGAAGCCGACGAGCCTGAATTATCGCGAGAGGAATTTGAGGAAATCAAAAAAACCGCGGATAAAACGATTGAATCAATGCGGGACATTGTGTGGTTGATTCGGCCAGGCGAGGAGACATGGAAGCAAATGCTGGCTCGTTTTCGCGAAACAGCATCCACCTTGCTGCGGGCACACATGTATGAATTTGAAGCAAAAGGAACGGTGAACGACGAGAAACTGCCGTTGGACTTCAAACGCGATCTTTTCCTGATCTACAAAGAAGTGCTGAACAACATCGTGAAGCACGCCAAGGCCCATACGGTGAGTATTTTGGTCGATACGCGAAAGGGGAAGCTCGTTTTACGAATCAAAGACGATGGCCAGGGATTTAACAATTTAGAAGAGGAATTTCGTGAAGGAAATGGCCTTCGGAATTTACGGATGCGAGCCCAGAATCTAGGAGCGAGCATCAAAGTGAAAAGTGCCCTGGGAGAGGGGACTCGAATAAAATTAACCGCGCCGATGCCGTAAATGCGTTAGAATAATCTCTGAAAACCGGCGAAATTCAAGCAAACTAGAAGTAGTGTTTTACTATGAGCGACGACAAAGCAAAAGAATCTGAAGAACCCGCTGAACCAACCAAAATTTGGGTGGTGGAAGATAACGAAACCCTTCGTAAGACCGTCGCACGGGTCTTGAACCGTCAAAAGGACATGACCTGCGTTCATCAATATGAGCGGTGTGAAGAAGCGATCGATGCCCTGGTCGCGGGTGAACGTCCTACCGTGATGCTTTTCGATCTAGGATTGCCTGGAATGAGCGGGGTCGAGGGGATTCGCCAAATCAAGCATGCCCTTCCTGAGATCGAGATCCTGGTTTTCTCTGTTTTCGATGACAACGAGAAAGTATTCAGTGCGATTTGTGCTGGTGCTTCCGGTTATCTTTTGAAAACATCCAGCATGGGTGAAATTCCAATCGCAATTCGGGAAGTCATCGCAGGTGGCGCCCCAATCAATGCGCGGATTGCCCGTCGCGTGCTCGACATGTTTTCACATTTGGCTCCGGAGAGTCGGGACTACGGCTTGACCGAGCGCGAAAAGGAAGTGCTCGAACAGATGGTTGGCGGTCTTACGAAAAAGGAAATTGCGGACCAGCTCGATCTCAGTTTCCACACCGTCGACAAACACATCCGCGGAATTTACAGCAAGCTGCACGTCAACACGATGACCGGTGCGGTTGCAAAAGCGCTGAAAGAAGGACTTTTGCCGAAGGGGTAGGTTGCGCTAGAACAGGTTCTTAAACCAATCGCTGAGCCGCTCAAGAAGCGGTTTGGGTTTCCACTCTTCGATTTTTTGCGCATCAGAATCGACGTGAAGTTGAATGCCATTCAGCGTTTCAGCTTTGGCAATCAATTCTGCTGGAGTGATGTTTTCGAATTCAATAGGCAAGGAAGAATCCGGCCATACTTTTCCGTGCCAGGTCACTCTGGTTTGCGTTGCTGATTCCAGAAAATTACGTGCGTCAGGGCCATATTTAAAGCGAATCGGACCTGAGTTGACCTCGAATAAATTTTTTAATTTTGGAAGCCCAGGAATGGCGTCGAGATGGAATGCAACATGCGTGACATCCGGGAAATGTCGGATTTCCGAGGGCCCGGTTTCAGCCAGTTTTGTTCTGAAATCGATGCTGCTGACACCGTCGTCGCCAAAATTTCCTCTCCAATAGTCGTTGTTTTTATCACCAGATGTTGTTCTCCATTCGAACTGGCTGCCTTGAGCCGGAGGCCAGCAATCGATAATCGCGAATGATTTCTGATAGCTCGAAGATTTCGTCCAGCCAAATCCGATCGTGTCTCTCCTGCCGCTTGGGCCTCCGTGAGAGTGAGAGCTAGAATTCTGATTCCCGTCGGATCTGAAAGGGACCGAGAGCTGAACGTTTCCTGAATCAAAAAATACCGGTTTGTTGAGCGGAAGTGATGCAAAATCAACGGTTTGTGTCTCCGGTTTGCCGTGGGAGATCGAAATCAAAAGGTCCATCGCTGACTGATGATACAAATTCAACTCAAGGGCGCAGTAGCGAACGTTTTCGCGAGTTTGTGATGAGGAAGAGGAGTGAACTCGACAGAGAGTATCCGAATTTCGAGTGTTGATTGATTGCCATCGGTGCGGCAGATCAGGTTCGGACAGATCAAAGGCTAGAACGATTGCCCTTTCGGATAGATCAAGCCGCGACGTCGATTCCAAATTTCGTTCTCTGGCGGTCGAATCATCGAGTGGTTCCAATGTGGCTGGATCGTGCCAGACCAATTCGACGTTTCCGTTCAAAAATCGCTCATGTAATTTTTCAGGGAAATAGGTCGCGACACCCAGAAAACGAAGGGTGTTTCCATCAGGAAGTATTGCGGCGGTATCTCCGGGGGGGGTATCAATCCGGTTTCCAAATCGTGTGAGCTCTCTTTTGTCCCGACTTATGCTGTCGAAGACAAACTCCACTTTGTTCTTCTTTTCCGTCATTTTCCGAACGGCCGGCGGATCGGATGGAAGAAGCGGAAGCGAACCCGTTGAAGTAATAAACAACCGATCGAATTCCGCTCTTGCCCATTCGCGTTCGTCGGATGGTGATACAAAACGCGACGGCGCTTTGGAGATAGCAACCGTCACGACGATTGCGAGTGCGGCGAAAATTAGCACCAGGAGACTACCAAAAATGACGGCTCCTTTTTTCACACCGCGTCGGCCTTTCTAGACTGGCGCCGCTGCTCGGCTTGATACAATTTTCCAACCGTCATGCCCTGAACAACGATTGAGAAAATGACGATCACGTAGGTGAGTACGAGAAAAATATCGCGTGCGATCCCGAAGTCTTTTGGGATCGCGAGGGCAAGCGCGACCGAAATTCCGCCGCGAAGACCACCCCATGTGAGCATTTTGATTGTTCCCGGGTCGAAAGAACGGAGGGGTTTCAGGAGGTAAACGGGGATCGAAACAGCAATGAAACGAGATGCCAAAACGACAATGATTGAGACCGCAGCAAGAAGCAATGCCGTTGGAGTCACACTCTGAGCAACGACGATCAACTCAATACCAATCAGGGTAAAAAGAATGGCGTTGAGCGCTTCATCGATCAATTCCCAGAATAGATCAAGGTGCTTCCGGGTTGTGTCGGACATTGCCAGTCTTCGGCCCCGGTTTCCAATCATCAATCCGGCAATTACCATCGCGAGGGGGCCCGAAACATGAAGCGTCTGAGCCAACGCGTAACCGCCCGTGACCATCGCCAGTGTGATGATGACTTCGACTTGGTAATTATCGATTTTTTTCAGCATGTAGTAACCGATTGCACCGAGAACCAATCCAAAAACAACGCCGCCGACAGCTTCAACCAAAAACAGGTGCCCAATGTGACTAGCCGTTAGCTCCGCTTCGCCCGTAGCAATTCCTAACAACGCTAGGAATACAACCACGCCGACGCCGTCGTTAAAGAGCGACTCGCCAGTGATCTTCGTTTCCAGTTCTTTGGAAACGCCGGCTTTTTTAAGAATTCCCAAGACCGCGACAGGATCAGTCGGTGAGATCAATGCGCCAAAAAGTAGGCAGTAGAGAAATTTGATTTCGTAGCCAAAGAGCGGTACCAAAAAGTAAACCGCGCCACCAATCAAGAACGTGGAACTCACCACGCCGAGGGTGGCCATCGTTGCGATGATCCATTTTTGCTTCGCTAAATCGGAGAGATCGACGTGCAGGGCGCCCGCGAATAGCAGGTAGCTGAGCATGACTTTTAGCAGCGTGTCTCCAAATTGGACCTGTTCGACAATTGATTCCGCCGTTTCTGTGATGCTGGGGAAAAAGCGACCGAGGATCACTAGAATCAATGAAAACGCCAAACTGATCAGCATAATGCCGATCGTGGTTGGCAGTTTCAGATAACGGACGTTCAAATATCCGAGAACCGCCGCGATAGCGATGAGGACAGCACACAATTCAAAAATCGACATGCCGGATCATAGCCGGAATGCCGTTTCGAATCAACAGGGTGCGTTCGATGAATGGACACTGTTGGTTCGAAAAGTGTTCACGTACAGATGGGGTATGTTCGTCGAACGGATACCGTTGCTTTGTAGGCTGCTGATTCACGCAATCCCTGCTCGTAGCTGATCGAGCGCTTTTGGCACAGCCTCGAACGGATCGTCTTTTTCCTCAAACTCAAGAACGACGAAACCGCGGTAGTTGGCTTCTTTCAGGATATCGCCGACGCGTTTGAAATCGGTTGGCTGATGTTTTCCGTCGATTTTCAGGGCCACTTTGACCTGAACATTGGCAGAATATGGAGCGCTTGCGGCCATGTCAGCATAAGGATCGTCGCTGTGAAAGTTTCCGGTGTCGAGATTCACGCAGACCCATGGGCTTTTTACCGCTCTCACGATTCTGAGAAGGCGATCGGCCGTAGCAATGGAGTCGTGGTTTTCGATCCCGAGGAAAATTCCCTTTTTCCCTGCGTATTCGGCGGCTTCAACGAGAGCTTCGATCGCATTCTTTTCGGCTTCTTCGCCGGAGACTCCTTTCGGATGTTTCCCGGCAAAAACCCGGATGTGAGGAGCTCCCATGACCGCGGCGTGATCAATCCATTCTTTCACATATTCCATTTGCTGCGCTCGTTCGGGCGCATCTCTGGGATAGGAGAAATTGTTTCCAACCGCGGTTCCGGAAACTGAAACACCGGAGATGTGAGCCCGGTGTCTGCACTGAGCGAGAAGACCCGTTTTGGCTACGTCCGGTGGGAAAAAATAGCTTGTTAGCTCCGCGCCATCGACTCCATGTTTGGCGCAGAAGTCGATGAATCCAAGCATGTCGATTTCTTTCCCGGGCTCAGCAATTTCGCGCTCTTTGCCCTTCATGTATTTGAAATACCGACCAAACGAATAAGCGGCTAAACCGAGGCGAAGGTGAGCCCCATCGCCAGCTCGTGTGTAAGGGTTTTCCACACCAAATGTGGCGGCTGCGGGTGCTCCAATGGCAAAGCCTGAGGCGAGAGAAAGAAAGTTTCGGCGACTGTGGCCGTTCGGTGGCTGAAGAATCATGCTGGAAGGATGGCATGAATCGCGAATTGTGCCAAGACGCGAACACCGTTGAATTGATGGCGTTTGTCCGTTACGTTTCCACGATGTCACGTTTGGGATTTCCAGTTTTGGGTGCTGTTTTGCTGCCGCTGATCTTTGTGGTCGGCTGTGGGCAGAATACCCAGCAAATAACAGTCGAGCGGCTGGAGAGCTTCGAGCCGTATGCCCCGTCAGAGTTCATGCAGCAAATCTACGATTTGAATGTTGAGCAGGCTGTTTCGTTGATTGAAAGAAGCCCTGATGTTGCCATTATCGATATTCGGGGCATTGATGCGTTCAATAAATCGAGGATGCCCAAGGCGCTCTCGTACGATCGTTCGTTCGAAGGTTTTCGCGATGAAATGAGTGTCTTTGAACGCGATCAGCCCATTCTGGTATACGGAAGTAACACGCCGGAATCGGGCGCGAAGACTTCGAATGCCATCGAAGATTTGAAGGAGCTAGGCTTTGTTTCGATTTATTTCCTTAACTTCTCGATCGGTATCGAAGGCTGGGCGGAAGCTGGAAATGAAGTCGAGAGAGGTTATTGATCGTCTTTTTTGAGATGGGTAAAAACACCTCTCGCAGCGGAAACGCGGATCTTTTGATTCTTTGCGTAAACTGCAGCGGCACGATCCCGAATTTTTGTGGGGGCTTTCGCCAAGCAGCCATCCATCGATCGCGGCTTTTAGCAAAAATGATCCGGGATACATGAATTGATCGGTCATCAAAACGGGGGATACGCCTGCGGTTGTCAGCATTGTATCGAAATATGCATCGCTTTTGCAGCATAGAACCACCGCATCTTTTTTTGTCTTTCGCGGAGTTGTTGGCGCTTTCTGAAGGACGTCAAATTCCATCAGTCCATTGTGGCCAATGTAGGCGACGAGGTCTGTTTCTTCGTCGTTGAGAAGGTCGGTAAATTTTTGAATCGCGCCTTTGATCTCGCGTCCGCGCCAGGCCTCTGCGGTGAGAATGGCTCCGGTCTTCTTGTGTTTGAAAACGAGGGTTTCCAGCACCGTGGGATTCTTGACTGCAGGATCGACCTTTTTGGTTTCCGTTAATGTCCAGTCATTCGAATTCTTGAAATACCGGCTCATCCCATCGGAGCAACCCCAGTAAAGATTGTTCTCTAAATCGTCACCGTTTCCGATTTTTGGATTCACCGGAAAAATGCCTTGATGCTCGTTGTCGCACAGGGCAACGATGACGTGGATGGATTTAGGTTTGGCATCATCGGCAATTGAAATTCCGATGAGCGCAAACGTCAGCGCCGAGATGAATATTTTCATAAACATTCTAACGATTGGCCCGCCAAAAAATGAGGAGATTCGGCGACTTCTCCCTGAGGCGGCTTAGGCGAAAAATTGCTGAATCGGTTTGCCGTTGTTTCCGATAAAGAATGGTCGTCCGTTAGGTGCGAAAATTCGTTTATCGAGCGGTAAGCCGAGTGCAGTTGCCACGGTTGCATTGAAATCGGCAGGCGACACGGGATCTTCTGCAACGCTGATTGCGCGGGCATCTGTTTTTCCGTAAACCTGACCTCCGTTGATTCCGCCGCCAGCCATCATTGCTGAGAAACAGCGAGGGTGGTGATCGCGGCCAGAGCGGGCGTTGATTTTCGGAGTACGACCAAATTCGGTGGTGAGAACAATGAGGGTGGAATCGAATAGGCCTTCGGCCTTCAGGTCATTGATCAATGTGGCGATTCCTTTTGAGAATTCGTTGATCTTTCCGGGACCGCGATTCCAGAGGTCGCCGTGCATATCCCAACCGCCGTTGCCGACGCGAACGAAGCGCACACCGGTTTTGACGAGTCGTTTTGCGAGGAGCAATCCCTGACCAAAGCGCCCATTTCCATAGGCCGCGCGGGTTTCTTTTTTCTCTTTCCCGAGATTAAAAACGTCGAGGTCTTCACCTTTTAGAAATTCGAGGGTGTTGTCATAAAATTGGGAGTAGGCCTCGACGTCTTCGGTGTGATATTTGTCGAGGAACGACCGGTTGAATCCTTCCAAGGCAGCGAGCCGCTCATCTTCGCGGTTTTTCTTCACGGGGCTTTTTGAATTTGGCAGTCCCTTTGTCGGATCTCCGATGGGGAGGGGAGCGAAACTTGCGCCCATAAAACCAGCTCCCGGGCCACCGCCGCCAATGAAAATCGTGTCAGGCAATTGAGGATGCTGCGCACCGTTCACTTTCTGGGCCCACGCACCCATGTTGGGATGGCGGATCGCAGCGTTCTCTTTATAACCGGTTTCCATCCAGTAAGAAGCTCCGCCGTGAGCACCCGTCTTTTGCGTCAGTGATCGAACCACGGCGATGTCTTTAAAATTCTTCGCCAAATCCGGCATGTATTCACTGAGTTGAACACCAGCAACTCCGGTTTCGGCTACACCTGTTTTTCCCTGGGTGTCAGCGCCGGGTTTTGGATCAAACGTATCGAGGTGCGTCATTCCGCCGGCCATGTAGATGTAAATGACGTGCTTGGCTTTACCTGCGCTGGAGGCGGCGATCGCGCTGTCAAAAGCTGGAAGCATCGTCAGGCCAAGAGCGGAGGCGGCAGTGCGTTCAGCGAATTTACGACGAGTGATGCTGTCGAGTTTGTTGAATTCAGATTTCATTTTAAATTCGGAGATGGGTGATTGAGGGCGGTTGTGGTTTTCTGAAACGAAAGGGTAAAATTACTACTGAATGAACATGAATTCGCGGGTGTTGAGTAGAGCCCACACGAGGTCTGAATAGTCGGCTTTGCCTCCGTTGGAGCCCCGAACCAGCGGCCGGGCGAGATCGCGATCCTGTCCGCGTGGACGTCGGCTCAAGATACTCAAGAAGACAACATCGATGCCGTCGTCTTTGCTGTCCTCAGCCTGGGCAATCCGGACGAGCGCTTTGCTATTGTTCGTCATGATTTGATTGGTAAGCGATCCATTGAGTAACATCATGACTTGGGGGATGGTGCCTTCGGTGTTGGCATTCTCGATGAATTTTTTGTCGGATTGACCAAACTGATAAAGGAACGAGCCCAAGTTGCTGGGCATTCGCATTTCCGATGCACGAATCATGACGGGGCCAGTGTTCTTTCCTTTTTTTGCGCCGCCGTTCATCATGGTCGGTTTGCCTAGATTATTGAATTTCGCTCGTACCTTCTCGGCTTGTTCGAAGTTCATGTTTTTCCAATCGGCCGACATCACGTTGCGGTAGTCATCCAAAATTCGGGTGCGTCGTTCTGGACTTTCGGGTTCAGGAACCGACATCGCCACGAGAGAATCCCATAGTTGCTCCGCGCTCATTCGGCGCAAAATAGGGGCAGGGAAATGAAATTCCCCTTTGTCGATCATCGTCAGCGTAGGCGATTCGTGGCAGGCTTCGCGCTGATACGTTTGCGTTTTGTAGAGAATTTTCAGAAAATCTTTCACGCTGTAATCGACTTCCTTCATCAGCGATTCGAGGAATTTCAGGAGTTCGTAATTCTGCGCCTGACCGCCGAGATGACCGGGGATGTTGTGGACGGGTTCGATCTGGGCGACGCCGTAAACGTGCTTCCAAAGTCGGTTCACAATATTGATTGTGAAGCGCGGATTTTCCTCACTGGCAATCCATGCAGCAAAGGCCATTCGTGGAGTGCCGTGTTTTTCAATATCGACAATTTCACCGAAATACGTGGCTGGTTTGACATTCGTATTTGGCTCGCCGTTGTCGTATTTGTAATCGAACGGCAGCCTGACATTATTCTCGAAGCCATCGCCGACATACATGGTGTAAGCGTCCATGAACGCGTTTAAATCGTTCGAGCTTTTCTTGGCTTTTTTGGCTTCGGCGGCGAATTGCTTTTTCTTTGCACCCAGCAATTTCAGCAGATCTTTATCGGGATTGGCTTTGAATTTCAGGTTTCCGAAAAAGGATGCCATTCTGTAAAAATCCATCTGATAAACCTCTTCGAACGGATGGTCGTGGCATTGCGCGCAGGTAATTTCAGTGCCGAGAAACGTAGTGAACGTGTTCGACAAGTTACAAAGCTCCATTCCGAAGTCAGTCAGCATGTAACCGGTCGCTGGATTTTCCCAGAGGTAGCCGCGGGCTTCTACCATCTCGCCAACCAACTGATTCCACGGTTTGTCTTCGCGAATTTGATCCTTCACCCAATCGCCGTAGGCCCCTGCTTTCAGATTGTTGAATCCGCCCATGCTGATGCCGTCGCGAATGCGAAGCAGGTCGCTCATGTAATTGAAAAAATGGCTCACAAACGCTTCGGACTCGATAAGGTTATCGATCAATTCCGCACGTTTGGTTTTTGATGGCGTGCGAAAAAATGTGTCAGCTTCTTTGTAAGTCGGAATGCGGCCAGCGAGGTCGAGATAGATGCGGCGAAGAAACTGCTCGTCAGTGAGCGGTTTCGTCGGATGCGTCATCTTCTCCATGTGAGCAAGCCGCGCCAATTCCTTGTTTCGGGTGGCGCCGTCGATATCTTTGTTTGCAACCAACGCAGCGCCTTCCGTTTTGATGTCGGAATTGGCTACTTTCAGCCGATCCCAGACCATTTGGTCGATTTGGCGGGCAGCGGTTTTTAAATTAACCGGCGCATTCTCACGGACATAGCCGCGATCTTCTTCAGAGAGTCTAGCAAAAGGAAATCGAATTTCCTTTCCGCTATCTTTCAATTTGAACCCGACCTCCCCGTTGGCGAAACTGGTCATTTCAGCTTCGATTTCCCGACCTGAGATATCGGTCCACGTTCGCATTTCACCGGCGAAAACATGATTTCCCAAGAGGGCGATGATTAATAAAAAATGAAAAATTGCGCGACTCATCATAAATCCTCCTCATTTATACAGGAAATGGAAGAATGCGTCACTATAAAAATTTCGCTCTCAGCCGATCAGTTTTGATCAAAAGAAATTGTTTTGAGGCCGTCGCAGGAGTCGCACATTGCCTTTTTGTCGAGGTATTGGCTATGACATCGAGGACAATAACTCTCGCTGATTTCGTCATGTTCAGGGGATTCGTTAGCGAGCGATTCCAAGGTGATTGACGTGTTTTTCTCTAAAAATTCAGCGCACAAGTCCGCCTGTGCTTTCCATTTAATTTCAGAAACGTTTTTTACAAGGGGGAAACGCAATCGCCGCATGTAATCGCCCACAAAATGGGAAAATGCTTTTTCCCTCAAAACGGTGCGCCCAAGCGCGAGAGGATGGCATCCTGAACTGCATTCGAGACTGAGCTGTTGGGAGACGCGCAGCGCGTGATGGGGGAGAAAAATGACCGGGAGAACTTTGTACCAGCGTCCCTTTTTTAATTGGGGAAATACTCGCCCAATGACAATCCACCACGTGCAACCAATCAGAAAAGTGAATGGGAAGATGGCGAGGATGAGTTTCAAACCACGCAGGCCGCCGCCGCAGTAGCTAAAGAGTGCAGGCAAAACGAGGAAGCAATAAATTGTCAGCAACCAATTGGAGAAAGCAAACTGGCGCTCAATGAGCTGCGCTTTTTTCACGGCCGCTTTTGCCCGCGGAAGGCTGAGGGAATCGGATAGTCGCTTGTGGATTGCGGGCGTCTGGACTTCTGCCGAGGGAAGGAGAGAGTTAAGCCATTTACGGATATCAATAGCGGTCGTCAGGTTCGAGAAAACCCATTTACCTGTGTTTTTTGGGCCTTCCAGTCGGCTGCGATCCCGCCATAGCCGTTTCGGATTTTTAATTGCAGCCTGGGCAGGGGAGGTATCCGGCGATTCGATCCATCGAATTTGTTTTTTGTCTGGTTCGGAAAACCACCACCCTTCACTGGATGGCAAGAAACGACCCAACATTGGCAGGACGTAGTAGCCTTCCCCAAGTCGGGCGGCAACGTCGTGAGGCTTTTTCAAAAACCACTTTTTCGACCACCACGGTTTCACGAACAGGCTGGCCGATTGAGGATACCGACCGAGTCCGTCCGCGATGTAGAGGACGATGAAAACGACGTAAAGTAGCTGACCGTCTGTCATTTGCAGAAGGTTCGGGGATCAACGGGGTTAGGCGTGATCACCTCGGCCAAACAAACGTTTCACCCAATTCACTACGCCCGCGATGACAGCCAATACAACATACCAAAGCTTTTTACCCCAAAGCAGGATCGCGCTGAGCAGGCCGGTTTTTGCAGCTGCGAAAACGGCACCCCCTGCGATCAAAGCGATGAGACCACCCTTGGCGACTTTGTCTCCAGCGGATGCTGAAAAGTCCGTGTATTTGTTTCCATCAGTGTAAGTCAATCCCTCGAGCATTGATTGGAACTCGGGGAGGTAACCCGCGAGTTCATCAGGACCGCACACCAGAACTGCTTCAATCAAGCCTTTTCGGCCGAGAATTTTCGTCTCGTAGTTCACAACATGATCGCCGTCTTCGTCGACCAAATCGAGCGCCCATTCCAGATTTTTGGTATCGGGATTATACTGTGGAGGGTAAGCCCAATCAACTAAATCAAGACGTCCATATCCAGCTTTGGCGCGCGCTTCGGATGAAAGCTTGTTGCTTTTTTTTAAATCTTTCAGGAGTTCATCAGGATCAATCTCATCTCGATCGTCATCCTCCACGTATCCGCGATCGTCCCACATGAAAATGGCGAACCATTCCAGATTCTCCGGAGCAATCATGCCTTTGCGGTAGCCGTCTCCCGGAGGATTTCCAAACATGACCATCAATTCTTCAGTCCCTTTTCCTCCGGCAAACCGGTAACCGGCGGGAATTTCCAACGTTGCAAAGTTTTCGATTTTACCGGCACCTTCCCGTTTCCAATCGATGGATTTTTCAATTTCCGCCATGAACTCCGCTTCCGCTTCCTCCGGCGTTAATTCCTGTTCTTCAGATTTTTCCTGACTAAAGGCGGTATGGCCTAAGCTGAAAACGGATGCTGCGATTGCAATTACTGCCATCGCCTTAAAAGGACGGAAATCCCGCAGGACTCCAATTTTTGCAGAAACGGTCATCTCGCACAGCATGACTTGTGGGTTAGATTGGTCAAGAATTTAACCGCAGCATTCTGCAATCTTACTTCACGGAGTTGGAATCCGGTTTTACAAATCCATCAAGAGGTCTTTTGCCTCGAGTTCGAGCCATTGAATCGCAGATTCAAGTTCACGAAAAACGCCCATTGGGGTGTCTGCGCTATCAATTCTCGCCTGAAGCATTCTCGCAGTTCCAAAACTGCTCATAGTGCTTGCAGAAACTTGTGAATTTGATTTCTCCGTTTTTACGAATCAACAGGGTCTCTTCATCGATCAAACCCTATTGATTCGTGAATGCTGAATTGCGGGTGCGTTTTGAGCGATTGTAATTTTTCGATTTGTCGGGTAAATTTTTGGTCCTTCGTTCCGCGTTTTTTGTTCCTCTTCTCTTGTTTGTAAATGTCTGACCGTTATGAGATTAAGTCTTCGCTTGGCCGCGGGGGTATGGGTACCGTTTATCACGCTTTTGATACCGTGATGAAGCGGGACGTTGCGGTAAAACGATTGTTGCCGATCGAGGAGACGAAATTGAATGAAGCGGCCGATGATTCTCTCGGTCGAGAGGCGGCTGCTTTGGCGCGATTTTCTCATCCAAACATTGTGACGATCTTCGCTTTTGAGGAAGATGAAGACGGGCCATTCGTCGTCATGGAAAAAGTCGAAGGAGAGGATTTAAAGTTGACTGTAAAACGCGGTGCTTTGGCGGTGGACGATTTTATTGAATTGGCAGAGCAGACGCTCGACCCGCTGATTGCGGCATCGGAGCTAAATTTACTGCATCGGGATATTAAGCCGGCGAACATCATGCTGAATCGGCTTTCAACAGGCAAGTTTCAGGCAAAAGTGTTGGATTTCGGAGTGGCGAAATTTTCTGAAAAGCCTCAGTTGCAAACGCTTGATCAAAATGGTTGTTTCCTGGGATCGATTGAATTTTTGTCTCCGGACCAGCTGCTGCGCTTGCCGTTGGATCAGCGCTCGGATCTGTATTCGCTGGGCTGCGTGTTGTATTTTTGTCTGGCGCAGGAGTCCCCATTTCGTGGTGATAACCCGGCAGATACGACCCAGCGGCACATGAAGCATGTGTGTGAAAATATTCATGTGGTTCGACCTGATTTACCCGGGCCAATGGCTGATTGGTTGATGCGAATGATTGCTCGTGACAGGGACGATCGACCGGATGATGCGCTGATGGCCTTGCAGGAATTTCACTTGGCGAAAGAGGGGATTTCACCACTGGAAAAGCGAGCGCGACAGAGCCAGAAAGGTGTTGTGGTCATTTCAGACTCAAGTAGCCGCGAGCGGGTGGTTACAGAAGAAGATGTTGTCGAAGAAGTGGGAGTGCCCGAGAAAGAGGATACGGGAATTACCGGGCCACGAATGATTTTGGTAGGTGATAAAATGCAGCGCACCGGGCCGATTGAATCTCCAGTGGGGCTGGGTAATACCTCTCATACAGGGCCACTTCGGGGAGGGGGGAGTCGGGCAATTCCTATGACGCCGGCAAAATCACCCGCATTGCCAATCGTTCTGATCGTGGGTGGAATTTGCTTGGTCATTGGATTGTTAGCCGCCGTTTTTAATTCCAAGCCGAAGAAGCCGAACAATTCTCCGAAGCAGACGGTTGCGAAGACTCCACCGGCAAAGGAGAAACCGGTTGTCCCAAAGTACAAGCCAACATTTCCACCTCGCGCGACTGCCGATTTTGTTTCTCCGACATCGATTGACTTGCCTGCTCCGGCTTCGATTCCGGGAGGTGGTCCGCCTATTTCAAAGGGGCTGTTGGCGCATTACCGGGCGGATGTGGCAACGTTTGACGGCGGATTGAAACTGCCGGCCAAGATGAACGATCGAGTCGCTGGGTGGGCTAATTTGGCTCCGGGCGCTTTGCCGGAGAATGATCTCTTTTTGCACCAGGAAGATTTTGAAGTGCGAGCGGTTCCGCGGCTGGTAGAGGCTTCAGATTCCAAATTTCCTGAACTGAAGTCAGGAACGAAGGTATTGGAGTTCCAAAATTCGACTCAACTTCGGATGCCGAATTGGAAAACGCTGGAGAAAGAGGAAATTTCTTCTTTCACAGTGTTGGCTGTTGTGAGAAATGAGCTCAGATCGAGCACATGGATTCGGTTCGATGGGCATGAACGAGGAGGTTTTTTTACTTCAAATCATGGTGGACAAATGCTGCAAGGCCACATCTTGGTAAATGGGAAGCGGACTAGCTCACCGATCAAATTGCCGCTAAACGAATTTGTCATCGTCAGTTTTATACTGGATGGCGAGAAAAAGACTCAGCAGGTGCACGGATTAAAAAAAGATGGAAGCCGGGTTTCATCGAAAATTTTGACAGTGAATTTCCCGCCGGTAAAAATGCGGCACTACGCGTTGGGCAATTATTGGCGTCCACAAAAAGGGAAACAGCCCCCCGGTTTTTTTAAGGGACATATCACCGAGTTGCTTATTTTTTCAAAAGCCGTGAAACAAAAAGAACGGGAATCGCTTGAGAATTATCTGCGAGCGCGGAATTTTAAATAGTTCACTATCTTACT
>ERZ887942.1392-NODE-1392-length-16765-cov-20.964752_pt1 | contig 16765 bp, 5 predicted proteins | sample MGYA00521099_ERZ887942 | MGnify/ENA primary metagenome ERZ887942 (study PRJEB32303, sample SAMEA104408605) | aquatic metagenome | biome: Brackish water; feature: Pelagic; material: water | place: Baltic Sea | collected 2014-06-07T06:48:00 | depth 16,251 m ...
GTTTTTATGGTTCTTGGCCAAAGTGCGGCGGTCGCGGCCAGGATCGCTCTTGATGACGGACTCGCGGTGCAGGATGTTCCCTATGAAAAGCTCAGTTCGCGGTTGCTGGAACTAGGTCAGGTTCTCGAATACAAGGGAAAGACCCGGGTTCCACAAACCAGCTTGATTGATCCGAAGTCGCTCAAGGGAATCGTGGTTGATGACGACCAGGCTGAATTGAGAGGGTTCGAAATGACCAGTCAAAGCACCGCTCCCTTTCTTGGGAAAGGGTATCGCCATGATGGAGATGGAGAAGGTGCGATCCAAACGGCACGCTTCATCCCTGACCTCCCGGAAGCGGGAAAGTATGAGATTCGTGTGGCCTATCCAGCCTTCTCAAACCGGGCGAAGAAGGTTCCCGTGATTGTGGAGCAAAACGGGACACGTCAGAAGCCGGTCTTCATCGATCAAACGAAATCCGGCCCCATCGACGATGCCTGGCTTTCATTGGGCGTTTTCGATTTGGATCAAGGTGAAACCAGCGCCGTGGAAATTACCAATGAAGGGGCCGAAGGCTTTGTCGTGATCGATGCGGTGCAGTTTTTGCCAGTCGAATCACCGGAGATCAAAAAAGGTGAGTTCTTTCCGCTTTTCAATGGCAGGGATCTTGGCGGTTGGTGGGGGTGTGGCACGGAGGACCCGGCCAAGTGGATGGCACTCTCAGAGGAGGAGCTGGCAGCGAAAAAGAAAAAGAGCCTCGAGGACATCGCCAGGCACTGGAGGGTGGTTGATGGAGAACTTGTGAACGATGGCGACGGTCTCTACCTCACGACCGAAAAGAACTTCTCCGATTTCGAGCTGCGCCTCGAATTCAAGTATGGGAAGGATGCGGATAGCGGAATCTATCTTCGCGGAATTCCCCAGGTTCAGATTTGGGACCCCAGGCGAAAGCATGCGGATGCACGTCGGGGTTCCGGCGGGCTCTGGAACAACCGAAAGGGGAGTAAAGGTCGGGATCCTCTTATTAAGGCCGACAAGCCTCTGGGCCAGTGGAACAAAATTTTGATTCGCATGATCGGCAAGGAAGTGACTGTGATTCTTAACGATAAGATCGTGGTAAAAGAGGCGCCTTTGCAAAATTACTTCACCAAAGGTGCCCCGCTTCCAGCGTCCGGGCCCATTCAACTGCAAACGCATGGTTCGGAGATCATTTGGAGAAATATCGAGATTAAGGAACTGTAGGTTGCGGCGGTCCGACTTCATGCCTTAAGTTGAGCCTGATGATTGAAAGGTTCCTGATCTCTTTTTTTGCGGCTACGGCAGTGGTTTCCGCGGCTCCGGTGATCTCGGAGTTCATGGCGTCAAATGAAACGACGTTGGCTGACGAGGACGGAGATTTTCCCGATTGGATAGAGATTTTTAATCCCGACGATGAGCCTGTTGAGTTGGGTGGGTATTTTTTAAGCGATGATGCGCTCACCCTGAATCGTTGGATATTTCCTGCGACAACGCTTGGGGCGGGGGAATGGCTTGTTGTCTTTGCGTCCGGAAAAGATCGGGATGTCGGTGAATTGCACACGGATTTCAAGCTCGCGGCGGGCGGGGAGTATCTTGCCTTGGTGGCGACGGATGGCGTGACGGTGGTTTCTGATTTTGGAGAGGCATATCCTCCTCAGTTTGAGGATGGCAGTTTTGGTGCGGGTGAATTTGGGATCGGGTATTTTGACGAAGCGACTCCGGGGGCAGAGAATGGCGGAGGCCGAATTCCCGGCCCTCAATTTGGAAGTGTGAGAACGGGAGGGGAGCGGCCTGCTCCCTTCGAAGACCTTGTCATCACCGCCGCAGTGTCCGGCGCGGAAGATGTCACCTTGTTTTACCGCTTGAACTTTGGAGAAGAAGAAGCGGTCGCGATGACCAGCGGGGACGGCGAAAATTTTTCGGTGACGATTCCGGGTGGCCGGGGTGGCAATTTGATCCGCTGGCGATTCGTGGCGCAGGATGTCGACGGTCGGGTGACCAGGGAGCCGCCCTTTCGCGATCCCGGGGATTCGCACGAGTATTTCGGAGTTCCCGTATTGAATCCCGAGGTTGAGAGCCTTGCCGAGGTCGTTGAATGGTTCATTTCCCCGGCGGACTATAGCCGGCTGACGTCGTTTCAGTTTGTGAGGGCAGGGGTGTATTATCTGGGTGAATACTACGACAATGTGCGCTTTTCCCTGCACGGTCAATCGAGCCTCTTTTTTCAAAAGAAGAGTTTCAATATGGACTTCAACAAGACGCAACGATTTCGATGGAAGGAGGGGGAAGCTCGCGTCAAGGATCTCGATTTGCTGACGAATTGGGGAGACAAGGCGAAGGTTCGAAATGAGTTGGCGTTTGAGATAATGCGTGAATCGGGAGTGCCCACCCACTTTGCCTTTACGGTCCGTCTTCAACAGAATGGCCTCTTCTTTAGTTTGGCTGACATGGTGGAGGACGGCGACGATTTTTACCTGAAACGTGCGGGTCTTAATCCCGAGGGAGTTCTTTACAAGGCGATCGATACCACGCTTGCGGTGGATGAGATTGGAACGCCGGGAAGAGTTCGCAAGCTCACTCGAAAAGATGAAGATCTGAGTGATTTGAATGCCTTCATCCGGGGCATCAACGGGGAGGGGCAGGATCGCTGGGACTACATTTACGATCACGTTGATCTGCCCATGACCATCAATACTTTGGCGGGGCTCATTGTGATCATGCAGACCGATATGTTCGGGAAAAATTATTACATTTACCGCGACACCGGTGGCGATGACGAATGGGCGATTCTTCCCTGGGATCTGGATCTCACTTTCGGAAGAAACTTCACCAATCGAGCCGGTTATTTTGATCAAACGCTCTTTACCACCGGCTATACCGAGCACGAGGAGTCGGCCGATGTCGTGAGCCTCGTGGAGTCCCTCATTGATGGGAATCCCCGGACGCGTGCGATGTTCTTCCGTCGCTTGCGGACCCTTGCGGATCAGTTCATCGACTCAAACTATATCGAAGAGCGGACCCGGCAGCAGTTGGAGCGTCTTTCTCCCTCTTCGATTTTTCCCGCCGATGCCCTCCGCGATTCTTTTCAGTGGGGGACCTGGTATGACAATGATCCCGTCCCAAAGAGTTATAGCACCACTCATCCCGATTCCGAATCGATGGAGCGGGCGATTGATCGTTTGGCGATTGAATGGCTGCCGCAGCGAAGGATCGAGCTTTACTTGAATGTTCCTGAGTTGCCCGCGGAGCAAGTCGCCCCATCGATCATGATTGGCGCGCTGGACTTCGATCCAATCTCTGATGACCAGGACCAGGAATTCGTCGAACTGATTAACCAATCGCCCACTGCCACCGATGTCTCCGGTTGGCGGATCGCAGGGGCTGTTAGGATGACTTTACCTCCGGGCACGGTGATCCCGTCGGGGGGCAGTGTTTTCCTAAGCCCCGATCAGAGGGCCTTCCGGACGCGTGACCTCAGTCCAACCGGCAATGAACAAAGGTTGGTGTTGGGTCCCTACGAGGGAAACCTCTCGGCCGAGGGTGAAACGTTGGAGCTTTTTGATCCGGAGGATGTTTTGCGCGACAGCAAGACATACAGCGGCAGTCATCCGGGATTCAATGGAGATCGCCGAAAGGATCTCGATAGTGATGGACTCAATGCCATGATGGAATGGGCTCTTGGAACGTCGGACCACGACTACACCGCATTTGAGGGGCCGAAAGATAGACGGTTTTCCTACACCGTGCAGTCGGATCTCAATGGTTTTACGCTCGCGGTCGAGGTGAGCGAGGATCTTGAAAATTGGAGCAGGGAAGGAGTGGTGGAAGTCGATCGTCATCCCCTTGATGATGGATTGGACGAAGTCACGGCCGAGCTGCCGCACGGGCTGACCCGTTGCTTCGTGCGCCTTGTTTTGGAGAAGCAACCTTAGCCGATCTAAAGCCTAAAGGTTTTCCCGGCTTTACGGTTTGATCTCAATCGCCAGACTGTCGTTTCTTGGGCTCGATCCGTCGGTAAAAATGCTCTTTCCATCCATCATGAAACATTTACTCACTTTTCTGTTCTTCGTTCACACCTCGTGCTCGTTGTTTTCCGCCACCCCGCCAAACATCATCTACATCCTCGCCGATGACCTCGGCTACGGTGATTTGGGATGCTACGGTCAAAAAATCATCAAAACGCCCAACCTCGACCGCATGGCTGCCGAAGGGATGCGTTTCACCCAACACTACTCCGGCAGCACCGTGTGCGCTCCTTCCCGAAGCTGTCTTCTCGAAGGGAAACACACCGGGCACATCTACGTCCGGGGAAATGGCAGCCTTCAGATGCGTCGGAGTCCTCACGATCCGATATTTCCGGCTGCCCTTCAGAAGGTGGGCTATCACACCGCCTTGATCGGAAAGTCAGGCCTGGGTTGCAATACCGACGATGCCGCTCTCGTTCTCGACAAGGGTTTCGATTACTTCTTCGGCTACACCTCGCACACAAATGCCCACTTCTATTATCCCAATTACCTCTGGCGAAATACCGAAAAAGTCGCCTATCCGAACAACACTCTTCACGACGGTGATCATTATTCGTCCGAAGTTGTGACGGGAGAAGCTCTCAACTATATCGAGAAACAAAAAGACGGTCCCTTTTTTCTCCATCTCGCTCTTCAGATTCCCCATGCCAGTCTCCGCGCCAAAGAAGAATGGAAGGAGAAATATCGACCGATCCTGAAAGAGAAACTTCTGCCTGCCCGGGACAAGCATCCCCACTACTCATACGAGCTGGAGCCAAAGACAACCTTCGCGGCCATGATCTCCTACATGGATCACAACGTTGGTCTTCTTCTGAAAAAACTTCAGGAACTCGGGATTGCCGAAAATACCCTCGTGATGTTTGCGAGCGACAATGGCGCAATGCAGGAAGGTGGCCATCAAAGAGGGAGTTTCAACTCCAGCGGGCCTCTTCGGGGCGGAAAGCGCGATCTCTATGAAGGCGGCGTTCGTGTTCCCATGATTGCATGGTGGCCGGGCAGGATTGAGCCGGGGAAAACCACAGCTCATCCCTCGGCCTTTTGGGATATTTCACCCACCGTTCGGGAACTCTCGGGCGCTGAAACCCAGAAAGACACCGATGGTCATTCGCTCGTTCCTACTCTTCTGGGTGAGGGTTCTCAAAAGAAGCACGATTACCTTTATTGGGAGTTTTTCGAAGGTGGCGGCAAACGCTCTATTCTCAAGGGGAACTGGAAGCTGATTCTTTATAATACCAACAAGGATGCCAACCCGCGTGCCGAGCTCTACAACATTCAGAACGATCTCGCTGAAAAGAAGAACCTTGCTGAAAAGAACTCCGGAAAAGTTGCCGAACTCATCACCCTCATGGATCAGGCCCGGACGCCTTCCGAGAATCGTTCCTTCAGATTGAAGTCTGAAAAGTAGGGCCATCCCGCTGACCAAATTCCCATCTGATTCAGCCATGCTTCGCGCCGTAGCCATCTTCGCCTTCGATGGGCTCGATCACAAAGGCCGCTCAAATCGAAGTCGACGCCTTTGGCAATCCCATTACCAAAAAATGAAATCCCTCTCTCTTTTCCTGATCCTCATCGGTTCTCTTGTCGCTGCCGACAAACCAAACATCGTCCTTATCATCGCCGATGACATGAATTGGGACGATTGCGGTGCCTACGGTCATCCGGCGATCAAAACCCCAAACATCGACGCCCTCGCGAAGTCCGGGCTCACCTTTCAGCACGCCTACCTCACTGCCAATTCCTGTAGTCCCAGTCGCGCCAGCATCATCACCGGACGATACCCGCACAACACCGGAGCCGAGCAGCTCCATTGGCCGCTCCCGGGCGAATCATTCACTTTCGTGGAGCAACTCAAATCCTCCGGCTACTACACCGCGGCAGCCGGGAAATGGCACCTCGGCGAGGCCGTGAAAGATCGCTTTGATGATGTCTTCGAAGCTTCCACGGCCGGTTTCATTCTCCCCACCGGAACCGATGCCAAGCCCGGGAAAATGGTCGCCAAATCACCCAGCGGTTGTGAGGCGTGGGTCTCCACTCTTCAGAATCGCCCCAAGGAGAAACCCTTCTTTCTTTGGCTTGCCGCTCTCGATCCCCATCGCGCTTACGAGGACGGAGCCCTGGATCCTCCGCACAAGGCCGCCGATATCCGAATTCCTCCCTACATGCCGGATACTCCGGAAGTGCGCGAAGACTACCGTCTCTACTACGACGAGATTGGGCGCCTCGATCAATACGTCGGCAAGGTCGTCGCTGAACTCGAAAAGCAAGGCGTCACCGACAATACCCTCATCCTCTTTATCAGCGACAATGGTCGCCCGTTTCCCGGCGATAAGACAACCCTCTACGATGGCGGCATCCGCACTCCGTGGATCGTGAAGTGGCCGGCGAAGATCAAGCCCGGCCAACGCACCACCAGCCTCGTTTCCTCCATCGACATCGCACCCACGTTCACTCAACTCGCCGGCCTCAAATCTGCGGAGTCCTTTGAAGGAAGCTCCTTCCTCCGGACTCTCAAGAATCCCGCGGTCTCAACCCGCACCCACATCTTCGCTGAAGATCATTGGCACGACTATGAGGACCACGGCCGTGCGGTCGCCACCCAACGCTGGAAGCTCATTCACAACAGCTACCCCGATCTCCCCAACACCCCCTCCGCCGATGCCGGCCGGAGCCCCACCTGGACCGCAATTCAGCAACTCAAGAATGCCGGGAAACTCACCCCTGCCCAACACCGTTGCCTCACCAAGCCACGTGCCGGGTTTGAGCTCTTCGATCTTAAGAACGATCCTTTTGAACTCACGAACCTTGCCGGGAATCTTGAGCACAGAGCTACTTTCGATGAGCTCAAGTCGGCACTTAAAAAACAGTTTGAGATCACTGGTGACTACGTCCCCTCAAAGCGCACACCCGACGAATTCGACCGGGTGACCGGCGCTCCTGATCACTCGGTCCGCAAACGCCCCCGTCCTTCCAAGAAGGACATGTTCAAGAAAAACGGAGCCTACTAATACGGGGATAAAAAACTGCAGGCTTTCCCAAAATTACTCCTTCGTGACAACGTGGGAGTCTCCTATTCTCTTCACTCCCTCTCTTTCCCATGAAATTTACAAACCAAGCCACGTGGCTGGCATCTTTGACGGTTGCCTTCTTTGTCTCCATTGTTGATTCAAATGGAGCCGACCTTTTAGCCTACTACAACTTCAACGGACAATCTTCCGACCAGTCGGGGAATGGCGCCAATGCCACCTTGAATGGTGGAGGCCAGATCAGCGGAGATACCGAAGGTCAAAGTGGCGCGGTGGGCGACCGGGCTCTCGATGTGGGGGTTTCCGGAAATGGCGCGAGGGCCGATGCAACGGTGGATTTGTCTGCGGCGACGACGAACAACGCGATGGCGGTGAGCTTTTGGCAATACGATATCGGCAATGGGTCCGGCGGGAATGCTTCGAGCACGGCGTTTGGAATTGTCGCTTCCAGCGGCGGAGGGAATCGTGGCTTCCAAGCCCACACGCCCTGGGGCGATGGCAATGCCTACTTTGACCACGGCGGTGCCTGTTGTGGCGCGGAAAATCGCAGGAGTGTTCCGCTCGGGACTTCCATGTTGAATCAATGGAAGCATGTTGTTTTGCAAGTTTCCGGAGGAAAAAAGCAAATCTGGATTGATGGCGAGATGCTCGATGAGCAGGCCACCGGAGCGGCAGCCATCCCCACTTTCAGCGGGCAGCTTATGATCGGTGCCGAACCGGCCGGAACCAACAATGGCTTCGGCGGGCGGATCGATGAGTTTTCCGTTTGGGCGAGCTTTTTGACCCCGGCTGAGATTGCAACCCTCGCCTCTGGAGCACCAGCAACCGATCTGAGCGGGGCGAATACCGATCTTGCTAATTTGAATGTCACCCCCGCTGGAGCCATCACCTCATCAAGCGCAACTTTGAATGGAATGGTGACCGACGAAGGAATCGGCTCTCCCACCATCACGATCTTTTATGGAGATGAAGATGGCGGACAAAACGAAGGCTCCTGGGATCGCTCGGTGACGCTTCCCGGAACACAAACAGGGGATTTTTCCACCAATGTCACCGGGTTGCTTCCGGCGACGACCCACTACTTTGGGGCGAAGGCAAGCAATGCCGGCGGCACAAGCTGGTCGTCGGAAACAGAAACCTTCACCACTCTTCCCCTCGCTCCCGCGGTATCGAATTTAGCGGCTCAGAACGTGGAAGCGAATTCGGTCACCCTTGGCGCGCAAGTCACGTCCACCGGAGGGGAGGATCCAAGCGTCACTATTTTCTATGGCCCATCCGACGGAGGAACGAATGCGGGAGGATGGCAAAGTAGCGTGAGTTTGGGAGTAACAGGCGGGAGCCAAACCGCAGAAGTGAGCGGAGTGGTTGATGGCACCAGCTACTTTTTCAGAGCCTTCGCATCGAATGCCGGAGGAGACGGCTGGGCTGCGGAAAGTGGAAGTTTCACGACGCCCGTTGCCATTCCAGCCAGCGTCGTCAATCGCAGCGCCACCAATATCACCGGATCTTCCGCGCGCCTTGAGGGAACCGTCACTGATACCGGCAGCGATACGCCCAATTTGATTTTTTACTATGGTACGAGTGATGGGGGAACAAATCCCGCCTCATGGGAGAGAAGCGTCTCTGCAGGCTCCGATGCGGGCGATTTTTCCAAAACGGTTTCCTTGCTCACTCCCGAGACCACTTACTACTTTCGTGTTCGTGCCGGGAACAGCGCCGGGGTGAGCTGGGCTCCGGACACCCAATCGTTTGCCACCACCTCAGCAGCGGCATTGGGGGTGGTTATCAACGAGGTTCACTATGACGCCGACCCCAAAACCGAAGAGGCGGAGTTTGTCGAACTCTACAATGCCGGTGACCTCGCGGTCGATCTTTCCGGGTGGTCGTTGCTTGGAGTGGGTGATTTCACTTTCCCCAATGGCACTTCGATCGACCCCGGTTCGTTTATCGTGATCGCCGAGGATATCGCGACCATGCAATCGAAGTTCGGCGTCACGACCTCGCATCAATTTTCCGGAAGCTTGAGTGTGGAAGGCGATGATCTGCGTTTGCTCGACGGCGGTGGTGCTGAAGTTGATCGCGTCGATTACAAGGCCGGGTTCCCCTGGCCCTCTGCCGCCCGGGGAACCGGAGCGTCCATGGAACTCATTCATCCGGCACTCGATAACGATCTGGGCGCGTCCTGGCGAAGTTCCGGAACCGGACCCGTAGGTCCCGAGGTCACCTACCTTCCCGCCGGGTCTAACTGGAATTATCGTAAGGGCACCAGCGAAGCTTCCAATCCGGTTGGCGCGTGGCGTGAGCCCAGTTTTTTCGAAGATGCCACCTGGCTCCCGGGAGTGACTCCCATCGGATATGGCGATGGCGATGACGTCACCGTGCTGGGAGAGATGCAAAGCAATTACACCTCGGTCTATTTGCGCAAAAGCTTCACCGTCCCTGCGGATCAAATCCCGCCGCGCCTCCTTGTGAGGGTTTACTGCGACGATGGCGCGATCGTCTGGATCAACGGGCAGGAAGTGGGTCGGGTTTCTGTCACCGGTGGCGACAAGGCTTTTAACGGGACCGGGACGAACCACGAAGCCGTCTGGGAGGAAATCCTGGTGAACAATGCCAGCAACGTTCTTGTTGGTGGCAGCAATATCATCGCAATTCATGCCTTGAATGCGAGCTCAGGAAGCAGTGACTTTTCCATCGATGCCGAACTCAAGACGCCCGAACCAGGCACCGTCACTGGAAACCCGACACCCGGCGCCGCCAACAGTGTTGCCGCTCCGACCCCGAGTGCCGCCCCACCGGCGATCCGACAAGTGGATCATACTCCCGAGCAGCCTGCCGGTGGAGAAGAGGTGAAAGTCACAGCATTGATCACCGATCCTGATGGCGTTGGACCGGTGACGCTCAGTTATCAGATTCTCGATCCGGGCAGCTACATCCGAAAGAGCGATGGCACCTTCGACACCAACTGGATTGATGTTTCCATGGTGGATGATGGCACGGCCGGCGATGCCTCCGCAGGTGATTCCGTTTTCACCGCCACCATGCCTCCAGCGCTACAAGTCCACCGCCGCGTCATTCGCTATCGGATCAACCTCGAAGACTCTCTTGGCAATGAAATCCGCGTTCCTTACGCCGACGACGAACAACCAAATTTTGCTTACTTTGTCTACGACGGGGTCCCTTCCTGGACGGCTGCCAAACAACCCGGATCGACTGCGGCCCAAACCATTCCAGCCGAGGCTATGGGGAATAGCCAACCCGTCTATCACCTCATCGCAAATTCGACGGACGTCACCAACAGCCAGTATTCCAGTGGCTCCGATGGGGTTCGGATGTGGGGAACCTTGGTCTACCAAGGCCGCGTTTATGATCACATCCAGTTCTACAATCGCGGTGAAGCATCGACCTATGTGAGCGGAAAAAACAAGTGGCGTTTCAAGTTCAATCGCACCCACGACTTCAGAGCTCGCGATGCCTACGGGAAGCGTTACCTGACAAGTTGGAAGACGCTCAATTTTAACTCCTGTGCGTCGCCGTGGCTTTCATCCCAGCGGGGAATCGCCGGCCTCAACGAGATGGTCCCGCACCGTCTCTACCAACTTGCAAGCGTCACGGGGGCCAGTACTCATCATGTCCATTTTCGGGTCATCGATGGCACGGCGGAAGCACCCTCCGACCAATACACCGGGGATTTTTGGGGGCTGTATCAGGCGATCCAGCATCCGGACGGACGATTCCTTGATGAATTTGGCTTGCCCGACGGGAACGTCTACAAGATCCAGGGCGGGGGAGGAGACAAGAAGAATCAAGGACCCACCCAGGTGGAGGATTCCTCGGATTGGAATTCCTTTTACGCTGCCAGCGCCAATCTCAACACCGTCCAGTGGTGGCAGGATAATTTCCATCTTGAGAGCTACTACGGCTTCCGCGCCATCAACCGGGCCACGGGCAATGTCGACCTTCGTGATACCACCAACTATTATTTCTATCACGAGCCCACCGCCGAACAATGGCGCGTCATTCCCTGGGATCTTGACATGATGTATGCTCCGGTGAAGCACGTTTGGAGCGGCGTGATCCGTGCCGACCGCTGTCTCGACCATCCCGAAATCCGTCTGGGATTCAGGAATCGTTGTCGCGAGTTGGGCGACCTCCTTTTCTCGGATATCAACCGCGATGGTGGCCATGCCGCCCAGCTGGTCGATGAAATCTCACAGTTTGTAAACCCAAGCGGGGTGCCCTTGACGATGGTCGATGCCGACGAGTTCATGTGGTCCTTTCATCCCCGGACAAGGGGCGGGCATCGCGGCCCCTGGTATCAACTTTCAAGGGCCGAAAACGGGCTTCAGACGAATTACCTCCGCACCATTCCAACCGGGGATCATGAAGGCTTTCAGCAAAACATCATCGACTACATGTATGATATCGACCCCACTCCTTTTACCGTCAACGATCAGGATGAAGATGGCTACGGTTGGGGATACCTGGCCCAGGAAGCCGCTGACAATGCCATCCCCAATACTCCGACGATCACCTACACCGGTGAAGAAGGATTTCCAACGGATCGCCTTGGTTTCCAGAGCAGTGCCTTTTCTGATCCCCAGGGGAGTGGAACCTTCGGCTCGATTCAATGGAGGGTCGGGGAAATCTACCATTCCGGCACTCCGGGATATGTTGCCGGAGATCCCTGGAAGTACGAAGTCGAAGAGGTTTGGTCCGCATCCGGAGGAACGACTGTTGCAATTCCCACCTCGGCTTTGCGACCCGGCGGAACCTACCGTGCCCGCGTGAGGCATTTCGATGATTCCGGTCGCGGGAGCCATTGGTCGGATTCCATCGAGTTCATTGCCGGTGATCCCAACGTCATGCCCTATCGCGATGGTCTCGTGATCAGCGAAGTGATGTATCACCCCGCTGGCAACGAGCTTCTGGAGTATGTTGAAGTGCACAATGTCGGGGGAGTTACGCTCAATCTCAACGGCGTTCGCTTCACAAAGGGAATCGATTTTGACTTCCCGGATGGCACCACCATCGCGCCTGGAGCCTATCTTCTCATCGTCGCCGATATTGCCACCTTTGAAGCCAGGTATGGCCTTGGATTGCCCATCGCAGGCCAGTGGGAATCCGGCGACCGGTTGAGCAATGGGGGTGAAAATCTCAAACTCTCCCTCGGTCAGGGAACCTCGATTCATGAGTTTGCCTACGATGATATCTCCCCTTGGCCGGTGGCTGCCGACGGTGTCGGCTACTCGCTTACGCTGGCATGCCCTGTGAGTGGGATTGATCATTCCGATTCCGGTAACTGGCGTGCCAGTGTTTTACTCGACGGTTCTCCGGGCGCCAGCGACAGCGTTTCGCTTGATGATTGGTTGACGATCCACGGATTGTCACCCGGGGATGAACTCACTGATTCTGACTTCGATGGAATTTCAGCCATCATCGAATACGTGACCGGGACCAATCCAAACATTCCCACGGGTGACCCGATCACCCTTGAACAGGTGGATGGTGAATTTCAATTCAGCTACGAAAGATCCCGCTCTGCGTGTGGCGTCACCGTGACGAACGAGTTTTCCGATGATCTTCTTGAGTGGTCACCGGGCGCCGTGGTGAGCACCTCTCCCGTTGCCGGAGGAAATGATCTCGTCGTGATCAGCTCTTCACCGCCCGCCGGTCCCCGAAAATTCGCCCGCCTCAAAGTCGTGACGACCCCTTGAAAACGGCCGATCTACTTTGACCGAAAAGTTTCCAGATAGCTCGCCAACCCCACGAGCTGTGAACGGCTATCTCGACATCGTTCCGATTGCGGATCAAATTCCCAGAACCGAATCATCGAGGATTCCTACGGACGCAAGGCGATCCGGAACCGGAAGAAAGCCCGACTGGCCGGAGCTGGAACAGTGAGTGAGTAGACATTCGCGCCCTTGTTACTTGCCGCATCCGTGCCTTCGGCAAAGGGCACCGAGAGATTCCCGCCCGGAGACTGAAGCAGGAAATAGAGCCGGTCGCCATAAAGGCTTGGGAATCTAATCTCAAAGGTGACATTCCCACCACTCCGGGAGATTCTCACCGGCGGAATTCTCGTGGGCATTGCGGGCACGCCTTCGGGAACACTGGCGGGATTCCCCGGGTGACTTCCCTCCAGAGATTCCTGAAGATTGGTAAAGCCATCACCATCCTCATCTCCAAAGGGACTGACCTTTTCGCCAAAGAAATAGAGTTCATACGCGTCATCGATCGCATTGAGATTTTGATCACTCAAGGGTGGCGAAGGAAACGAGATAATCGTCGCGGAAATCACCTCCACTGCCGTTCCCGTTCCCGTGGGTAAATTTTTCCGGTCATCGAAGGCCAAAATCTCAAGCTTGGTTCCCATCGGCAAATCGAGAGCCTGCGGAAAGACGAAGGGATCACCGTCGGCATCGTAAAGCCGCAAGCCAGCTCCGCCTGACAAATCTTCAAGCAAAGGCACGGCACTGCTGAATGAGGTCGCACCCACGAGTGTCGCATGGGCTTTCGTTGTGCGCGGTGAAAGCAAAGTCAAAAGCCGCACCAAAGCTTCGTCGGCATTTTGAAGATCGGGAGCAGTCAAAACATGGGCCGCCGAATAACTCGTCGCCCGATTGTCACCGGGGTCACCGGGCAGCGCGATCACGCCATCGACATCACCGGCCACCGAGGGAAGATCCCGCACCACGCTCCGCAATGTTTCATAGGGCGAGGGATACAAGCCGGGATCTCCATCGGTGAGCGACGCCGAGATCCGATAAAGATCATTCGCCAACTTCCGCAAGGCCCGCATTTCATCACTGGTTCCCGTTCGTGCCTGCAGGCTGATCCCTTGGAAGAGATCCTGAAGAAGCCAACCCGGATCCCCCGTATCAAGGTATGTCTGCAGACTCAGTAATTGCTCCGGTGTGACGACTTGGGCATTCGATACTCCATCGGGCGGGATGGTGTCCCGAAACCCGGTCAGGCTCACGGGCAGAGCCGAAGTGATGGTCCCTCGCTCCCGCAACAAATCACCCGTGATTCGTTCAAACAGAAGCAAAGCCAGAGCATCATAGAGATTGGCACTCTGACTGATCGTGTTCCGGGTGAGCGCGCCGTAGTGAGCCGTCGCTGCCGTCAACCAGTTGGCCGCTTCCGTCGCTTCATCACCGCCACCATAAGGAGAGCTCACCGGCACCAGCGTCATCGAAGGCACCGGCACCATGCCGATCAATTCCCGACCCCAACCGGGCAGGCCCGTATCCTGGACCATATCAAAGGCCGTCGGACTGGAGAAGATGGCAAACAAATCCCGACCCGTTCCCGGCACTGCCAGAAATTCACCGTAAGGATTTGGAAGAGCCCCACCCGAATGGTTTTCAGTCTGGGTATGATGAATCAAATCACCCTTGAGATCGTGCAGACGAATTTCGGTGGGAGAATAAGTAGCATGACCGACGCGATAGGAATTGCGGTTCGGTTGCTGTCCCACATTTCCCGATTGGGATTTGGGGATGAGGTTCAGATCAAAGACATTCTGGAACTCCGTCAGGGGACTTCCCGCCGGTGTGGACCCCGAATCAAAGGGATCCGAACCTCCGGCCCATTCCGTAAAGTCAGAATATCCGTCGCCATCCTCATCCTTGGTTCGGGAAGGTGGCAACTCCAGAACATTTGCTCCGTAGTTGACAGTCTCGGAACCATTCGTGGGATCGGAACCCAGGAGAAGTTCATCGAGATCGGATAGGCCGTCCTGATCAGTATCGGAACCCGCAAGAGGATCGAGCCCGGCATTCAATTCGACATGATCGGGCACGCCATCGCCATCGGAATCAAGAGAACCAGGCTCTCCGGTGAAGGTGTAGCTGGCCTGATAGATCGGAGATCTCTGCCCCGTCGCGGTGTCCTCGGCATAAAAATAAACTCCAAATGGCGTCAGGGTATTTCCCGGTGGCGCAATGGTATCAACGCCGAATGTAAAGCGGGTCCAAGCCGAGCTGGAATCGAAGCGGTAATAGGCGTCAATTCCGCTCGTGTTCGGTGCCGTTAGCTCCGGAGTGATATAGCGGGAGTAGGCTCCCGCTGGCGGCGTAATGGAAATCTGAACGGGAATCAGTCCGAGACTTCCCTGGCCTGTCGTCAGGGCAACTTCGTCAAAATTTTGGTTTGCCAATCCAAAGGTCGCACCAGCTGGTTTGGCACCAAGAGGTGCGGTAATTCCGCCGCTCAGTCCGCCACTCGCCGTCGTAAAAGTTTCGGTCGTCACGCTGACATTTCCTGCCCCATCGATCACCAGGGCGCTTGTCCAATCGGGAACCTGAATCGTTTCGATCAACCTGGCATCGGGATTCACCAAAGGTTCTTTGTCATACATGAAGACATTGGAAACCCCCGAAGCGATACCGATTTCAGGCATCGTTGCCGGTCCCAATGGCAACCACGATTTACCATCGTGGGAATAGTGAATCGAGCCGCTTGAGGATTTTCCTGCCAATCCATGAAGAAGATGAAAATTGCCCGAACTTGATCCCAGCACGCCTTTGAGAAGCTTGCCCGACGGTGGATTGATGGTCCCCTCGAGCACTGGCACTCTGCTGCCATCCAGGGAGTAAATATCGGCATACTCACCATCGCCATAAATGACCGCAAACTGGAAACCGGCACCGTGAGCAATGACATGCACCGAACGGATGGGATCCAGGCCAACACTCCGGGCTGCCACCGCTGATAAGGCACCCGTGGAAGGATCGCTGTTCGAGTAAAGCAGCCCGGTTGTTCCTGGCTCAAAGAAAAGGAATTGGTAATTGGCCAATCCCAGAAAGGGGGCCGAAACGTAATCGACATCGGCAGGCAGGCCCGTCAGCGAAGTCTTCAGCGGAAGGCCAGCGACCTGACTGTCGAGAATCCGAAAGGTCGTGGTGCCACCAATCAGCTGACTGGTCGAAAATATTTCGGGGTCACCCGCCTTCAAAAGAACCCGCGAAGTATGATGAATGGGATCCCCTGTATTGACATCTCCTGTCGAGGTGATCGACCCGGGCAGGGAGAGGAAGAGATTCCGGCTGTCGTTATTTGGCGGGGAATTTAAGCCCGTGAAGACAATCAGGTCATGCAAGGTGGGATCGTTGCCAACTTGATTCAAATCCGCCGTGGCAATGACGCTGGGTCCAAGCCCGTTCGGTGTCACCAATTCAGGCCGGGAAAATGCGGCATTCGGATCAATCAGGAAAATCTGATTTGCGGTCGGGCCGGTCAGAGCCAAATCCAAAGCGCCGGCATTTCGAACCGGGCCGATCGCGAGATCGCTTGCTCCGGGACATCCGCTGGAACGGGTGGCCTGCCAAATGAGCGAGCCATCCGGCTGCGCCAGTCCGATCCGAAATTGCCCGGTCGCACGATCGACCGTGACGACATCAAGATGGGTGTCTCCGTTGAAATCACCAAAGCCCTGGATTTCTTCCGGGGTGTGGTAGGTCACCCGGGAATCGTAGCCATACAGCTTGGCTCCGAGGCACATCCCGAAGAGTGCGAGGGAAGGAAGAAAATGAGGTTGAGACATATCGAAAGGGGAGAAGGATTCAGGAAGGGTCGACGAGGGGGATTTCCAATTCATTGGTCGGGATGCATCGATCGATTTCCCCGTTGGATTTGAAGCGGACGAGAACGTAGACGTACTTGGCGCCGCGAATGGCACCCTGGGTGTCCTTCACGTAAAGCCCGTAGACCGGA
>ERZ887942.1398-NODE-1398-length-16729-cov-4.908060_pt1 | contig 16729 bp, 15 predicted proteins | sample MGYA00521099_ERZ887942 | MGnify/ENA primary metagenome ERZ887942 (study PRJEB32303, sample SAMEA104408605) | aquatic metagenome | biome: Brackish water; feature: Pelagic; material: water | place: Baltic Sea | collected 2014-06-07T06:48:00 | depth 16,251 m ...
TTATTGTCCGTATTACTTTTGGACTTGAGCAGTCACTAATCTATTTTACTCAGCAGATGCTGTTTCGGCATCCCGATACTTGTCAAGAAATGGTCCAAAGGCATCATTTCCTAACCAGTAGTCAATTGTCTTTTCGACACCAGCAGAAGTAATTGTCGCTCCCGAGAGTCCATCGACTTGATAGTCTTCAGACGCAGCACCTGGTTTCGTCACCTCAATGATCGGCTTGCCAGATTCATCAACAACAACTTTGCCCGGCCATTTAGCTTTCCACTTCGGGTTATCGACTTCTCCACCCAAGCCCGGTGTTTCACCATGCTTATAGAAGGTGATCCCTTTCACAGTGCGGGCATCAGCTTCGAGAGCCAAATACCCATACAAAGTTGACCAGAGCCCCTTGCCGTAAATCGGAAGTACGATTGTCTCGAGTTCACCGGATTTGTCTTTAATGAGATAAACCAGAGAAACTGCTTCTCGTCTCTTAATTCCTGCAACATCCGCTTCGCCGATGATGATACTCTGTTCCGGATCTTTGGAAGCTTTCAGCTGGTTGTAACTTTTAAGATCGACATCACCGTTTACCGCACCAGCTTCGGGCAGGTCTTTGCCACGTCCGGGGAGATTGACTGCGATGGTCTCGATATTTTCGAACAATTCCGGAATCTTTGCATCCGTATGTTTGTCTTCTTCCCAGATACCGGCAGCGATCAAGACATTTCGTTGTTGCTTGTTCTTTTGATTCTTCTGCTGCATCGGTCGCAATCCAACAGCAGCTGTTGAAACAACGAATGAACAGACGAGACATAACACAACCGCGACCACAAGCGTTCCTAAGAAGCTGTTGGGGTCAAAGCTTTTTTTGTCTTCCGAGGTCTCGGAAACGTCCTGATTTTGATCAGTCTCAGAGTCCACAGCGAATACGCCTTCTTCGAATGTTCAATTGAATGACAAACCAGTCGATCAGCGGAGCGACTACGTTCCCGAAGAGAATCGCTAACATGATTCCCTCTGGATACCCGGGATTGATGACACGTACTAATGTCGTCGTCACGCCGATCACTAAACCGTAAACCCATTTCCCGCCTTGAGTCATCGTCGCTGAAACTGGGTCAGTTGCCATGAAGACAAGACCAAATGCCAGCCCACCAACGACCAGATGCCAATGTGGAGGCAACAGGAACATGTTCGGTGTTTCAGGTCCGACAGCGAGATTAAACAGCCATGCGGAACCTAACGCTCCGACCAATGTGCTGACCATAATTCGCCAGGAACCGATCTGTGTTGCAACAAGTAGAATCGCACCGAGCAAGCAGGCAAATGTTGACGTTTCACCCATCGAGCCGGGTATGAATCCCCAAAATGCGTCAGACCAGGAGATACCTAAACCTTCGGTAATCCCAGCCATTCCTTCAGTGGTTTTAGGATCAGCTAACTTACCCAGTGACGTCGCAGCCGAATATCCATCAACAGGAGCAGCCACCCAGACTTTATCTCCACTCATTTGAGCAGGATAAGCAAAGTACAGAAACGCACGAGCTGTTAAGGCTGGATTCAAGAAGTTTTTACCGGTTCCACCGAATATCTCTTTTCCAATCACCACACCGAAACTGATCCCCAGAGCAACTTGCCATAGCGGAACAGTTGGTGGAAGCGTCAGAGGAAAGAGCATTCCTGTGACCAGAAATCCTTCATTGATTTCATGCTTTCGAATCGTCGCAAACAAGACTTCCCAGAAGCCACCCGCGATTTGAGTGATGATGAAGACTGGAAGGAAATATAAGGCTCCATGCAGGAAGCAGGAGAGAGGATTGTTTGGGTTATAGCCGAATGCATCCATAATCGCGGCACGCCAGCCGGTTGTTGTTGCTTCAGGGAGTTCACCAGTCGAGACAAGCTCTTGTATAGAGAGGTTCGCCTGATAGCCGGTGTTGTACATCGCCATCAGGATACATGGCCCCAAAGCGACGACGACCATGATCATCATCCGCTTCATGTCGAGTCCATCTCGAACATGCGTTGGACCTTTGGTCACCGAATCAGGCGTGTACAAAAAAGTATCAACCGCTTCGTAAAGCGGATAAAGTTTTTCGTACTTTTCCCCCGGCTTCACCTGCTTGTGCAGGTCGTCAAGTTTTTTCCTCAGGAACTTCATGGATCGTCATTCGGCTTATTACGTAGGAAGCTATGTGTAGTTAAGAAAACGAAGAAGTTTATCCTTCTTTTTCGATCGTCGTGAGAACGCTTCTCAGCATCGGACCGAAATCATGTTTACCTGGATCAACAAAAGTCAGCAAAGCTAAGTCTTCTTCATCCAGTTCTGTCGCACCGAGTGCCAGTGCCATCTCTGTGTCGCCTATTGCCAACGCCTTCAATAAAACGGTTGGCTCCATGTCGAAAGCCATGACTTTTTCATAAACGCCGATCGGAATGATGGCTCGATCGCTGCCGTTTGTGTTGGTTGTCATTCCGAAGGCACGACCATCCGCTGAACTCGCAGAGGCATAAACCGGCAAAACGGAGAACTTATTCATTCCAGGCATTTGCCAGCCTAGAAGTTCCCGATCCCGACCTTCTCTTAACACTGAAACCTGTAAGTTGTATCGCCCCAAGTATCCGTAAGGTCCAGATGCTTCGCGACCATCTAGTACAGAACCAGAAATGACTCGATTCTCACCTGAAGCCAGTTCATTCGCTGTCAGATCTTCTATGGAAGCACCTAAACGAGTGCGAATCACGCGGGGCTTCGTCACTTGAGGACCAGCTAAGGAAATGACTCGCTCGACTGATATTGTTCCGTTTACGAATAGTTTTCCAATCGCAACGACATCTTGGTAACCAATGTACCAAGCAGGACGTTTCTCGCTGGCTGCTGCAATTTTATGTATGTGTAGTCCAGGCAAACCGGCAGGATGTGGACCGTCAAACTGCTGCAGCTTGACGCCTTCGACTGGCATGTCTGCTGGATCAGTCCCCGGAACTTTAAACCCAGGAGCGGCACAAACGTGAACGGTTCCTTCAGTCAGTCGCGTTAAGACTTGAAGCCCGTAGCGGAAGAAATCTGGATTCTCATCGAGAACAAGACCGGGGTAAGCTGCGAGCGGGCGAGTATCCATTGCTTGCACGAAGATCGCATGTGGAACTTCGCTGAGGAGTGGAGTTTTACTGTATGGTCGACGTCTTAATGAGGGCCACAAGCCAGACTTCACCAGATTGTTAACGACTGTATCACGGTCTAGCTGTGTGAGGTCCTTATCTTCGTAGGACTGGAAGCTTTCTTGCTCGTCCCCTGCTAGTTCGATGACAACAGATTGAAAGAGTCGCTTGGCTCCTCGATTCACTTCAACAATCTTGCCTGAACCTGGAGCGGTGAAAACGACCCCAGGATTTTTCTTATCTTCAAAGAGAGGTTGCCCAAGTTTTACGGAATCGCCTTCCTGGATGAGCATCGTTGGTTTCATCCCAACGTAGTCTCTTCCAAGCAGAGCGACACGTTTTACATCGGCACCGAGATCAACTGCTTGATCTGGTGTTCCGGAAATTGGAAGGTTAAGACCTCGTCGAATCCTGATCGGCATTCGTACAAAGAGCGAAAAACGCTCTCCTTTATGGTTTCAACATCGTGTTACTCAGCGATACGTGACTTCACGCATTGCCCAAATCTAACTATTCAATCACTTCAAATGATCTCTAGTTTCTGAACCTTCGCTCATGTTACAAAGCGATAGGAGAATTTGAAGAGATAGAGTGATCCTTCTACCAGAGAAGTTCGTTTCTCACTCAGTAGAGAGAACGTCTCTCTCAGGAACAAGAATTGACTGGCTTGGATTTCCAATATTTTAGAGATGGATGCAATCAGTAAACATGTGTTGATGAATACGCCTTCCACTCTTTGTCGAGCACAGCCATACTTAGGACTACAAAAAGCGAAGTTGACTATTCCAATTTCATTCGCAAACGAGCAATGAGGACCAGAAATGAAGACTCAACCTTCGGGGTGCATGTCAGGCAGTACGATCGCTTTTGGTGTAGGGACCATTTTCTTGGTCATCGGCTACTGCCTGCTCACGTTCTGGGGAAAGCCAACTTTGGAGAATGCCAAGAACAGCGTGAATTGGCCAACTGTTCCAGGGAAAGTGACCGAATCCAAGATTGGTTCTCATACCAGTGATGGCTCAACAACGTATTCGGCAGATGTGACCTATCGATACCTAGTCGAAGAAGCTGAAATTCACAGCGACAGAGTCTGGTTCGGGGACAACTATTCTTCCTCAGATCGAACCATGTTTGAGAGGATCGTCAACAAATACCCAGTCGGCAAAGAGGTGAAAGTCTATTACAACCCGGATGACGAGTTTATTGCAGTCCTTGAACCGGGAGCAGTCACATCCAGTTACATCGGATTCGGAATGGGATGGGGTTTTATGGGAATCGGCTTTGGACTATTGCTGATCCCCATGGGACGCATGCTTTTCAAGAAGCGAGATTCAGCGGGTCAGGATGGATTCACAATGGCTGATGAATTTTGAGTTAAGCTACCACTTCAGCCCTAAGAGGAAAGAAGAGCGAGGAAAATTTAAGTTTCCGTCTACTTCAGTGTTCTCTGTGGCTGAACAATGACTTTCATTCAACTGAAGTAATATGAATACAGTTACTTAACATTCTTGACCGCCACGGTCATTTCTTCTCTAGCTGCAAAGACTCGGGGAGCCATTTCTTGCATAGTTGCTTTCAATGTTCGGTCCATATGCTCAACGATTCTACGAATATCTGCATCGCTTGAGGATGGATCATGGTGCGTCAGTGCAACCGAGCGAATTTCTGTTTGTTGGCAGAAGTCGATCACGGTCGAGACCGAATTGTGCCCCCAACCTTTGCGAGTTTCGTATTGCTCATCGGTGAATTGGCAATCGATGACTAACAAATCGACACCCTGAAAGAAGTCGATGAACTCCTCAGGGAATTCTCTTCCATCGATACTGCCAGTTGGCAGTTGATCCGCATTTGGTGCAATCGCGTCAAGCTCACAATCAGTTGCAAAGATAAAAGTACCGCTCTCAGTCGAAAACTTATATGCCAGCGCTCCCCCAGGGTGAGGCAAGGCGATCGAGGTAATCTTCACATCATCAATCTGAATCTCTGATTCCAGGTTTTCAAATTCCAGCTTTGCTTTCATCGCATCCATTGGAATTGGGAAGTACCTCCCCTGCATTTGATTACTGAGCATCTCTTTGACGGTTGCATCACCTGAATCAATACCGAATATCCGCAGCGAATTCTGAGGATTGTAAGCTTGGCTTAAGAAGGGAAATCCCTGGATATGATCCCAGTGCAGGTGCGAAAAGAAGAGGTTGATATCCAGTGGATCGTCTTGAAATTCTCGCTGCCAGCCTGTTCCTAACGCTCGAATCCCGGTTCCTGCATCAAGGATAAATAACGATTTCCCAAAACGAACTTCAACACAAGTTGTATTCCCACCATAAGCCTCGGTGTGAGAGCCTGGAGTCGGAACAGAGCCACGACATCCCTAAAACGTTACAACGAGTTGATCAGTCGGAAAATGCTCCGGTCGAGGATTCGAAATTTCTTCATTGGGCGGCTCAGAAGTTTGTTTCCTGATGGCAGCTCTATCGAAGTACCAAAGGTTGCTACGTTTAGAGCGTGAACCAAATTGCAGAATGTCGCCATCAGATAAGCGACACCACAGGATACGATCACCATTCACATAGGTTCCGTGCCGACTACCGAGATCTTCGAGGTAAAAATCGCTGCCAATTCGATGAATTTTAGAATGCTCGCGAGAAACATCTGGAGACGGGAGTATCAGGTTCGATTTAGGATTGCGTCCAATCGAGTAGACCGTGCTACGAATCTCATTGACGCCGAAGCTCGAAGCGAGATCCTTATCATTCTCATCATAATCGGGCGTCAGGTAGCCACGCCAACTGAATGAGTTCCTGCGTCCACGAGCCGGTTCTTTAGCAAATTCAACGGTCTTTCTTGATTCGGTCCCAGATGCAAGATCGTCACTCATAAGAATTCTTCAGTCGCTATGTACGGTTCATTGGACCCACAAACAGAATCATAGCCATAAGAGAATGAAATTTCTTGGCAGAAACGTAAAGAATCTCCGAGTGCCTAAATGTCAATTCCAAATGGATGACGAGAAAGCATCATTGAGTGAAGCTGATCACTCCTGAACCTTCAATGGCTGCCTGCTTGAGACATTTCATCAGCGTGCTTCTTGCCTCTTGGATATCTTCGCAATCCGGGTAGGATAAATCCATTTTTGAAAACTTCAATGCCTCTGCCAGAACTTCTTCGCTTGTTAGATATCCGACCCCCGAATCACTCGCATCGACTTTTAAGTCAACAGGAAATCGTTCTTCGAGCAACTGTGTTTCCATTTCCAGTGAGCTTAGATCACCAAGATGGTCATCATCGGGAAGCTTCATACCCAAAACGTAACACAGGATTTCAAACGCTCGAATATTTTCAGCTTCATCTTGTATGACACTACCGCTCACGAGCGCCGACATAATTTCAGGTGAAACACCAAACTTAAGTGATCCACCGGAATCTGTGGCGCCTTCGGCACGTGTCCAGGTCACATTCGGAGACGTATCAACGCTTGGATCGTCCGTTTCGAATCTGGTCAAGACTCGCTCTAAACCAGATCTGGGGATCACTTCATTCATAGCACGAATTGCGACATCATGATTCTCGTTCCATGGCGGAGAAATTACGAATTCAACAGTCCCAGAGGGGATACGAATGATTTCCGCACAGATTTGATCAAGAGTTCTCTTTGTTTCCTGGTAAGTGATTTTTCCCGTTTCAGAAATGAAGATCGAATGCTCAGCCGACATATCCTCGCTCTCTTCATCGTCGTCATCATCGTCAGCCAGAAAACTGGCGACAAATTCACACATTCGATTTAAGATCGCATCATCGTTTGAACCGACCGCAGCTTTCACTTCATCAACGCTCACAGCGTATAAAGTTGTCGATTTACCCATTTGATATCAGATTCTTCCCTGTGAGTTTGATTGAGGTCAAAAAATCAAACCATTTCAGCAACTAGTATCCGCACATACTTATTGTTTTCCTCTACAAAGTAAGGTAGAGAAACAAACCTCAAGTTGTCCATCTATAACGAAGGAAGCAGTGACCGCTCAACAGATTTTCTCGCAACAAATGTTTATGAGAGTAAGAAAGAATTAATTTGCAGCCCGTTTCTTAGATATTCAGATCGCCAAAATAACGGTCTCAAACGGTGATCAATGTCTTCATTTCCCGGACTGCTTGCTCTAAACCGACCATCACTGCCCGAGAAATAATACTGTGTCCGATGTTTAACTCGCCCACTCCATGAATCTGTGCCACTGGTACAACATTGCGGTAGGTCAAACCGTGCCCCATGTGCAGCAACAGATTTTCGTTCAACGCCGCTTCACCGGCAGTGATCAATGTCTCTAACTCTTCATCTTGCTGTTTTTCATTGATCGCATCAGCGTATCTCCCAGTGTGAAGTTCAATGGCCTGAACTCCCAACTTCTTAGCAGCTTCAATCTGTGCTTGATCTGGATCAATAAACAGGCTCACTTCAATTCCCACTGCCAGAAGTTGATCGGAACATCTCTTAACGCGATCAAAGTTCGCTACAACATCAAGCCCCCCTTCAGTCGTCACTTCCTCTCGCTTCTCGGGAACGAGTGTGCATTGCCCGGGGTTGACTTCGAGGGCGATGCGAGTCATCTCCTCCTCGGCAGCCATCTCCAGGTTGAGTTTGACTTGCACCGTTTCCTTCATGACACGGAGATCCCGGTCTTGAATATGTCGACGATCTTCACGCAGGTGCAACGTAATCCCATCCGCACCCGCCAGCTCAGCGATGGCAGCCGCCCAAACTGGATCAGGTTCGATCGTTTTTCTCGCCTGACGAATTGTCGCCACATGATCAATATTCACACCAAGCTTCGGCACTTTGAATGTTCCTCTTTCTAAAGTTTGTAGGTTGGGTGGAGCAAATGAGAGATAGGGTCTGAACACTATTTGAAGTTTTATTTGTTCAGTTCTGCTGGATCGCAGCAGGGTTTTGCAAAATCCAACATTCACATTCTAACCATGAAATTCCTGGAGCAGATGATTAGTATGGCGGTCGATTGTGTTGGGTTTCGCTCCGCTACACCCAACCTACTACCTCAGTCTCCTCCGAGACTCCGTGGTGATTAAATGTTGTGTTCGCTCACCGCTTATAGAACGGAAGCGAAACAACCTTCGCAGGTTCGCGTTTCCCTCGGATATCGACTTCGATTTCAGTTTCGGGAATAGCAAACTCTTTTCGGATGTAACCCATCGCGATGGACTTTTCCAATGTCGGAGAGAACGTCCCTGATGTAACATGACCTACTTGCTGGTCGTTCATCATCAGCAACGCACCTTCACGTGCAATTCTTCTTCCCGATAGCTCCACGCCGACTCGCTTCGGCAAATTGCCTTTGGCTTTAATAGCTTCAATAGCTGTTTTCCCTATGAAATCGTCTTTCTTTAATTTCACTCCAAACGTCAGACCTGCGGTGACAGGATCAACGGATTCATCCATTTCATGACCGTATAATGGCATCGCTGCCTCGAGTCGCAGGGTATCGCGACATCCAAGTCCGCAAGCTTTGAGAGAATCTCCACCTGCTTCGATCAACGAGGTCCAGACATCAACTCCATCTTCCAGCGGAACAATCACTTCGAAACCATCTTCGCCTGTGTAGCCAGTCCGACTCACGATGGACTGCTTGCCAAACGTCGTTGTTTCAACTGCGCTATAGTACGAAATGTCGGCGAGACGATCAGCGACATGGGACGCCAAAATCTGTTCCGCCTGCGGTCCCTGGATTGCCAGCATGAAGGAAGAGAGCGTCTCATCGTGGAATTCGAAATCAAAGCCTTCTTTTTGCTTGCCGATCCAGTCGACAATCTTTTCTCGATTTGCTCCGTTGACGACAAGCAAGTAGCGGTCTGTGAAGCGATAAATCAGGACGTCATCGAGAATTCCTCCGTCTTCTTTGCAGACGAGAGAGTAGCGAACTTGTCCGATCTCCAACTGAGCGACGTGATTCGTTAGGATTCGATCAAGAAAAGAACAAGCATCAGTCCCCTTGAACCACAATCTCCCCATGTGAGCGATATCGAACAGTCCCGATTGTTTTCGAACGACCTGATGCTCATCAACAATTGAAGAATACATGATCGGCATTTGCCAGCCAGCGAAGTCGACCATACGTGCTCCCGCTGAGACGTGCCAATCGTGAAGTACCGTTTCCAACATGTTGATCCGTTTCCTTAATCGCTATCATTCTTAGAGAGGTCATTCTCGATCAGACTCTCGGTATAATAATGTATGATCTCGACCATTACCCTGAACACAAGTCTCCGCAGTCATCGAATCATCAAAAATGAGCACCTTGTCAGAAGATTTTCTTAAAACTGTTCCAGCAGAAGAAATGGGACTGCGACCGGAGCTGTGGGATGCGGTTCTCAGTCACGCAAACAAGTTGGTTGATGCAGGGACCATCCCAGCCTTGTCAATCCAGGTTCAACGAGCTGGGTTCACTACAGGGACTCACAGTTTTGGCACATTGAAAATTGATGGAAATGAGCAAGTCAATGACCAGACAAGATTCCTGATTGCTTCGCTGACAAAACCGATGGTTGCAATGGCAGTCATGTTGTTAGTTGAACGAGGGCAAGTCGCGTTGAATCAAAGAGTTTCCGAACTCGTTCCCGAATTCAAAGGTTCGAATAAAAAACAGATCACGATCAAAAATATTCTCACTCACACCTCCGGCTTGCCGGACATGCTACCGAACAATCGTGAACTAAGGGCAGTCAATGCGTCACTCATGGAATTCGTCAAAGAAACCGCTGCAACCGATCTCGTCTTTCCGTGTGGCACGAACTCTCAGTACCAAAGCATGGGCTTTGCCTTATTGGGACCGCTGATCGAGAATGCCTCGGGGATTCCCTTTCAAAAATTCATACGAGAGGAACTCTTCATCCCTCTTGGAATGCAAAGAGCTGCACTCGGATTGCCTGAAAACGAACTCGATGATCCAAACATCGCAGAATCACGGGTTCCCAATGAGCAGATTGGTGAAGAGCAATGGAATTGGAATAGCCACTACTGGAAAACATTTGGGGCTCCCTGGGGAGGTGCGCTCGCGACCGCTGACGATGTCAGTCGATTCTGTCGCTGTATGTTGATGAAAGGAAACGGTCCCGAAAGCAGAGTCTTCCATGAATCAACGATCCGCATGGCGACATCAAATCGACTCAATGATTTCCCAGACATTCCCGAACCAATACGACGGACACGCGGTTGGGGCTACGGCTGGCGCATGAACTGGATTGACCACCGCGGCAGCTTCGGAGACTTACTCGGTCCCAGCATCTACGGACATTGGGGAGCAACGGGCACACTCTTCTGGCTCGACCGACAAACAGAAACGGCAGTCGTCCTACTGAGTTCGCAACCGTATGACCGTTCAGTCTCTCCACTGGTTCCGCTATCGAATATGATTTCAGCGGCGTTTATGAAATAGTTCATGTGTGATGTCGGACACTTGAAGTGTCCGGCAAAACTCAAACAGACGCTCACTCGTTGCAGACGACGTCAACTCTATTTTATGATTCTAAAGACAACCTAAATTTCGATTGAGTATATCAAATGAGTTCAACAGTAAATCGTCGTGAAGCTATAGCACTTGGAATTGCGTCTCTTGCGGGGACAAGTCTTCTGCATGCTGAAGAAAATAAGGTCGTTGCGAAGCAACCAATCTGTGTTTTCACGAAACCGTTTAATTCACTTTCATTTGACGAACTCGCTGACCGTATTGCCGAACTTGGCTTTGATGGAATTGAGGCTCCCATCCGACCGGGTGGAAATATTGAGCCAGAGAAGGTCGCTGACGAACTTCCTCGATTGGCAGAAGCACTCGCTGAGCGAAATCTTAAGATCACGGTCATGACCAGCGACATCAATGACCCGGATTCTGCACTGAACGAGAAGGTTCTTAGCGTTGCCAGCGACCTCGGCATCAAACGCTATCGCATGAAGTATTTCAATTATGACTTAAAGCGATCAATTGAAGAACAACTCAAAGAATGGCATCCAAAATTCGTTGACCTGGCAGCGATGAATAAAGAATTAGGTATCACCGCTGTTTATCAAAACCACGCAGGAAGTAAGAATTTGGGTGCCGCGCTGTGGGATCTCCCATTTGTCTTAAAGGGAATCTCTCCTGAAGAGATTGGTGTCGCGTACGACATTCGCCACGCGAGTGTTGAAGGAGGCATGAGTTGGCCAATTACCTTTCAACGCGTTCTTCCACATCTAAACACGGTCTACGTTAAAGATGCCAAGTGGGAGGGCAAGAAAGCCGTTAATGTTCCACTCGGCGAAGGCATCGTCGATCCGAAATTCTTCAAGATGCTCAAGGCGGCAAAGTTTGAGGGTCCGATCTCGCTGCACGAAGAGTATCTTGATCACCGCAAACCGGAGTTAGTTGAAGAGCATTTACAAGCGATCAAGAAAGATTTCGAAATTCTGAATAACTGGTTGTCGAACGCCTGATCTCACATGCCCGTTTTGCCGGACACTTAAAGTGTCCGGCATCACGAGATACCAACTTCTTATGTCGCTAAAACGAACTTATCTCAGCCTTGGGTCTCTCCATGTCTGCCTTCAAATTCGAAACACCATATCCGTCGAATGTCTCCAGCGTATTACTGACACAGTATCCGCGACGCGTCGTCATTACTTTCACTAACAGTGGCGTAGTCTACGAATTGAGACTCGAAAACCCTCAGCCATTGTCGGCGGTTGTTGCGGCATTCGACGAATGCTACCAATTTCGCGTGATTGATATTAATGGTCAACTTGAATTTGGGCGCTACATAATCGAACTCTGGGACGAAGACAACTGCTACGCTGATTTCACGGTTGATTCGTTCGAGCAGATTCCCGTCAATACTGCATCAGCGACCTAAAAATGCCACGCGTAATCAGACAAATCCCAGACCCTGGTTCCCGCGACGACAAGAATTTGCTTTCATTCCTAAGCCAATGGACAATGTCACCAATGGGAATGGCGTGCGTGGTAAATGCTTGCGTCCTAAAACTGTTGACAATTGGCGCGTGAAACCATAGATCGCGTCAGAACAAAACGATGCACACGGAGCGGCGAAGTCTGTGTGTTTTCAAATGGAGAATCAGTTGTAACCGCCCGATGATCGTTAATGTTCAGCTTCTTACTGACACAATTCAACAACCATAAACTTCTCCGGAGTTTTCCCGTAAGCGTTCGCCAACTTCTGAAGTGTGGTCCATCTTGTTTGATGATGGTCGCGTGAAAGTTTAGGCATCTCTTCTGGAAGCTTTTTAAGCAGTGACTCTCGGATCACCATGGCTCGAACCTTTCGCATGCGTAAATTGCCATCTGCTTCACTGGTCAAACAAATGACAAATTTCTCAGAAGTTACTGGCAAACCGAGATCCTCTCGTAAAGAACCTACAGCAAACTGTTCCGAGATTTCATTGAGAACGGCATTCAGATAGTACCAGTAATCATCTTTCGGAAGTTCAAGCAACGGATCTTCCAGCGTTGTCTTCTTCGCAGCTTCGATCACCGCTTGGGCAGCTTGAGTATTTGGAAAGAGTAATTCGCAGCGAGTCTCATTGAGTGTTCGAATTTTCAGCTTTCCGTCACGAATGATATTGAGCGAGATATTCAGCCGGTCATAGAACTCTCTTTTCTCCCAGTTCTTGGCTGCACGTCGTTTACCGAAAACCCAACCAACGAACATAAACCCGGCTGCCGTGATAATTTTAACCCAATGGTCTTCCAGTTGATCAAACAGGGCAGTAAGAAACTCGCTCATCAATCGTAAACCTTTTTGAAGACGTATCTCGGTAATCACGAACTTACCGCAACTGACAGCACTTTATCAACAGCATACTTTAAGGACACATTCTGCCCATAAATGTTCTGATTTAATCCTTATCATTGCCTTAAGATACTCTGAATTATCGAGCTTAATCACGAGATACCATCTGCACAAATGTCTGCTGCTACAACGGATAAGCAGCTACTCAAGTGACGGCGAAAGCAATTTATCTCGCAATTTCTGCCGTTGGAGATCGCTGAAATAGTCCCCCTTCGGCAATTTCGGGCTGAAACTTCAAATCAATCTGCCCAAATTCTGAAACATCTTTTAGTTTGCGATTTACCTTCGTGACGTCTCGAATTCCATTGACGTCACCACTACTCACCTCAATTTGACAAAGTTCTGACTGTTTTTTCACTCAGAACTCCCTCATCCAAATAAATGTTCGTGCTTTGGCATGTCTGTTTATGTGGAAGAACATAAGGGAACGTATTATGGAAACCGGGTATCTGTCCAAGATGGACAATTCTGGAATGGTCGAAAACAGTTCGCTGCCGGTCTCGTTCTTAGGACGAGTCGCGTATCGATTCGGATTGGTCATCTTCGGATTGCTCTGGGTCTTTCTGTCTTCCACGTTGTGTGGTTGTGGAGCGATGAATGGCTATGTCATGAACCGTTCCGGCAAAAGATATTACGACAAGGGCAACTATGAATATGCACGTTATGAGTTTGAACGCGCTCTCATGGACGATCCGCATAACGCGAACTACGCATTCAACGTAGCACGTTCAATGGAACGAGAAGGCGAGCACGATAACGCCGAAATGATGTTTCAGCACGCTCTAACTTTGGAACCAGATCACCTTCCATCCTACCATTCACTTGCTTCAATGCTACGTGCCCAAGGTCGAACCGATGAAGCTCAAGAGCTGCTCGTCGCCTGGGCGGATACGCAACCTTACAGTTACGAAGCACAGCAAAGTGCAGCGAATCTTTATCAGCAACAAGGCGATATGGCTTCCGCACAACGCTATTCTGCACAAGCAATGAGAAACGTCCCGGGTGGCGGGACTGGTGGAAATCGTTTGACTCGACGGAATCGAATGCTGCAAGCCTCGGCTCAGCGATCATATTCAGCATATGGACCACAGCCGATGCAAATGTCGGGACAATATCCACAAACACAAATGGTCATGCAAGGTGGACAACAAGGCATGTATTCGCCTCGCTTCCCGCACGGGACAGCTCCGTCATTGCAAATGGCAACAACAATGCCCCACAACGATCCCACGATGATGGGCGGACCTGTTGTTCCGAATCGGACAATGGCTTCCGCTCCGGTTTACCAACAATCATTCCCCCAAATGCAGTCGCAGCCGACGCTCACTCCGACACCAATGCAATACCAGGGACCAGCACTTCCGGAAATAGAACCTCAACTGTTGCCCGAACTGCCTGCTCCGACCAGCCATATGGCTCCACAGGCTTACGGTTCACAACAGTTTGTTTCTTCGGAGATTCAGCAAATGCCGATTGAATTTCAACAGTCGCATTCTCCAACAGTCCAATATCAGGGAACACCACAGGTGATGATGCCGACTCAAGGTTTGCCGGCACCTGTCGTTAACCAACCGACCGAGTTCATGACTCCTCAAACGGTTCCCAATTATCCAATTCAAAATGTTTCGACACAGAATAATGGAGCAATCGTCCCAGCAGTCCAGGCATTTTAGATTTGCACACAATGAAGTGTGCAGCTAACGAAATGGTTATCACAGCTGAATCTGCGGCGTTTCATTTACTTATAAAGAATCTCGCCCATATTGTTTTTATAGGCTTCGACACCGGGTTGACCGTAAGGATTGATGCCGATCAAACGACCTTCGATTGTGGTTGCCAGCATCAGCATTTGTAGAAGTTGTCCCATGCCGTAAGCATCGAGTTGCGGCAATTCCATATCGGTGGTCGGACGTTTGTCGTCCGTGTACGCTTTATTAGTTCCTGAAATTGCAGCCTGCAAAAGTTCTGGAATTGTCTTGCCTGCAATGCGATTCAAAAGGTCTTGGTCCTGATTCGCAGCCATTTCCGGCAAGCTGATTGCATCAGTTCCAACCGACCCGACTGTCAGATTATTGATGACACGATCTCGTTTCCCTTCCTGGTGTTGTTGCCCGCGACTATGCAGGTCGCGTGTATTCACAACAGTCAGAGGAGTCGCTCCCCGCTCGTGCTTGCCTAGACTTTCAGCCAGCAATTGGTCGTACCACAATCCAGCGGCTTCCAGTCGATTCCCCCAAGTGGAAAGTACACGCATGTCCATCGCATGATCCCGTTCCAGCAGATGACAGGCAGCCACGTAATCGAGGACAGGATTCTCACCAAGTGGTTTTGTTCGACAAACTTCGGTGATATCCGCAGCCCCTTGCAGCATTTCTTTGATATCGATTCCTAGCACCGTAGCGGGGAAAAGACCAACCGCAGTGAAGACCGAAAAGCGTCCACCAACTCCATCAGGAATCGGGAACGTCGCTTCATATCCAATCGAGTTCGATAAGTCGCGTAGCTTCCCAGTTTCACCAGTGACTGGAATGACTAACTCTTTTGCTAAGTCCGAATCAGCGCCGTAATACTCTTCAAGAGCTTGACGGAAGATGCGAAACGCCGCTGCCGTTTCTAATGTTCCGCCCGACTTACTAATGACGACAATTCCCCAGCGTTCCAGCAGTTCCTCGGGATTGGTGCATTGGTTCTTCAACAGAGAAAGCAACGACGACAGGGTGTCGTTGTCTAAGTTATTGCCTTCGAAATAAAGTTTCGGAACATTCCCCCGAGCAGACCGTTCAAGTTCATTGTGATACGGATCGCAGAGGGCTTCATGTAAAGCTCGCAGCCCCATATATGAACCACCGATACCCAGCACGACCATGCGGTCAATTTTCTCTCCGAAAGTTTTTGCGGTTGATTGCATACTTTCGAGAAGACCATCTTCACCAGCGAGAAGTCGCTGCGGTAGATCAATGAATCCGCTATCGAGTGGCTGTTTATTATTAGGGACTTCACCGCCCGAGCGAAGTAATTCCACATCGGCGAAAGCCTCATCTCTGGCAGCCTGTAAACCGTCAGCGAGGAGTGGTAATTGTTTGCCGATGAGAAAATCGGCTGAAGACGAATCGAAAGAAATTTGCTTAGACATGTTATTTCTCGCGGATAGATTTCGCTGGTAGGGTACGCTTTGCGTACCGTTGTGGACGTAAACGAGGTACGCAAAGCGTACCCTACTTAACACGAGGTACGGAATTACTTAACAGGCGGTTCAATCCCAAAGTCTTCAATCGTGAGGAGCGAACTCATTTCGTAGCCATTGTCTTTGAAGTTTTGCGCTCCACCTTCCATGCGATCAATGATCGTCAGCATTTGCACAACTTCGCAGCCAAACTCTTCGACCCGTTCAATCGCTAAGAGTGAAGATCCGCCAGTCGTCACGACATCTTCAACGATGGCGACCTTCATACCCGGTTGAACTGGACCTTCCACAAATTTATTTGTCCCATGCCCTTTGGATTCCTTTCTGACGAGAAAACCCAGCATGTCGATATTCTTCTGGGCTGCCGCAGAGAGAACGCCCGCGACAATAGGATCGGCACCAATCGACATTCCACCGACGGCATCGATTTCGCCAGTTTTCAAGAGTTCCAATAAACCCTCGCTGACAAGTTGTAGCCCCTTCGAATGCAGCGTGATTTGCTTTCCATCCAGGTAGTAAGTCGCTTTTTTTCCCGAAGCGAGTGTG
>ERZ887942.1399-NODE-1399-length-16720-cov-6.517432_pt1 | contig 16720 bp, 14 predicted proteins | sample MGYA00521099_ERZ887942 | MGnify/ENA primary metagenome ERZ887942 (study PRJEB32303, sample SAMEA104408605) | aquatic metagenome | biome: Brackish water; feature: Pelagic; material: water | place: Baltic Sea | collected 2014-06-07T06:48:00 | depth 16,251 m ...
GTCCTGCCAGCTCGGCCAAACCACCGAGAATTTCTTCGTATTCGCTCAACGCGATGTGATAGAAATTCGCATTTCCGCCATAAAGCAGAGTGGTCACTCCACCGTTTTCGATGTGACGAATGATCTTCTTATTCTCCGCCGGACAGAATTTTAAATCTGAATTGCGGGCCATCGGAGGAACCGATATTACCGATTTTGCCAAATCGTCACGAGTAATGGGAGTGGTCTGCATGATTAAAAAAGTGTTACGAATCAACAATAAATAAGACCGGCGATACCGCCTGTCAAAAGCCCACCAGATCGCGATAACGTTTTTTTTATTCAATGAGTCAACCCTGACGCAATTTGGTAGGGTATGTTCAACGAATCAACAGGGTATGATCGAAAATCTGATCATTTCCCAGTCTGGATCACGCCATAAAAAACTGCCAAAAAATGACAAATGCTTCCGGCCAATACGAACACATGCCAGACAGCGTGCATGTATTTGATCCGATCGAGGATGAAAAAGATGATTCCTATTGAATAACACAACCCGCCCGCGACTAACCAGCGAATGGCGAGTGGTGAGTGGTGAGTGGTGAGTGGTGACAAATTCTCTGAAATTTCCCCGGCCGCGAAAACGATCAGCCATCCCATCACCAAATACAAAAACGAGGTCGGTTTCGCAAAATGCGGCAGGTAAATCGCCTTTAAAACAAACCCAAGGATCGCAAGCCCCCAAACGATTCGAAACAGCGCCCAGCCGATAGGGCTCCGCAGCGGTGCCGTGAGCAACTGCTTTCATCACTAAAAAAATGAGTCCACCAATGCTGAAAATCACTCCGATGCCGTGCGTGACGGTATTTGCGAGTTCTTCTGGAGGTGTTTGCTGACGGACGTTAGCGATGTCGGAGTTTGGCACCGGAAGCCGCAATTCGCCACCAATCAATCGGTCACAACCTCCGCTGCCTGGTTCTGAAACGGATAGCTCTCGACAATCGATTTCACCAAGTCGGCACCACGAAATTCAGTCGCTTCGCCGCGTTTCAGAATTTCACGAATCGCAGCTTCGTCTGGCATTTTCAGATCGCGCCCGAGGGCAAACTTCATGAGCCGCTCGGTCACGTTTCGGAGGAAATCATCGCGACGATCATTCAACAAATAATTCCGCAGATCGTTGATGCCTTTGAACGTCGTGCCATCAGGCAAAGTGCCGGTCGCATCGATTGTTTTTCTTCCTTCTTTGGTTCGGTAACGGCCAATCGCATCAAAATTTTCCAGACCAAACCCGAGCGGATCGATCTTATCGTGGCAGCTCGCGCAGTCTTCCCGATCACGATGAATCTCCAATTCCTCTCGCAGGGTTTTGCCGCGATTCGGTCCCGCATTTCCCGGAAGGTCCCCAGCATCGGCAGGTGGCTCACCGGGCTCTTCTCCGAGAAGACGTTCCATCACAAAAACGCCACGAAGCACCGGGCTGGTTCTCACCGGTGTCGACGTCGCAGTCAAGATCGAGCCCATTCCCAAAATCCCACCGCGCTGATCGGTCTCGAGCGCCACCTTCTGCAACGTATCCCCTGCGACGCCCTTAATTCCGTAATGTCGCGCCAGTTGTGCGTTCATCACCGTTTCGCGCGCCGTGATCAAATCCGTCATCGGCCGATTTTCCCGAAAAACCGATGCAAAAAGCCAATTAATTTCCCCCTTCATCGCCTCGGCAAGTTCGGGACTGAATTCTTTAAATGCCTTCGAATCCGGCATGAGCGTTTTTCCCAAACGGGAATACCCCAACCACTGTCCGCCAAACGTTTCGTAGAAAATGCTCGCCTTTTCATCCGCCAATAGGCGCTCAACCTGTACCCCTAGATTTTTCCGCAGGGTCCCGTTTGCCGCCTCGGCGAAAAGCTCGTCGTCAGGCATCGTCTGCCACAGGAAATACGACAGCCGCGAGGCCAGCTGCCAGTCATCCAGTTGAAATTCCTTTCCCTCACCAAGCTCGACTCGATACAGGAAGTTCGGCGAAACCAACGCCGCCACCAGCATCTGCTTCATCGATTCCGCGTGATCCAGCCCGTTTTTCCGCGAGGCATCATAAACGGCGCGGAACTTAGCCAGTTCCGGCTCCGAAACCGGACGTCGGAACGCTCTCCTAATCAACTCAGCTGCGCCAGCTTTCCTGCCTTTATTGTTCCTGAAAAGCGCAGCAACCGATTTTTCCAATTCAACATCACCAACCGCAATCGGCCCGTCCACCTTAATCCAATCAACCGCAAAACTCCCCGGCTGCGCTTTGCCTTTGACCACTTCCACCTGAGACATTTTGAAAAGCTTCTCGCGGGCCGCCATTTTTTTCGGATTGGCCGCGAGCACCTTGTTATCGAATTCCGCTTCAGTCATTTCAAGGGCTTTCGAAATTTCGGTGCGCAACTGATTCGGGACTCGGCTACGGTCAACAACGTAAGCGTTGAATCGTTTCAGCTCCGACGGATCCCCATTTTCGCCGTGCAATCGCAGCCACTCGTAGGGACGCTGGACATTTGATTGATTCGCATCCCAGCGCTGAATCTTTTTCCGCAGCACCTCCGGCTCATCACCGCTCGCCGGGAAAACCGGAGACTGCTTCTTCGATTCGCGATTGATGATGTCCCCGGCATTTTTCGGCACAACTGTATAGCGCTTCTTCGGGGTCTTCTTTGCCGGTTTGGGCAGCCCTTCCAAATTGATATTCCACGCCATTTGATGGCTTCCTTTCGGCAGAAACACATCAAGTTCAGCCACCTCCGGTTCACAGCCGGAAATATCCGCGACTCCTTTTTTAACATCATTGAGCCGCATCACGCCGCTGGTCGGGCCATTCGTCGTGGAACGCGCCCGCACGCTGAACTTGTAAAATCCGTCCGCCGGAACATCGACCGAATCATACAACGTCATCTGCCCACGGCTGAGAATATATCCGAGCGCCTCGTCATCATCGACCTTCGACTTCGCTATTTTAGTCTCCGTCATGAACATCTCCTCAGCCTCAAACTTCTTGGAAAACGGTTCCAAATTTAGCGCCATCACCGCATCGACCGATTTCTCCGCCGCTTCGAAATATTTCTCCATCTGCGACGCCGTGATAAAAAGCGCGTCACGATCATTGTTAAAACCACTCTTCCCCTCCCCGTCTTCAGAGAAAACATCTCCCGGTTTCGAATCAAGCCCGAACAAGTCCCGAATCGTCCGATTGTATTCACTCTTCGTGAGTCGTGGAATCGTCACATGCCCCGGATTTTTGATCTTTTCCCAATCCAGCTGATTCACCGCCTGATCGACCCACGCGATCATCGCCTCGTATTCCGCCTCACTCGGCAGCGGCTTTTTCGTCGGCATCTCCCGCGTCTCCAGCTGTTCCAGCACATGCCGCCACGTCTTCCGCACCCGCAGAACCGCCTTCGTTGACTCAAACACATCCAACCGCAAATCCCCCTTCTGCACATCCGCGTCGTGGCATTTATAGCAATACTGTTCCAGCATCGGCTGGATTGTCGCGAAATCCGGCGATGAAGCAGCAGATTCCTGTGCAGGGACCTCGGCGGAACCCACAAGGAACAAAAGGAAAAAGGCGGTGAGGCGTGTGTTCACGAAGAAACGGTGGCATTGTCGGTCCGAAAAGCGATGCCGTGATAGGAGTAGCAGATCAATCCCCATCAGCCTGATGACAGCGCCCCTTCTTGGAAAGCCCGTTGCCGAATCCGAATGCGGTGTCCCGTGTATCACTCAGATCGCGGAAAAACCGGGCTGCAAAGGCGATCGGAAATTCATACATCACTACGACAAAACATCCGGTCCCAGCGATGACAAAGTCGAACTCTTTAACCTCAGCCAAGATCGCGACGAGTCTCACAACCTCGCATCGACCCAGCCGGAAAAGCTTGCTGAGATGATGCAGGCCATGAATGCGGCACTGGAAGATGCAGATGCTCAGTATCCGACGACGGGGGATGGTGAGTCTCCGGAGAGGCCCGAGCTATAGGGGTTCAGCCCCAACCGGGATTTTACGTTCCCGATTCTGCTACGCTTCCTCAAGCTCGCAAAAACCGAAATAACAGCGGTCTTTGATGACCTTGACGACCGCTTTGGGAACCATCGTCTCCCAGGATGCATCTTCTTTCTTGATGAGTTCGAGGACCCTGCCGGAGTGGATATCGAGGCAGCGTTCGTCGTAGTCAACGATCGGGACAATGCCACCGCGTTCCAAAAGGTACTTGTAGAGGTTTTTCAGTTCGGAGGCGACGCGGATGTTCCTGGTGGTGGTTAGCTTGCCGGATTCCTCATCTTTCGCCGGGTAAACATAGCAGGTGAGGTCGTTCTTGAAGAGCCGCCCGAAGGCTTCGAGGATTCCGCCGTCAAGCTCGGTGTAATATTTCTCATCGAAGAGTTCGAGTAGGCTGCCGGCACCGAGAGTGAGCCCGATTTTTTGGTCGGTATAGCGGTTGAAGTAGGCGGCCAGGCGGAAGTATTCAAAATAGTTCGAGATCAGGACGGTCTTGCCTGCTGCGGCGATGAGGTCGGCGCGTGCCAGGAAGTCCCGGTGATCGAGTTTTCCGTCACGCGTGAGATCGTGCATCGTGATCTCCATGATCTCGATGACTTTTTCACCATCAACAGACTCCTCGGAGCAGAACTGTTTCGCGGCGCACTCAAGGATGTCGATGTTGGTGTCCGTGACCGGGTTGAAGGTGCCGCGCTCGACGAGGATCGGCCGTTTGCGCAGGGCGGCGGACGGCTGGAGCATCTCGCCCTGCGGGCTGAACATGGCAGCGTCCGTAAGCCCCAGTTCGACGAGTTGAAGACTTTTAAGGCGGTTATCGACATTGCGAAATTCGATGCCGTTGAACTCGATCATGTCGATCTCGATACGCTTCGTCGTCAGGCCGTCGACGAGCGACTCTACGAGCCTGTCCGTATCATGGTGGAGGAAGCAAGATCCGTAGACGAGATTAACGCCCACAATTCCGAGCGCCTCCTGTTGCAGCTCGTTGGTCTTGTCCCACATGCGCACGTGAATGATGATCTGTGAAGACTCATCTCCCGGATGCGCTTGGAATTTAACACCCATCCAGCCGTGGCATTCGTTGGTGCCTTTGTAATTCCGCGCAGAGACGGTATTGGCGAACGCGAAAAAGGCGGTGGTATCGCCGCGGCCAGTGGTGAGGCGTTCGATGTTCAGATTCTGCTCGTAGTCGAGCATGTCCTCGAGTCGCTCACGGCAGACGTAGCGCGGAGTTTTGCCGTAGATGGCATCACTGACCTGCATGTCGTAGGCGGAAATGCTTTTTGCGATGGTGCCAGCCGCACCACCGACGCGGAAAAACCAGCGGGCGACTTCCTGCCCGGCGCCGATCTCTGCGAATGTCCCGTAGCGACGCTGGTCGAGATTAGTTTGGAGGGCTTTATCTCGGGTGGAGATGACTGGGGAATCGGGCATGATTTCGGCACTATGCGTTGAATCGATGCGGCTTCAAGCATGGATGAAAAATGGCTTCATTGGGCCCCTATTCCCTTCGAAAAACGAGAACTCATTTCAGCTGAAACAGCGCCCGATACTTCCGCATTTCGTCCCAGATCGCGTGATCGGTTTTTTGCGGCGAAACTGCAAAATACAACACGGGGCGCTCGCCGTTTTTCCACAGGTGAATTTCTAAATTCAGGGTCTGGCCTTTTTTGGTCTTGAATGGCTCAACCCATTCCAATGTGCCGGTCCATCCTGTAATCTTCTTCTTTTCCGCATCGGCGGGTGGAGAGGTTGGCTCACCGGCTTTTGATTTCTGAAGCGTTAGTTTAAAGGCATCCGTCACGTCTTTCCCCGCGCCCATCACCGCTGATGCAAGACCTTGGTAATAGGTCAGAACCTGTACCTTAACGGCCTTGTCGGTTAAATCGTCATCTTTGCTGAGAAGAAAAACGAGGACGTAGGAAAAGAACGATTCGGAGTCGGCATCGAACATGCCGGGGGCAAATCGAATACTTTCCGTGCCGTGCCATTTCAGATCCTTCGCGAAACCGGGAGGAAGCTTGATGACCTCCCCGCGCCATTCCGCTGGCGTATTGAACTGGAACCGTTCGCCGTCTCCCGCTTCCTGACCTCGGGCGGAAATCGTCAGCAGAACGGCAGTGCAGGCAACAAGCGGAATCATTTTCATAAGTAAGATGATCGGAAATTGGATTGGTTACGGCAAGCCAGCATGTTAGTTTTTTGCGCTATGGGAAAAGCAAAAGTGATCTGGGGATTTTTTCTGATGATGGGTTTGGCGGCGGTCGCTTTTTCCGGCGAACACGATTGGCCATCCTTTCGCGGCCCTTCGGCAACCGGACTGGCTCCTGATGGGCAACACCTTTCGCTGAAGTGGAATGCTGAAACGGGCGAAAACGTCCTCTACAAAGTCAAGATCCCGGGGCTCGCGCATTCCAGCCCGATCATTTGGGGTGATCGGATTTTCCTGACGACGGCAGTGAACACAGCCGGTGATTCCACCTTCAAACCGGGGCTCTATGGCGCAGGTGACGCGGCGGAGGATCGCAAGGAAGTTCACGATTTTCAGATTCTGTGTCTCGAAAAATCGACGGGGAAAGTGCTCTGGACCCAAACGGCAGCTTCAGAAAAACCGATCGATAAACGTCACGTCAAAGCGACTTACGCTAACTCGACTCCGGCAACTGACGGCAAACATGTGGCGGCGTTTTTTGGATCGAACGGACTGTTTGTCTACACGGTCGAGGGGAAGTTTTTATGGAAACAAGAACTCGGTCGGCTCGATGTCGGAGCCTACGATTTGCCGAGCTACGAATGGGGCACCGCAAGTTCGCCGATCATGTGGGACGGAAAAGTCATCGTGCAATGCGACACCCAAAAAGACTCATTCATCGTTGCGTTTGATGTCGCCACCGGAAAAGAAATCTGGCGCACGCCACGCGACGAATTGCCTTCCTGGGGAACCCCGACGGTTTACGAAGGCAAAAACCGCACCGAACTGATCACCAACGGATCGAACTTTATTCGTGGCTATGACCCGGCGACGGGCAAAGAACTGTGGCGTCTCGGCGGCAGTTCAAAAATCACCGCCCCGACTCCCTTTGTCGCGGATGATTTGATCGTCGTGGCGAGCGGGCGTGCTCCCGAGCGCCCCATTTTCGTGATCAAACCCGGTGCAAACGGCGACCTTGGCCCTGACGACATCGCGTGGTCCATCAATCGGCGCGGCCCCTACATGCCGACTCCCATCGCGGTCGGCGGCTCGCTATTCTCCCTAAACAATGACGGCCCGTTTGCCTGTTTCGACCTTGCGACCGGTCTCGAACATTTTTACCTGCGGATTCCTCACGGCGGCAACGGGTTCAGCGCGTCCCCCATCGCCGCCGATGGGAAAATCTATCTCACCGGCGAATCCGGAAACATTCACGTGATCGAAGCCACCACCGAATTCAAACTCCTCGCCACCAATCCGATCGGCGAACCACTCATGGCAACACCCGCGATTTCCGAAGGCGTCATTTACGTTCGCGGGGCAGAGCATTTGTTTGCGATCGGAGAGAAGAAACAGCCATGAATGAAGTCGAGATCTCAGCGTTTGAAGAAAAATGGAGTCGTTGGAAACGACCGATCCAATATGTAACCGGAGCTGCGTTTATTCTTATTCTCTACGTTTTCATCTACCCCGCCATTTTATTGTATTTCGATAACAACGAAACAATCGTGGATGAAGCACCTGAAGTGATTTCGGACACTATTTATTTTCCGGCCATTCCAATCGAATATCTTTATGAACATTCGAAGACTTACAAAACATACATCGATTGGCTCGACGAAATGATAAGCCGCCCGTGATGATCGAAGACGTTTTTGATCGAACTGGGTCGGTTCGGCGATCAGATACTGTTGAATCGTGGAATGATGGCGAGCTGAACCAGGAACGAGCCTCGGCGTGAGGTTTCTCCAATATCTGAGCACAGAGTTCAGGCTTGAACCGCTCGCAAAACGGCATCTATTCCACGCTCTACCTTTTATGAGCGATTCCACACCTGCCGCGAACGATTTTTCAGAATGGGCTAACCAATTTTCGGATTCCGAAAATCCGGTTCGCATTCATCTCATCGGCGTTGCCGGCTCAGGCATGAGCGGTCTCGCATCGCTGTTTATCGGCATGGGACATACGGTTTCAGGATCAGATCGCGTGACGACGACCGAAACGGAGCGCCTCGAAGGCGTCGGGCTTAAATTTTCCTCGCCCAATCACCCAGATGAAGTCAACGGAGCGGACGTCGTCGTTTACACCTCAGCGGTTAAGAAGGGCAAGAATGTAGCGCTCGATGCAGCCATCACAGCTGGAATCCCTCTGTTGCGGCGTGCTGAAGCACTTGCGGCTATTATGACCGGCCGGAAGGGCGTCGTCGTTGCCGGAACCCACGGAAAGACAACGACTTCAGCGTTGGCTGCCCACGTTTTACGAACGGGTGGGCGCTCGCCTTCGCATTATGTCGGCGCAGAAATCCCGATCCTGGGGACAAATGCAAACTTCGAGCCGGAAGGCGAATATTTCATCGCTGAGGGCGACGAAAGCGATGGAACCTTGGTGAATTTTCACTCAGAACACGCTATTTTGCTCAATGTCGAAGCTGAGCACATCGACCACTACCAAGGTGGTTTGGAAGAAATTTGCGGGGTTTTCAAACAGTTCTGCGATCAGACGCGCGGATCCGTGATTTACTGCGGTGAATGCCCGAACGCGACGAAAATTCTTGCAGGACGAGAGACTGCGATCAGCTACGGATTGAATCCAGAGTTCAACTATTCAGCGACCAAACTCGTTCAAAAAGGCGCAGGAACGGAATTTACTGTGGTAAAAAACGGCAAAGAACTCGGCCGCGTGCGTCTAGGGATTCCTGGTGATCACAATGTACTGAACGCCCTTGCTGCGATTGCACTGGGAACAGAAATCGGGATTTCAATCGATCAAATCGATGAAGCGCTCGGCAGTTTTCGTGGAGCCAAACGTCGCTTTGAACTGAAACGTCAGTCTGATTTTGTGACAATCGTCGATGATTACGGGCATCACCCCACAGAAGTCGCGGCGACCCTTCAGACCACCCGAACCCAGCATCAGGGCCGCCTCATTTGCCTTTTCCAACCGCATCGCTTCACGCGGACGCAGCTGTTGCGCGATGAATTTGGCGCGGCTTTTGATGAAGTCGATGAACTCTGGGTCACCGATATTTACCCTGCCAGCGAGCAGCCGATTCCCGGAATTACCGGTCAGACCATCGTCGACGCCGTTAAAGAACGCGGTAAAACCGAGAAAGCGTTTTCCCATCCCGATCTCGCGACACTTCATCTTGAAATCGGAAATCAACTCAAGCCCGGCGATTGGGTGATCACGCTCGGCGCGGGAAACATTCACGAAGTCGGAACGCGCTTGACGACCGATTTGGCCACCATCGATCAGCTCCGCAGCGTTATCGACGAAGAAGATGCCGTCATCAAACTTTACGAACCGATGCGGAAACACACCACGATGAAGGTCGGTGGCCCCGCCCAATTTTGGGCCGAGCCCACCACTGAACCTGGTTTTGCACGACTCGTAAAACATTGCGCGGCAACGGGATTACCCCTGCGCGTCGTCGGCCGTGGATCGAACTTGCTCGTGCGTGATGGTGGAATTCCCGGAGTGGTTTGTTGCCCCGTTCGCGGCGAATTTTCCGAAATCCATGTCGATGGCAATACCATTCGTGCCGGCGCAGGCGTGAAATACAAAGCCCTCGCGGCAGCCGCCCTCGGCGCGGAACTTGGAGGGTTCGAGTGGATGGAAGGCATTCCCGGAGCGGTCGGCGGTAGTTTGCGCATGAACGCCGGAGCCATGGGAACCGAGACGTTTGATCAAGTCGTCAGCGTGCGAATGATCGACAGCGACGGTGATATTCTCGAGAAAGCCGCGACCTCAATGCAGGTTCACTACCGCAACGTCCCCGAGCTGGCGCACAACGTCGCCGTTTCCGCCGTTTTCGAAGGCGAGCCTGCCCCCGCAGCAGAAATTGCCGAGAAAATTGAAGCGTCAAAAAACAAGCGCAAGACCTCTCAACCGATCGCCGCGAGTGCCGGCTGTATTTTCAAAAATCCAACGACCTCACTCGGAGCGGGGCAGCTGGTCGACGAGCTCGGCTTGAAAGAAACTGGCGTTGGCAAAGCAATCGTCTCGCCAATTCACGGAAATTTCATCATCAACAGCGACAACACCGCTACCGCTCAGGAAGTGCTCGAATTGATTGCAAACATCAAAGCCAAAGCCCGCGCTGAGCGCGATATTGAACTCGAGACCGAGGTTCAAATCGTTGGACAGGACGAGGCTGTTTGAATTCTAAATTTTTCGATCAATCAGAAATATACGACCGGCGATACCGCCTGTCAGGCCCCCACTAATTTGCGACGACGTTTTTATTGAAATACAACGAGTTAACCCGGACGCGATTTGGTAGGGTTGATTCATCGAACACACCCTATTGGATTGCAAAAACTCTACTACTTATTTTGCCCCACGCGGGACCGACTTTAGGAGCCGCCGATTCCGAGTAGTGTCGCTTTTTTTACCTCGCTCACCGGCTTCTAGAGCTGGCTCCGATTGAGGTGCTCCACCATCAAGAGCACGATTCAGACTGGGTAAATCTCGCGTCATTTCTTCGCGATTCATGTCCGCTGGCGTGCGGACGCGGGCTCCTCCGCGCGAGCGTAATGCGGCAGCTTTTGCAGCTGCTCGTGGATCAACTTTTTCAGCGACAGGATTTTCTGCTGCGCGCTTGGCTGCCACCTCTTTTGCTCGGGCAGCGGTCATCTTCGGGTCAAATTTCACGGTCGCTTCTCTGCCGCCTTTTTTAATCACGGCAGTCACCTTAGTGCGATCAGGATTCAACGCGATACTGACGAGGCTGAATCCGTTCCCGTTTTCATCACCACTGTAAACAGTTTCGTAGGCCTTGGTTTTGCGATTCACGAGAAGGACACGTTTTTTTTCTCCAATCACCGAAACTCCCGCCAGCGTAAAATCACGGGCGAACGACTGATCGACCGGGCCGTCTTCAGGTGCGGTATCGAGATTGAACGGATTTCGCTCCCAGGCAGCTTCGTAGCGACTTTCGGGAAACGAAATCGGTTCCCACGGCTCACTTGATTCCTGAGCACAAATGACGATCGAACTACAAATCAGCCCCAATAAAATCGATTCGGAATTTTTCATAACGTCGCGACTCCTTCCTCAGTCTGATACCAACGTAGCAGTAAAAATTCGCAGATCACGCTGGTTTCATCTTCTTTGTCAGGGAGAATTTTGAGCTGGCGGACGACTCGGAATTTCTTCGGACTCTGCAGCGAATATAGCCATCGAAGAACACTTTCGAGATCCCCTCTCGTTTTCACAAACATGCCCACTTGGGTTGCAGAGGGCAAATCTTCCTGCTCCAACAAATCGCGGCCAAGAATCTCGAGACCGAATTCATCGGAAGAATCGACAATCTTGAGTAATTCCTGTCCGGCCGATTCATTGCCCGGAAATACGGGCTGATTGACCGCCAACCACGCCTCATACTTCATCCACTCATCTTTCTCCTCGATAAGTGTCTCGATTTCGACACGACGAAGTTCAAGCGCATGCGATTCTTGATCGAGCGCGTTTTTCTTTTTAGAAATCCGAACGCCGAGAATGAAATTGGCACCGATGAACAGGACCACAATCAACAAACCAGCGAGCAATTTTTCGGAGCGTTTCATTGTCGTCTTACTGCTTCAAATTTGCCTCCGCGTTAAAGGTTGCCCGGTTGTCAGCCTGAATATCCGGGGCCGGAAACTCCCACTCGTATTCGATGAAATCCGGACTTTTCATCAACGTCGCCTTCCAGGAAATCGCGGCACTCACACTGCTAGCTTCTCCAGATAGAAGAATCTTTGGACCATTCGCTTCGAATCGGGTAATGCGAATCCCTTCTTCCGGTAACATTTTTGCAACCCGATAAAAAAGCTCGAGAGGATACCCCTCAGCGTTGATAGCCGGCTGCAACTCATCCCATCGCGCTTGGGTTTCTGCAACGATTGCAGCTTCCGATTCATGTTGCGCAATCCAGTTTCGCTCGGCTGCATTCGCTCGTTGATCCATCATGATGCCGAACATCACGACCGCCATGATCACCATGTAGACAACCAAGCCAAGGACCGCGAGCCGCATCCAATTTTTCTGACGCGCCGATGATTTTTCGCGAAGCGCAAACGATTCGGGCATCAATGCCGTTTCCTCAAGAGGCAACATAGGCATTGGACGATCCGACACGGTTGCCGTCGCTTGCAGCCGTTCACCAAGTTCAGTCACCGCGACCGGATCGGTCATTGGTTCCCACACGACCACTGAATTTATTTTTTCGACAAACCCGGCACCGCGCAACCATTCGCGAATGCATTCGATTTCGCTGATCAAATCTTCATCAAAATCACGCGCCGAAAGCGCCTGAAAATAAGCCAAATTCCCCTGACGATAAAACGCGGCAACCCACCGCTGATTTTCGCGCCACAAGCCAATCGCGTTTTCTTTCAGCGAGAAAAAACGAGGAGCGAGTTCAAACCCGCCGAGATTTCCGTTTAGACCATAAGTTTCCGGTTCACCTGCTAAAACAGTCGCCAAAATCTGAGTCCGCGATCCATCTTCAGCCACGTTGAAATAGTCAAAATGTTGACCCTCATCGACTGAAAAATCACCAATATGGCGATTTTCCAACTGCATCCGAACCGCCCCTTCGATCACATTGGGATCGGTTGAACTGACCCACAGCGGCACAGCAAACAGCGCACGGCTCCCAAAACAATAGGTGCAATCGCCCGACGGCTTGCGCAACGATTTCGCTCCCGGACCAGTTCCATTGGCAGGAAATTCCCAGAACTCCTGCTCCGTTTCACCGGGCAAAAGGCAGGTCACTGTTCGTTTTCGGCTCAAAAATGTCTATCTGGTTTCGTCGTTCAGATACAGGAGTGTCGGCGCAGCTTCGTTGCGACGCAAGACCATCTCGCGGCGAAATTGCGCATCTCCGGCAACACCAATGCTCGAAATTCGCACGGTCGGATCTTCAAATGAAATTCGCCGGGCGACAAGCGTTTGTGCGTCCCCACCAAGCCCCAAAATTTGTATCACCTCTGGTATCCCTCGAATCGTCAAATCATCCTGCGTGTTCTCAATTTTATCCTGTCCGCGACGAATTGAAATCCACTGCTGCGCGGTCTCGATTGTGCAACCACACGCTAGCGAAATCAACTCTTCCGGCGCTTCATTGATATCCAGTTTCCCGCTCCCACTCCACAGCGTAAAATAATTCCGCCACCCTGGAAAAATCGCGTCCACCTCCGCCATTCCCGCGACCAGCCTCACTTCGTCGAGCGAACGAAACGCGCGATTAAAAGGCTGATTTTGGTAGCCCTGTTCTTCATAGAAATCTCGCTCCGCTCCGTTGATTCGCTCCAGTTTATCGGGATCTATCCAATCCTGCATCGCATCCATCAGCGCCTGCGATTGCTGCAAATCGAGCCCCCATTGAGCGAAAATCCGCTGTATTAGATCGACATCATTTCCCAGCAAAATGGCGTTCAAATTTAATCGCGCTCCCTCGCTCATGATTTGCACGGTAAATCCTTCTCCGTTTTCTGTCTGCTGCCGCAAAATTGGATCCCACGGTTTCACCAGTGGATGAGCCGCGATCGCAACTCCCTTCTCGGCCCACTGCTGAGCCTCAAATTGCTGTTTCGAGTTCAACTCCAACTCCACATCTGTCAGAACCAGTGCGACACACGTCACCACCGCGAAAGAAAGCACCGCAATCACCCAGAACACCGCAAGCAGAATCGAGCCTCGATTTTTTGATATGGGGCGAACTTTCATGGTTCAATCTCACCCCCCGGTGCGACCTCCCCATTTGGTTCCTCCCCTGGCACGCCACCGTTCGCATCCGTTTGGGTAAATCCGCGAGTCAACTGCTCCGCCTGCTCGTATTTCGGAATCCAGAAGACATGACGCAACGGCGTCTCCTGATCCACTCCGAGACTCAAATCCACCAGCGACGGGCGTTCCGCTCCGGGTTCCCACACGTTCGACCATTCCCCGGTCACCCGATTAAAAAATCGCCACTCAAAAGCTGACACATTTCCAAGCAATCGAAGATCCGTTCCCAGCCCTTTCCATTCGCCGTTGTCCATTGCTTCGACCTCCTCTTGATTCAAATATTTCAGCCAAACTGCGAGATCTCCTCCCGCCATTGACTGCGAATACAACACCACCCGCGACGCCCCCGGAGGCATCGCACTGAACGAAAACGCCAACGGATCGCGATCAATAATCAGCTTCGATAAATACCCACCACGCCGCCCCGAAACCGTATCCAGTTGAAGCTGCGCTTCCGCTCCAAGCCCTTTCAAGGTTCGTCGACACAGTTGGGTAAACGCCTGCTTTTGAGTCTCCCGGCTTTGAAACTTGCTGATCTCATCCGTGATCTGCGTCGTTCCCGTGGCCACCGCAAAAATACCAACGAGCAACATCATCGCCAGCACCATCGCCATCGTCACCTCCAGCAGCGTAAAACCGCCCCGACCATTTTCGGCTGAAAATTTACTGTCTGAACATCGGTGCATAGCGATACGTTTCTGCAGTCAATTCCTGCTTCGTTCCATTTTCCATCCACAATCCGCGTGTTTTGATCACAAACATTTGCGGCAGCAAAAAATCCTCCGCCGTCCGAATTTCGATCGGTTCCACCGTTGTTTCAAAAACCACCCCGCGATCATCCGGCTTCGTTTTCAATTCCCCCTCGCGAATATCCGGCACCTTGCTGTTTTCCTCCAAAATCGATTGCAGCCGCGTCGATACATAAACCTCCTTATGAACTTCCAGCGAGAGCTTCCCGATTTCATTAACCGCAATGACGAGAGCAGTGCCGACCGTCGCAAACACCGTCGTCGCTATCACCACTTCCAGTAGCGCCGCTCCGATTTGATTTGTGATGTGTCGCCCAATTTGCATAGTTCTCTCCGCTCACGCTAGCACACCCCGCCACGATCGGACAGGGTCTGTTCGAAGATTCAATAGGGTATGTTCGTGAAGCAGTTTCGAAGCAACAGGGTAAGTTCGATGAATCAACCCTTTTGGTTCGAAAAATCGTTCATTTCGCTCGTGCTAGCCCGACTGCCTTCGCCGCGCGTTTGAGGCATTTTGAGCCGCGGACAAATCCGCTGAGCAAAAACAAATCGGGGAAGAACAGCGCGGCCCAACCGGTGATTCCAGCGAGAGAAAAAAGGTCGCCGTTTTTCCACAAAAAGATTAACCCTATGATCGCTGCGATTCGCCAAATGACGGTCAACAACGTCGGTCGGGATTCGAGTTTGCAACGTGTCAGCTGATCTTTGGCTGCATGATATTCGGTGACGGTGCGAAGATGGAGCGCCCAGAAAAGCCCAACGGGAAGATCGATGTCCCAATTTTCCCAACCGGTTCCCGCGCGAACAGGAATCGAATTGGGACGTTCTTCACCATGGAGGATTTCATGAAGTAGCTCGTCGCGACCGACGCCGGATTCGCTCCAAAATCGGTAACGCTTCCACCGGGTCAGGAACTTGAACTCAGGGAAGAAAAATGGGCCGATCGAATCAGGAAAACGGGATGGCAAATGAGCGTGTTTCAGACTTCCTGTGAAGCGCTTAAAACTGCGAACAAACGGTTGAGCAAAGGCTAAAAGGGAAAGGCAAATCCGCGACGCGAAACGCGATTGGCTAATTGGGATTGGTGCGTTGAAACCGCTTTGCAACGCGTGGAAAACACTTGTTCCGAGCATCAAAATCCCGATCACTCCGACACTGGGGAACAACCAACCAAGCGCAGCTAGAGCAACGCCAAGCGCAAGCCATTGCACGGTTCCTACGATGTACCCGAACACGGAACTGCCTCCGCCGTAGATCATTTGGTAGGGTTCGTAGCCGAAAACGCCTTGGTAAATTCGTGAAAAACTGCCCGACATATTTTGCCGAGCGGGCTCGTAAATCGAGCCATGCCATCGTGCCCCACCGATCTCGCCAAACTTATCAGGGTGCAGCGGGATCAGCATCGCTTCGGCTTTTCCGTATCCGCTTTGCTGCTTCAGGTAGGTATTAAAACTGAACCGCCGGTGATGCCACACGAACGCTGCCGGGTGAAAGCCGATCACAAATCCGGCATCCTCGAGTCGCCAGCAAAAATCGACGTCGTCGCCTGCTGTCCAAAAAACAGGATTGAACCCGCCGATAGCCTCGAAAGCCTCACGACGAACGGTCAAATTGCAGCCGGGAACGTGCTCGGCGATCTGATCAGTCAGCAAAACATGAGCCGGGCCTCCTGGAGAAGCGGCTACGCATGCTTGCTCAAAATTTTGAGGCGGCGGCGGAATATTGGGCCCGCCAAGACAGAAAAACTCAGGGTTCTGCTCGTAGGCAAACGCCAGCCACGACAGCCAATCCGGCGGCGCCACGCAGTCGTCATCGGTGTAGGCAAAAATCTCACCACTTGCGATTTGGGCACCTAAATTACGCGCATTGCTCAAACCGCCGTGATCGATGTTTTTGAGAATGAATTCGGGGAATTTTTCCGCAATCGCCGTCACTTCAGGATCTGAACCATCGTTGACGACGACAACTTCGTAATCGGGATACCGTAAT
>ERZ887942.1402-NODE-1402-length-16697-cov-5.677503_pt1 | contig 16697 bp, 14 predicted proteins | sample MGYA00521099_ERZ887942 | MGnify/ENA primary metagenome ERZ887942 (study PRJEB32303, sample SAMEA104408605) | aquatic metagenome | biome: Brackish water; feature: Pelagic; material: water | place: Baltic Sea | collected 2014-06-07T06:48:00 | depth 16,251 m ...
CTACTTCTTTGGAGGTTTCATCCCAGCTTCTGTCTGCCATGAGGAAGTAGCGAGCAATCGCACGCTTGATTATTGGGGCATTAAATTTCTCGTCGTTATACATCGTCATTAACCGATCTCCGATTGACCAATCTGACCATTTCGCAAGGTCGAGAATGATAAGGTCCACCAATTTCGGATCTTCCAGAAGAATCCGCATGGACTGACACAACCGATCAATCGAGATTTGCTCGACTTCATATTGCCGCATAAATCGCATAGCCTGCAGTGCGGCAAATTTTTGAGAGAAAGCGACATCTGGAGAGTTAAGGATCGATTTGTCGAGAAACTGAAACCCTTTGTCTCCCGTAAGCAGTAAATAGCCGGTCACCATACCATCGATTCCGAATGGAAAGTCATCTCGCATCTCGCGAATGGTTTCTTCCATGAAAACGACATCCGTTTTATTACCGCAGTGTCCTAGCATGATTGCATACATTCCAACTCGTTCCATGTGCTGAAAGCGGTATTTCTCAAGCCATTGCCGAAGTTCCGTTCGATCAAGAAAATCAGTTGCTTCATTGTCCGCAATCAACTGCCAATTCTCTTGAGTGTTGATTTCCAAATATGAATCATGAGCAAGCAAATGATTTTGATGCTCAAGGAATTGCAGGAAGTAAATGAGTTGCTCTTTCGGAGTTGCAGCATACTCAGGTGCATTCAATAGATAGTCCTGTACAGCGGAAGAACTCTTCTCAACCAGCCACCACCTAAGCTTTTCTTGCTTAAGCTCTCCAGCTAAGAGAAGTTGTTCTCCTTTTGCTAGCTTGAGATCTCGCTGCAAGGTCAGGATTTCTCCGATCTCATATTTCTTAGACGTATCTTTAACGATGTGCCGAATCTTAACAGCAGAGGTTCCGGCAAATTTTTGTTCCTCATTCGCTGGAACGACCTTAATTAACTCTCCAAAAACAACGACATCTGATTCTTCGTGATACTCACGTAATGTCTGTGGACCAGGATCCCAGGTTGGACAATAGGCGTGACAGGTAGGCTGGAATTGTGAGTAAACCGAAAAGAGAGCTACTGCCAGAACTGCTGTTGTCTGAGATTTCATAGGAACCGTCCCGTAGTTAATATCTCAATATTAGCCGTTTGAGCGTTAGCCCCGGTTTTGAGCGTGTGAGAGATTCAAACCGGGGCTAACGCCCTGCGGCTTATGAAACTCGTTGCATTGTGGTAACTGCAAAGCCATTCTCACTGATATCTCTACTCCAAGTCAATTACTTTTTCAGAATCGACCAGAGTTGTTCTTCCGGTAATGACATGCGGATTCGCCACTCTTGGGGATACCAATTGTTAGAGCGGGGACCGATTTGTTTGACCCAGCCGAGGGGGTGACCTTGGTAGCTGACGATTCCGATTCCGTCGGGGAGCGAGGTTTCAATCGGTTCGCGTCGCAGGTAGCGGAGTGCGGTTTGCCAATCGACTTCAACACTTGGGAAGCTTTCTCGGTTGAAGATCGACGAGAGTGCGAGCCCATGTGCCGGGATGGCTCCATGCTTCTTCATTTCACAGACATGCACACCGAGAGTGATGACTTTCAATTGATCTTGAATCCTTAGCAACTCTTCGACCCACCTTTTAGGGAAGGCTGAGACTTGTTCTCCTCGATTGATAAAGCGGAGCGTTCTCTCTTCATTGAGCCAGTTCTCGAAAGGTTCAGCTGTTCTTCTGGTGGTGAGTTCATAACCTTTTCGGACTTGTGGAGTTGGTTCGTCTTCACACGGAGTACAGCGACCTCGTTTTGACTTTTTCGGTTTGCGTTTTCTCTGTTGTTGAGTTGACTTCGGGACAGTCTTTGATGGTCGCTGCTTCTGTAAAACCGCGAGGAAGAATCCTTCGCCTCGAACTTGATGAGGATACGCCTGATAAGCTTTACCGGAGTCGATTTCGAGTTCTGTGAATCCCCACGACTCATCTAATTGCAAATCGACGAGCTGATACCCCTCATCTTGAATCAACCAGCGGACGATCTCTTCATTCTCAGTCGGGTTAAAAGTACATGTACAATAGACCAGATACCCACCGACATTGAGAGACGGTAAGGTGTCGCTGAGGATTCGTTTTTGTCGCCGCGAGCAAAGCTGTAAGTTCTCTGGTGTCCACTGGTTAACGCTTTCCTCGTCCTTGCGAAAGAGACCTTCTCCGGAGCAGGGTGCGTCGACAACCATGACGTCGAAGAGCTCTCCCAACGCTCCAAAGTCAGCTGGGTCGTTATTGGTGACGACGGTATTCGCACCGCTCCATTTGGTGACATTCTCAGCGAGGATCCAGGCACGGCTGCGGATAACTTCATTCGAGACGATCAGCGACTCTTCAGGCAGCAAACTCATGAGGTGAGTCGTCTTTCCACCGGGAGCGGCACAGAGATCGAGAATGGTCTCGGGATTCTCGCGCCTTTTGATCCATTCAATCGCCTGTTCAAGCAGCATGCTGGATGGTTCTTGAACGTAGTAACAACCGGCATGCAGTAATGGATCACAGGTGAACAGTGGTCGCTCAGCGAGGTAGTAAGCATCCGTTGCCCACGGGACCGCTTCAAGCTGCAAATCTTGCTCGTTTTCTCCCGCTCGAATCTTTATACTATTCAGCCTGAGACTGACATTCGCTGGTCGCTGTAAAGCTTCCAGAAACGTCTCAGTTTCGCTGCCGAGTTGAGCAGTGATTCGATCCAGAAATGGCTGTGGCAGATTCATATCGGAAGTGGGTCTATGTGCTGAACGACTGTATTCGTTGGTTGTGAGTTGTAATTGCAGTTCAGTATCAACTTTGATTCTGGTTGAGGGTTTAGCGTTGAGAGTTTAGAAAATTTGCAATGTAAGTGTTCTCAACGATAAACGATAAACGCAAGTAAGAGATTAGCAAAATCGTTAGATGTCACCTTCAAACAACCCTATCCGTCTTCTACAAAATGGACCTCTCAACGCCTCCTGAAGTCGATAAGTTGTTGATATCAATCGGAGAACTGCGGCACAACTCTGATGAGAACTCTCTCTTCAAAAAGGGGTGTTCATAAACCCTGTTGTCATCGACACTTCAGACACAGACTACAGACTGGAAACTAACAAATTATCGACGTGATTTTCCTGCCTGCGAATTGTATTAAAGCTCTATTTTTCATACACTTACAAATTCTGAGTAGTTGCTTATCATCAGCAAGTAAGTCCCTTTGATAATACTGCTGATAATAATTAAATAGTTCTTATTAAAGAGTGGCTTTTGCAAAGCCCATTGTCATTAACTGAAGCATTACAATGAAGCTGACATGTTCTCGAAGCCGACTCTCGGCAGCCTTTCAAATCGTCGGTAGTGTTGTCCCTACCAGAACACCTAAAGAGATCCTTCGAAATGTGAAGCTGACTCTCGCTGACGGCCGTGCCACTCTCTTAGGAACAGATCAAGAAGTCGGTATTCGTTACGAAATCCCTGAAGTCGAAACTGACTCTGTTGGCGAGGTGTTACTACCAACCAAACGGGTGAATGACATCTTACGAGAAGTCAAAGATGAAGAGATTAGCCTGGAAGTAAATGAAGAGGCACTTTGGATTCGCACCAGTCAGTCTGAGTTTCGCCTCAGCGTGGAAGACCCGGCAGAATTCCCGAATGTGGCTGCCTTTGAAGATGAGAACTACTACGTCATCCCAGGGAAAGCACTTAAGCAGGGTATTCAACGCACGATCTTCTCGACCGACGTCGAGAGTACACGCTACGCACTCGGTGGCGTTTTGATGGAAATTGATGCTGAAAATCTCACTCTTGCCGCGACAGATAGCCGCCGGTTAGCAGTTTTCAAAACAGGTTGTTCTGCTCAGGGGAATGTCTCAGAAGAAGCTGGGCAGCCTGTCATCCCGGCTAAAGCGATGTCGTTGATTGAGAAATCGATCAATGATGATGACAGTGAAGTCAAGATCGCGATTCATCAGAATGAAGTTCTCGTCCACAGCGGAGCATCAACAATTTACGCTCGCTTGGTCGAAGGTCGCTTCCCACGTTATCAGGATGTCATTCCAGCCGAATTCAAAGTGAAGATTGACTTAGTTGCAGGTCCATTTTTGTCGGCAGTTCGCCAAGCGATGATTGTTACGAACGAAGAGAGTCGCGGAGTCGATTTCACGTTCGAAGATGGCTCACTGACCTTGACCAGTCTGGGACAAGATGTCGGTTCTTCGAAAGTGGAAATCCCGATCAGTTTCGATTCGGACCCAATTGTTGTCACGTTTGATCCACGTTTCGTACAGGATTTCCTGAGGGTACTGGATTCGGCAGGGCCGTTAACACTCAACATGATTGACGGCAACAACGCAGCGGTCTTCATGGCAGATGACACTTATACTTACGTGGTGATGCCGCTTTCGCGTGATGATTAGCATCGTATAGCTGCACAAATTTTGTGTGCATACCATTAGCGGCTCAGTAGAAATTCTTGAACGGAGAAAACGGTGAGTCGTCGTCCTGGTGAGCGAAGTCGACGTTACGATAAATCAGAGCCGGCTGCACTCGGTGATGTGATTTCACAGTTATTCGCCCTTCGCGGATATGGACGGACTCAGGGAAACAAACAACTTGAGAATAGCTGGGCCGAAGTGGTCGGCAGCGACATCTCAGAACAAACCAAAGTAATGGGACTGAAGAATGGAGTGCTGCAAATTGGAGTTTCCAACTCAGCATTGATCAGCGAACTCTCTGCGTTTCTTAAACCGGAGTTCCTTGAAAAATTTCAGACAGATTATTCCCATCTCAAAATAAAAGATATCAAATTCAAACTGCGTGGCAGCCTGTCCAAGTGAGTATTTCAGCTGGACGGTTATCCTCAGTGCAGGTGTGATCGAAGGAAAGAATCAGACCCATGAGTGAAGAAACAACGAACAAACCCGACGATTATAAAGCAGATTCCATTCAGCATCTGGAAGGGATCGAAGGGATTCGGCACCGACCAGCGATGTACATTGGCGGCACCGATTCCGCTGGTCTGCATCATCTGGTCTATGAAGTTTCTGATAATGTCCTGGATGAATACTCCAATGGCTATGCTAAGACAGCCAGTGTGACGATTCATGGTGATGGATCGATTACGATCTCAGACGATGGTCGCGGGATTCCTGTAGACATCATGAAGGACAAAGGGAAGTCGGCTCTCGAAGTCGTCTTCACCGAGATTCATGCTGGCGGAAAGTTTGATCGCAAAGCGTACGCTGTCGGAACAGGTGGTCTGCATGGTGTCGGGATTACAGCTGTCAACGCTTGTGCTGAATGGTTGGAAGTTGAAGTTTGCCGAGACGGCTTTGTTTATCGCATGGAATTCGCTCGCGGACGATTAACATCCGATCTCGTGAAAGGTGGTCCGACCGAGAAGACTGGCACGAAGGTCACATTCAAACCTGATTCGCAAATCTTCCCCAATACGACATTCAGTTACGACATCATCCATAAACGACTGCAAGATTGCTCTTTCCTGAATGCAGGTGTGAAGATCAATGTCGAAGATGAACGGACAGGTCAGTCTGATACTTTCTGCTATGAAGATGGACTCGCTGAGTTTGTGAAATGGATCAATCGTACAGAGACGCCGATCCATCCCGAAGTGATTCGTATTATTGGTGCCGTTGACACCGTTGAAGTCGATATCGCTTTGCAATGGAACGATGGATATTCCGAAAGTATTCGTTGTTTCGCGAACGGGATTTCCAACTCTGAAGGGGGAACACACTTCTCCGGTTTCAAGACAGCGATGACTCGTACGCTCAACAGCTACGGCAAGAAGAACAATCTGTTCAAGGACATGACACCCGCCGGCGATGACTTCCGAGAAGGTCTGGCTGCGGTGATTACCGTCCGGATTCCGAATCCGCAGTTTGAGTCGCAAACAAAGATCAAGCTCACCAACGCCGAAGTGGAGGGGGTTGTGAACTCTGTGGTGGGTGAAGTTCTCACTAAGTATCTTGAAGAGAACCCCTCGATCGCCAAGGGAATCTGCCAGAAGTCTCTCCGAGCCGCTGAAGCGAGAGAAGCTGCCAAGAAAGCCCGAGACATGGCGCGCAGCCAGGGTAAGACTGGCACCGGTGGGTTGCCTGAGAAACTACGAGATTGTCGAAATCACGACCTAAAGATCTCTGAACTGTACTTGGTGGAAGGAGACTCTGCGGGAGGCTCCGCTGATACAGGACGTGATTCAGGCTACCAAGCAATTTTGCCGCTAAGAGGTAAGATTCTAAATGTCGAAAAGGCACAACTGTTAAAAGTCCTCGCAAATAACGAAGTGACAGCGATCTTCAAAGCAGTCGGTATTACACCGCTGGCGGAAGAGCAAGACATCGCGAAAAGACGTTATGGGAAAATCATTCTCATGACGGATGCGGATGTCGATGGTTCACACATTCGCACGTTGTTGATGACTTTTTTATTCCGACACATGCGGGAACTGGTCAAACAGGGCTGCGTCTACGTAGCTCAGCCACCGCTTTATAAAGTTCTTGCGAAAGGTAAGCGGAATCAAAAGCCACGTTATGTTCAGACTCATGAAGAGATGATGTCGGAACTGCTCGAACTCGGCTTGAACGATTCAACACTTGTTGTGCATCCAAGAACACATCTCTTGAACGTCGCTGAAGGAACTCAAGCACCTGAACCGAACGCAGCAGACCGAGAATTCTCAACGGAAGAACTTCGCAAGTTGGCAGCGACACTCAGCGAACTCGAAGAACCTCTTGAAGTTTTGGAACGACGAGGAATCTCGTTGCGTCGTCTCGCTATGGAACAAACAACCAAAGAGGGACTGCTGCCGAGATATCGTGTTACTCAAGGAGTTGTTGATCACTGGTTTAGAACAAAGACCGAAGTCGAGGAATTCCTGCTCGAACAACAAGCAGATCAAGGTCAGCCGTTAGAGGTCGCAGAGCCAGCGATTGAGTTAAAAGAACCGACTGAAACTGATAGCGAACAGGCTGAAGAAGAAGAGCCGACGAACACATTAAACGTGGCGGATCTCTACGAAGTGCGAACGATTAACTCGGTTATTCTAACGCTACAGAAAGACTTCCAACTCACTTTGAATGATCTGTTAGAACCACCACCGCGGAACGTTGAACAAGTTTATCCTTACGAACTGATGAACAAAGACAATCCAAGACGCCTGCAACATCTGCGCGGTCTCGTTCCGACATTACGTGAGATGGGTGGCAAAGGTTTGAATTACACTCGCTTCAAAGGACTGGGTGAAATGAACCCGGACGAACTCTTCGAGACAGCGATGGACCCCGAGACCCGCATCCTGATGCAGGTCACCATGGACGATGCCGCCTCAGCCGAAGAAATCTTCCGAGTCCTCATGGGCGACCACGTCGAACCCCGCCGCGAGTTCATTGAGAAGCATGCTTTGGATGTTAAAGATTTGGACGTTTAGTTTTCATTTATCAATTGAAAAAGCCCCGATCAACAATAAATGCTGACCGAGGCTTTTATGATACTTAACTTGTCGAACTCTTTATCTGCATTTTTACTTCGCCAATGGCGTGAGTGTAGCAGACATCATTCGACCGCTTTCCATACGTGGGTATTGCTCGACGGTTGAGACGTCTGAGAGCATTTCGATCACGTTGTTGAGAAGATCACGTCCTAAATCATGGTGAGCATTCTCCCGACCACGAAACATGACGTTGATTTTCACTTTATCTCGACGCACTAAAAACTTACGTGCAGAGTCAACTTTCACTTGCACATCGTGCTCACCGATTTTCGCTCGTAGACGAATCTGTTTCAGTTGAGTTCGGTGTTGTTTCGGTCCGGCTGACTTCTTTTTCTTTTCGTAGCGGACTTTACTGTAGTCCATGATGCGACAGACAGGAGGGGCAGCGGTATCGCCGACAACGACTAAGTCCATGCCTCCTTCTTTAGCCAATTCAAGAGCTTTGGCGGTTTCCATTTCGCCGAGCATTTCGCCTTCGGCATCGACAACCCGGACTAGTTCATCCCGGATGTCATCGTTCATTCTCGGACCGGTATCTTGCGGTTTCGAGATGGATTGCGGTCGTCTGATTGGAGATCTCCTTCTGAGACAAGTAAAAACATGTTGCTGCAAGAATTGCTAACAACGTTCATTAGGTTTTAGGTTTACAAACGAAATCGATTTGAAAACCACGAAGTCTTCAATGGTGATTCGTCGTAACTCATGGTGACTTTGACTCTTTCTACAAAAATAGTCAATACAGTCATGGGCTTTATTAAACTGGTATTCAAGCCACTACTTATATGAGTTCAAAGATATTCGGCACTTTAGGTCGAGTATTCTGCTCTTCGCGGTCACTTCCACGCTCGTTTGCTTCACTAACAGTGATTGATCGTCCACAGACCGAAGCGCCGTTCATGCGAGCAATTGCTTCGTCCGCATCATCGAGATTGGGCATGCGAACAAAGGCAAATCCGCGAGATTTGCCAGTGTCTCGGTCTGTTACTAATTGAACACCTGAAACGTGCCCATACTTCTCGAAAGCTGTTCTTAAATCATAATCAGTCGCATCGAACGACAGATTTCCAACAAAAATACTTGTCACAATAATATCCTAGTTTTTCTCTTAGCAGAGAAGGTTGGCGATAAGAAAGCCAACAATGCAGCCAAGAAGGCTCGGTGAAGTAATCTAGAGAGGCAGGAATTGCTACTAAAGATCACAAAAAGTTCTCTTCGATAAGCAAATGCAAATCACGAACCAAGATTCGTTTTTTGAAGAGAAGATGTTATGAAAGTTGATTGAAACGATTCACGAATCAACTTTAGAAAATGAGATATCAGGAAAGGACCGGATATCTTCGATAGTCGACATGTATGAAGATAGATCAGACATGTTTGAAGATTTGAAAGGATCGGGATCAACGATTCGAAAAATGAAGGTTATTCAACCTTCTTGTAGACTCCAAAAGAATGGAATCAATTTGAATAGAACCCGTCGCTTCAGAATTAATATACATCAAATGATGTTTATTACACCAACAGTATTCTCTAATCGACATTAAGACCAGTGGAATTCAGGCAGAATCTGCAAGAAATCACGAAAAAGTGTCACATTTGTTCACGTATTCGATTCAGAACCACTTAAATTCATGGACTTTTCGATTCTTTGGGCATGAACTATTACTTAATTAAGTTGAATAATTCTCGCTGAAAGTGAGGGTGAGACAAATAGAGGTGAACAGGATGGGCGCTGAAGACCCCATCCTTGAGCAATTTCTTCCCCTGGTGGTTTGGAGTGATTGTCGGTTGTCGCCCAGCTGGCAAAATACTCAGCCAAGTGATTGGATCTTCTTTGTCTCGGAACAGTTTTAAGTCAAATTCACCATTCTTTGTAGGAGGCCAAGAAGGATTTGGAGAGGCGAGACCAAGGACCGTGATATTTCCCATCCTTTCAGGCGATCTCAATTTTTTAAGAACCCATAACGCATTCGCTGTGATGAGATTCCCTTGGCTGTGGCAAATTAAAACGGTTTTTTGAGTCGTTTTTGAAATCTCCCAAAGTGTTTTGAAAAGTGACTGAGAGGCAGGGTTCCCTACCAGAAGAGAGGAGGCGTATTTCAGAAGAAGATATTCACTATTAAGGTGAGTGCTCAATGACTTGAAAGTAGAATTCAAATCGTTGATATCGATGCCTCCAACAATCGGAAGGTCCGCTCCGCGTCCAACCGGTCGTGCCCAATCTAGGATACATTGCATAAAGTCAACGACACCCTTAGCCATCGTTGGGCAGAAAATACCACGGACGTCCTGGTTTGCGAGAGTCGCAATATGTTTGGCAGCGTCCTGATGGGCTTTTCCATCGGTCTTCATGCCGTTCATGTAGTAAATCTTTGTATTTGAACTTTCCCAGCGGCGATAGTTCTTTGGCCGATTTGTCGAGTCCTTAAGTGGATACCCCTGACCATCGATCTCAATGGTCATTTCTCCGGTCTTGCTCCCTTCGACGGCTTGAGGGAACTCTTTGAGAGGAGTGTATTGAGTACACTGACCACTTTTTTTTGGTAATTGGTCAATCACTATTGGTTCAGCAGCCATCACTCGCCCTTTTCTGAAGTTGAACTCTTCCCGGAATCGCTCCCTGTTTTAATGTGTTGGAACAAACACATTTCCCAGATTTATCTTCGCAAACTCAGCCTTTATTCGCCAGTGAGTGAATAAATTTGCTGTTTGTAGTGTTGCTTTCAGAGTCGCTTTTCGGTTGATTTATTGATAGCTCAAGAAAGTCGCTCAAATGAATTTCACAACTAATCAAAATAAAATGATCAACAAGAGGTTCATTGAACTCTCGCTGATTTTTTGTTGTCTGTTGATTGTGCTGGCGATTCTACATCAAGAGTTCTTGTTGGTCCCCGACTGGATCAGAATGTGGCTGGTCGCAGTCACTGTCTATGGAACTTGCAAGCTGCTCACGTTCTTTCGAATTACGCAAACAGCGGATTCAAAATTAACTTTCAATTATCTCTTTCTCGAACCGGGACTGAATGCGAAACGATTCTATTCGGATTCTAATGAACCTTCCCTGCCAACGCGTTTGGAATGGTTGAAAGGAATTGGATTTATAATTGCAGGTCTGCTTTGTGTCTGGATAATTTCGCCCATGATACTTGCTACTTCTCAAACACTCGCTGCAGTTGTTGGCATGACAGGAGTCGTATTTATCTTGCATTTTGGACTACTGGATCTGCTCTCAGCATGGCAGAGGAGAAGTGGTTTTCATTCAACCGCTTTAATGAATGATCCTTGGAGAGCTGTCAGCGTGGCGGACTTCTGGAGTCGCTGGAACACCGGTTTCAGAGACTTCTCGCGCGAGATGATTTTTTATCCTCTCGTGAAACGCAAGCAAGCTCATCTCGGTTTGTGGCTTACGTTTTTATTCAGTGGATTGGTCCATGATCTGGTGATTTCACTACCAGCCCGCGCTGGCTATGGAGGACCGACGATCTATTTTCTAATTCAAGCATTGGCGATTGATCTCGAAAGATCACAGTTCGGAAAACGATGTTTTCTCTCATCGAATTGGTATCGCACGTTGTGGGCAGGAGTCGTGATTCTGGGACCGGCAGCACTCTTGTTTCATCAACCGTTTCGGGAGAACATCGTACTACCAATGCTGATTGATCTGGGAGCGATATAATGACAAGTGAAATGTTTGTGGTCTTGGGAATTGTTCAATTGGGGGTTCTGTTCGCTTCGGCGTTGGTTCCGTTCCAATTGAGTTGGAAGGAAGACCTCGCCGTTCTTCCGAAACTTCATCGACAACTTTTCTATGTCTACGGAGCCTATGTCGTGCTCGGAATTGTGACTCTCGGTGCAACATGCATCATTGCTGCGAATGATCTCACCCAGGAAAGCATACTCGCCAAAGCGTTTTGCACTTATGGTCTGCTCTTCTGGGGAATTCGGTTAGCGTTGCAGACAATTTTGGATGCGAAACCGTTTTTAACAACAAAGCTTCTATTGATCGGGTATCATGCGTTGACAGTTGCTTTTTTGATTTCAACGCTCATGTACGGGATTGCAGTATTCAACTAAATACTCATATGAGCGAATTAAGAAATTGCTGTTTAACCGCACACTTCAAGTGTGCGGCTAAACAGATCATAAAAACTTCTGAATGAGCAAGATTTACTCTTCTGCTTTGACTTCTTTCTTCTTTGCTGGGCCGGTTCCTTTTTTCGCATTCTTGACGGCTTCTGCTTTCAACTCGCTGAGGCGAAGTTTTTGTCCGGGAGTTAGCGTAGCTTCCATAGCTGTGTCGCGTTCTGCGAGTAGCTTTTTCATTTCTAGACGTAAGGCTTTGAGTTTATCATCGTAAGAGTCTTGAATGTCGTAGAGCTTTTCTCTTTGACCATCATCGACCCCAATTTTTCCGAAGTAAAAAGGCAAAGGACCACGGCGATTTTTCTTTGCAGTGGTATCATTCTCTTGTGCGGAAAGACTCGCAACTAATGCAACAACTACAACGAGAAGGGTCAAGCTTTTAACGAGAGTGAAATTTAACTTCATCATTATTCTGCCTTGTAAAGATCAGGTAAATTGAACCTAACGCAGGCCCATGGACAATTCCCAGTAGAAAAAAACTAACTCCTTTTAAGTTCATATACAAGATAAAAGTTGACTTATTTTAGAAACTCATAGATTGATATTGATTGGTCAAACTTGTATGTGATCACAATATCAAATACCCTATTTATGCCGTTGTCAATCATTCACAAACTCAACATTTGATGCGCGGATCATGGGCTATCTGAGATATTACTTCTTGTTCAGTTTGCTGCTTTGTGCTGTTTCAATCCAAGCGATTGGGTCATCTTTAGACACAGACTCTGTTCAAGCTTCCTGGAAGAGTTTGCAGTCTGCAGCGGCAACGGCGGAGATCCATTTTCTGAAAACCACCATGACGGTTGAGGAGTCGAAATTGACTCCCGAACAAATCTCTGAGATCGTAATTGGATTGGAAGCGGAGCCGAGTACTCAGTTGTTCTCTGAGGTGATTCATAAGTTGAATCCCGCACTGGAGCAGCGATTCGAAGAGCATGATCAGAAGCAGCAAGCCTGGTCGCTGTGGGATGATCGTACACTGTATTTTGATGGATTTAGCGAGCGTTCAATTGGCGAGAATGATGAGCACCTCCAGACACAGGACGTACATCTGGTCCACAATTTCAAAAGCCGAGGCATTGATTGTTATGAGCTAGGTCAGTCTCCAATTTTCTATTACGGGTTGGACTGGCTTTTAGGGATTCCAGCTCCGCGTCTCTTGAATGAAGCAACGGTTTCAGAAACGAGTCCGGGTGAATTGACGTTAGACCTTGAGAATGGCAAGCAGATTGTTGTTGATGCCGATACCCATCAGCCAATCTATGAAGAATCTGTTGATCCCGACGGAACTGTGAACAAGATCACGTTCTTTCGTGACCAGACAAGCTATCCCGGCGGTGTGAGTCTTCCCGCTGTGAAGATTCAGGTCGGATTCAAGAATGGCTTTGCAAAACACGTGATGATGTCTGCGATTTTAGATGCAAAGTTTAATGTTGAGATCGATGAATCGAAGTTTGAAATGCCTGTTTCAAAAGGTTCGGTCCTGACCGATTTGCGGAGTGGTGAGCGCCGTTCCAAGCGTTCGAAGAACGATGTTTCAAACGCAGTCGAATATTTTATTGCAAGTGAAACTCAACCAAGACCAATAGCGGCTGATAAAGGTTTCGATTTGAAAGGATTCTTACTGATCGCGAATGGGATCTTCCTGATGGTTCTCGGATTTTTCGTCTGGAGAAAAGCTAAGTGGAGTAAGTAAAGATTGAACAGAGTACATTAAAATGAGTATTAACCTGTCTGTTTTCGGACGATAAGGTTTTGAGTGTAAAAATTTTTCGTGGGCATTTGAAGCATTGCCAATGCTTCATAATTTAAGAGAGAAAAAATGGTTTATAAATCCTTAGCTGCTATCTTGTTTTCACTAGGTGCGTTCTCGTTGATCACTGCAGGAACATTGCCTGCGATGGCTGATCCTGCGTGTAACGGTAGCGTGATTGAACCGGGGATGGAGTGCGAAGCTGCTCATGCAGTCAACCGGGAGGAGGCGGCAGACATCGATTTAACTTGCTTGTCAAACGGAACGATTTGCTATCAGCCACTTGGTTCCGAATGTGGAGATGTTTCAGGTTTCCAACTCGCTGTTCAAGGAGCCTGTGTGGTGACCTGGGAAACTAGCAATGACGATTCTTGTGAAGAAGATACCTATTCGACTTTCGTTCCTTTAGAGCATTACATTACTGACTGTATGTTCCATGAAATGAACTGCCAGTGCATGTTTCTGAAGTCCAACGATCACCCCACGCAATATTCTGAAGTTTGTGATTGTTCTGATTTATAAATCACCCTCACACGCTGATTATTTCATTCCACTCGACTTGAGTTCTTTCACGGATTGGCGAATCATCTTCTTCAATGTAGGGAGGTGAATGTCTTCGAGACGTTTCACATAGATGCAGCTTTTACCATGTTTGACTTTGCCGAGTTTTTCCAGCAGGTCCGTTTTTGCATCTAAGCAATCCATGACGTAGAGCGAGATGTTTTTCTTTCGGGGCGAGAACCCTGTCAGCGGAGTGTCCCCTTCGCGCCCTGATGCATATTTATAGTGATGCGTTCCGAACCCAATAATACTGCTTCCCCACATCACTGGGGGTGATTTCGTGATTGCCTGCATGATGTCGATCAATGCAAGGCAGTCCTCACGAACCTGATCGTCTTCAATCACTGCCAGAAATTCTTCAACGCTGGCGTCAGTCGGTTGTGTTTTGTTTTCAGCCATAAGTGTCTCCTTACGCGGCATTGTTAGCCGCAACCAATTAGGAAAGATTTATTCAAGCCGCTGGTCAAGGGACGAGGGATCGAGGGTCAAGGGTAAAAGGAATTGAAACACCAAATGGTATTTCCTAGATCCTAATTTCTCACATGAGCGAGAAATCGATATCCAATCACTAGAGCGCATCTACGGCATATTGGTTTACCATTTTTGCTCATGAAGCATATCATCATTCACTTGTGAGTCTCTAGCGGGAATCGTATCCTGAATATCCCCCTTTGATATTCCTGCCAAACTTTGGAGAACACAATGCTGAAATTATTATCTGCTGCGATAGCTTTAGGAATTCTTAGCCAGTCAGCTATTGCAATTGATCTCACTTTGAACGTCGGCGACAAAGGTCCTGAGTTCACCGTTAAGGATGATGCTGGCAAAGACTGGAAAGCCAATGGTCATTATGGAGAAAAGATCCTCGTTGTTTATTTCTACCCTGCCGACATGACTGGCGGCTGCACGAAACAGGCTTGTGGTTTCCGTGACGATCTCGGCAAGCTGAAGAGTAAGAATGTCGAAGTCGTTGGCGTCAGCGGTGATTCCGTTCGCAATCATCAACTCTTCAAGAAAGCTCATGATCTAAACTTTACTCTGCTGGCTGATCCAGACGGAACAGTTGCCAACGCTTTTGGTGTTCCCTTCGCGAAAGGTGAAAAATCGATCACTCGCGAAATCGATGGCAAAGAAGTCGTGCTGACACGCGGTGGCACTGCCAAGCGCTGGACATTTGTCGTCGGCAAAGATGGCAAAATTCTCTACAAAAACGAACAAGTGAATGCCGCTCAAGACAGCAAGAAAATCATTGAAGTCTTGAAGAAATCTAGCTAATCATCAAAGCGTTTAGCCGGACACTGCAAGTGTCCGGCTAAATTTTTGCGATTGACCATTCTCCGCACCGTTCGCGTGAAGACAATTTATCATGATCCGACATCTGCCTGCTTGCGTCGTTTTACTTGCGTTCGTTTCTCAAGCCTCTGCGGAACCAAACTTCGTCATCTTCATTGCAGATGACATGGCTTGGAATGACTGCGGCCCTTACGGTCACGCGAAGATTAAAACGCCCAACATCGACCGCCTCGCCAACGAAGGACTTCGTTTCGATCGCGCCTATTTGACTTGTTCATCTTGCAGCCCGAGTCGCTGTTCGACACTCACCGGACGTTACCCGCATTCTACAGATGCTGGAGAATTGCATCTTCCGCTGCCAGCGTCGCAAACTCTTTTCAGTACCCCTCTGAGAGAGAAAGGCTACTACACGGCATCGGTTGGGAAATGGCATCTTGGAAACGAAGTCATTTCGCAGATGGACCTTGTTAAACAAGGGGGTGGTCCAGGTGGTGAAGGAGACTGGGTGGAGACAGTCAAGAACCGACCGAAAGACAAACCGTTCTTTTTCTGGCTGGCAGCGACCGATCCTCACCGCAGCTACAATCCTGACAAAATCGAAAACCGACACACGGCAGATGACGCGAACGTCCCTCCGTATTTTCCCGATATTAGTGTCGTTCGTGAAGACCTCGCGAACTATTACGACGAGATCAGCCGCTTCGATGAGTACATCGGTAAAGTTCTTAACGTGTTACAGGAACAAGGTGTTCTGGACGAAACTCTGATTCTTGTGATGAGCGACAACGGACGACCGTTTCCTCGCTGTAAGACGACCATTCTTGAGGACGGAGTCAAAACACCATTCATTGTTCGATATCCGCCGTTGGTGAAACCGGGAACAATGACGAATTCTATTGTCAGTACCATCGATATTGCGCCGACGTTTATTGAACTCGCAGGAGCAGCGAAACCTGATTCATTCCAGGGGAAGTCGTTTGTACCAATTCTGCGGCGACCGAAAGCGATCCTCAATTTATCGGCTTTTTCGGAACACAACTGGCACGACTATCGTGCTTACGAACGTAGCGTCTGCACCGAGAAATATCGTTATGTGAAAAACTGGTTGCCGGAACTTCCAAGAACGCCTCCTGCCGATGCGGTACGCTCACCAACCTACAATGCTATGCAGCGATTACTCGCTGAGGGAAAACTCAATGCCGCTCAGATTCAAGTCTTCAACAAGCCACAGCCAGCGGAAGAACTCTTTGACATCATCAATGATCCGCATTGTTTGAAAAATCTACTTGAAGTTGAAAAGGTCAGCGAAGAAATCAATCGCATTCACTATGAACACCTCGGCATGTTGACTCAATGGCAACACATGACAGGCGATGAGTTCCCCGGTAAGGATGGGATCACGCCTGATGGTTTTGATCGCGTCGACGGAACCCGTCTCCCTGGTGT
>ERZ887942.1405-NODE-1405-length-16687-cov-6.242364_pt1 | contig 16687 bp, 19 predicted proteins | sample MGYA00521099_ERZ887942 | MGnify/ENA primary metagenome ERZ887942 (study PRJEB32303, sample SAMEA104408605) | aquatic metagenome | biome: Brackish water; feature: Pelagic; material: water | place: Baltic Sea | collected 2014-06-07T06:48:00 | depth 16,251 m ...
CTGCCGGCCGACCTTGCCCTGTATCCGCGCTTGACCGGCGCGCAGACCCTGGCCTTTTTCGCCCATCTGCGCGGTGGAGTGGATCAGGAGTACCTGCAGGAGTTGACCGAGCGATTCCAGGCACCCTTAGCCAAGCGGGTGGGTGAGATGTCGACGGGCAATCGGCAAAAGATCGGCATCTTGCAGGCCTTTATGAATAGGCCACGGCTGCTCATTATGGATGAGCCCAGCGCCGGCCTCGACCCGCTGATGCAGCGGGAGTTGCAAGACCTCATGAGGGAGGTGGCGGGTGCGGGCACGGCAATATTTCTGTCCAGTCACACCCTGTCTGAGGTGCAGCGGGTGGCCGATCGCGTGGGCATCATTCGCCGGGGTGAACTGGTGGCCGAGGAAGCCGTGGCTACCTTAAATCACGGCGGCATCCGTCAGGTAGATCTGGTGCTCACCGCTGTCGTGTCACCGGATGTGTTCACCGACCTACCGGGAGTGAGCAACCTCCAGGTGAATCAAACCAGGGTGCATCTCACCTTCAGCGGAACGATGGATGAACTTCTCGCCGCGGTTGCGCCATACGCCGGCATCGTTGACATCACCACACACGAACCCGATCTGGAGCAGATCTTCTTGACCTACTACGCCGAACCTGTCCTAGAGGCATAGGGCCAGAGCCATGTCCACTTCTTATCAATCCACGTACCGGGTGTACACGCAAACGCTAAGTGTGCGGTGGCGTTCGGTGGCGATCGCGGTGATAAGCCTTGCTGTGCTTTTGTTTTTCGGGATCGCGGTGTACCGCGGCATCGACCCGAATATTTACTCGGGGTTGCCTGAATCCTTGCGGTCACTGGTAGGGCTGCCGGTGGGGGCCGACGTAGCCACACTTGCCTACTCGGCGATCTACGCCACCTATGGCGGGCTCACCATGGCTGCGATGGCGATTGCGGCGGGTGTGAGCAGTCTGGCCGGTGATGAACGCCGAGGGTTGTTGTCGGTGCTGCTGGCCCAACCCAGTTCGCGTAGTGCGGTGCTGTGGGCGAAAGCAGCCGCACTCGCCACCGTTTTCGTGGCCGGTGTTGTCCTTTTGCTCGGCGCCGCATACCTGGCACCGGTGGTGCTGTCCATTGAAATTGGTGCGCTCTCCATCGCCGGTTTCACCCTGCATTTACTGGCCATGATTTTGTTCTTCCTTGCACTTGCGTTTGCTCTTGGCGCCTGGACCGGTCAGCCAACCCTGGCGGCGGGGCTAACCAGCGGTGTTCTTGTGGTGTCCTTCTTTGCCGTAGGTTTGCTTCCCCTGGTGTCTTCAGTATCTTGGTTGGCGCGTGCTTTCCCGTGGTACTACTACACAAGTTCAGATCCACTAAACAACGGGGCGGATCCCTGGCACCTGCTTGTTCTCGGCGGAGCCACCCTGGTGCTCGCACTGCTGGCCTGGTGGGGATTCTCGCGACGCGATCTGGGCAACACTGCGGTGGGCCTTGGGGTTGTCGATCGGGTGCGCCAGATGCTGGCAAACAATCCGTTGCCCACCAGGTTTCCCGGCACCCCACGAATGTCGAGTATTTGGTTGAAAACGCTGGGTGAGCGTCAAGGGTTGCTGCTGCTGGTGTCGGTGCTGATGTTTGGGTTGATGGGCGTGTTAATGGGGCCGATTTATGCCTCTCTTGATTCGCTTCTTACCGAGGTGTCACAAAGCTTTTCACCCCAATTGCTCGCCTTTTTCGGCGGTGGCGACCTGTCGTCTCCGGAAGGTTTCTTTCAAGTAGAAAGTCTCGGCCTGGTTGCCCCGATTGCCATTCTCGTGGTCACCATTGTGATCGGCGCCAATAGTGTCGCGGGTGAGGAATCGCGCCGGACTGCAGGGATCTTGCTGGCAAACCCATTGCCGCGTAGTTCATTGCTCCTTCAAAACGCAGCGGCGATGGTGTTGGGTGCGAGCATCATTGGTGTGTTCGCAACCCTGGGCATCATGATCGCGAATGCCATCTCGCGTTTGGGAATGAGTTACGTCAACATTGCCGCTACCGGGCTGCTACTCACCCTCCTGGGCATCTTCTTCGGCTCCTTCGCTGTTCTCCTCAGCGGGTTCACCGGATCGGTGCGCATCGCCATCGTCGGTTCAGCCGGTTTCGCGCTCATCGGTCATGTGGTGCAGGCAATGGCGACGATCGCGGATGCGTCCTGGGGGTTCGTTTCACCGTTCGCCTACTACCTGGGCAACGACCCGCTGGTTAATGGCATCACGTGGTGGGACCCGGTCGTTTTGACCGCAGGGAGTGTGGCCTTTCTCGCCGTCGCCGGATTGGCCTACCAACGCCGCGACCTACGCGTGGGAAACGCGGCCGCAGGCCTGTGAGTAGGACACAATGCCGTGATGAGCCAGATCACAGAACGTGCCGTGTCCAACCAGGGTGTTGTGGTAACCGGTGCCGGTCGGGGAATAGGGCGAGCGATTGCTGCGGCATTCGTCGATGCTGGTGCGCGGGTGGTCATCAATGACCTTGACCCAGTCGCCTGCGCGATGGCGGCGGAAGAACTTGGTGCGATCGCGGTGCCAGGGGATGCTGCCTCGGCCGACGGCGTGGCTGCGCTGATCGACGCGGCGAACAGTGCCCTTGGTGACATCGATGTGTTCTGCGCGAATGCTGGGGTCGCTGGTGGAATTGGCCTACACAGCACCGAGAAACAGTGGGCGCAAGCTTTTAACGTGAACGTGATGGGGCACGTGCGGGCCGCGCAGTTATTGGTGCCCGGCTGGGTCGAGCGGGGCGGGGGAAGATTCATTTCGGTGGCGTCTGCAGCGGGTCTGTTGACCATGCTCGGTAGCGCGCCGTATGCGGTGAGTAAACACGCCGCGGTGGCTTTCGCCGAATGGTTGGCGCTCACGTATCAGCATCTGGGGATTCAGGTGCATGTCGTGTGCCCGCAGTGGGTAGAGACCGACATGCTGGATGGAGCGCGGGCGATGGGGGTTCCGGTGGATCCCAGGATCGTGATCACCACGGACGACGTAGCCCAAACCCTCATGGGCGCGATTGAGCAGGGTGAGTTCCTAGTGCTGCCACACCCGGAGGTGGCCGGCTACTACCAAGCGCGGGCGAGTAATCCGCAGGGTTGGATCGGGCAGATGAACGAAATGCAGCGCAGGTTCACCCCCTAAAACCGCCCCCCGCTCACCAAACATTTTGGGTTGCTATTAGCCGCGAAAGCGGCGGTATAGCAACCCAAAATGTTTGGTGAGCGGGGGCGCCCAAGACATGTGGCGGTGGCGGTGGGATTTGAACCCACGGTGAGGTTGCCCCCACACGCGCTTTCGAGGCGCGCTCCTTTGGCCGCTCGGACACGCCACCGCGGCAGAGGTTACACGCCCTCAGTTATCCCGGCACCACCCCGGCGGTCTTGGAAGAAAGACTTCACGAGTTGGGCACAGTCACGCTCGAGAACTCCACCCACGACCTCCACCCTCACCGGCAGTCGGCCCTCACGCAGCACATCCCACACCGACCCAGCGGCACCGTAGTCATCGTTCCAGGCACCAAACACCACGCGACCCACCCGTGCCAACCGCGCGGCGCCGGCACACATCGGGCACGGCTCCATCGTCACGACCAGCGTGTGATCATCTAGTCGCCAATTGCCCAACAGCTGCGCGGCACGGCGCATCGCCACGATCTCCGCATGTGCGGTGGGGTCATCATGTGCGGCACGCGCATTGGTGGCCGACGCCACGATGTCTCCACCGGGCCCGAGTACCAGGGCGGCAATGGGTACATCGATGCCAGCTTGAGGTCCGGTTGGCGGCTGGGCGGCTAGATCCAGGGCAGCGCGCATGGCTGCTTCGTCACCGGGCCGGGCGAGCGTCATATGTTCACCAGCATGGGTTCGACATCAACAGGTCACGATCAACAGGTCAATATCAACGCGGAATATCACGCGGGCTCAGTACCGTCTTGAGCTGATCGCTAAAGCCCAGCCGGTGCGCGAGGTGGGTGACCTGTTCGTCGGGGAAAAGGTCTTCGTTGTTCAACATCAACTCCACCGCATCTGAATCAACGCCGAAGTCGGCCATGAGCGCCAGATCGCCGACAGGTTCGTAGTCGTCGTAGTCGTCGTCTTCGGGAGCATCGAGGTCGAGCAGGTCGAAGGCTTCTTCGGCGAGGTCGTAATCGAAGGCGGCGTTGGCTTCGGTGAGCAGTACCCGCGCCACCCCGTCGGTGCCGATGCGCACCACGATCAAAAACGCTTCATCTACCCCAACAAAACCGAGGGCGCCACCTTCGCCGGTGAGTTGGCGCAGGGCGGTAATGAAACCACCGAGGGTGTCCACCGCGCGTGGGGGCAGGGTGGCCACCGACCACCGGCCATCCTCGCGCCATGCCGCAATCGAAAAGTCGATACCGGCATCGCCTGGGTCATCCATGCGCTCATCATCCTCTGTGTGAGGGGTGAAGTGCCAGCGGTCTGGGTAAACCTGACCGACACAGCCGCTACCGTAGGCCGACATGGAAACGATTTGTGTGCACCATCCCCTCGTTGATCACAAGATCACCACGATGCGTGAGACAAAAACGAACTCGATCACCTTCCGAGCGGTAGTGGAAGAACTCGTCATGCTGCTCGCCTATGAAGCAACGCGCGGTCTAGAAACACGCGAGGTGGACATCGTTACTCCCGTGGCCCCCGCGCGCGGCGTGTATTTGGCCGACCCTCGGCCCATGGTGGTGCCCGTTTTGCGTGCGGGTCTGGGAATGCTGGAAGGCATGTTGCGTCTGGTGCCCACCGCAGAGGTTGGTTTCGTGGGTTTGGTGCGCAATGAAGATTCCCTGGAAGCCACGACCTACGCCGAACGTATCCCTACCGACCTGTCCGGACGTCAGGTGTTTGTACTTGATCCGATGCTGGCCACCGGTGGCACCTTGGTGACCGTGATTGAGTCGATGCTCGAGCGTGGCGCGAAAGACGTGACAGCGATCGTGTTGCTGGCCGCACCAGAAGGGTTGGCGCGGGTGTCGGAAGCTTTTGACGGCCATGAAGCCAAAGTCACCGTGGTGACCGGGGCGATTGATGAACGGCTCAACGACAGGGGCTACATCGTGCCCGGTCTGGGTGATGCAGGAGATCGACTATACGGGGTTGTCTAGCTCCTACAACGCTTTCAGCGATGATACGACCTTGGTGAGTGACTCTTTCGCATCACCAAAGAGCATGGTTGTTTTCGGGTCGAAGAGCAACTCGTTTTCAATCCCGGCGAAACCCGGACGCATCGATCGTTTCAAGAAAACCACCTGGCCCGCGGTGTCCACGTCGAGAATGGGCATGCCGTAAATGGGGGCAGATTTATCGGTGCGGGCCGCGGGATTCACCACATCATTGGCACCCACCACGAGCACGACGTCGGTGCTGGAGAACTCCGGATTAATCTCGTCCATTTCTTTCAGCTGCTCGTAGGGCACGCTGGCTTCGGCGAGCAGCACATTCATGTGCCCGGGCATACGTCCGGCGACGGGATGAATGGCGTAGTCCACGTCGATGCCCCGCGCAGCGAGCAGGTCGGCGAGTTCGCGCAGGGTGGATTGAGCCTGGGCAACGGCGAGGCCATAGCCGGGCACCAGGATCACTTTGCCGGCGTAGCCGAGCATGATGGCGATATCGCTGGGTGAACCAGAGCGCACCGGGCGGTCGGTGATTTCGGTGGTTCCCCCGGCGGTGGTGCCGGAGAACGCCCCGAAAAGAGTTGCGGTGAGGGGTCGGCCCATGGCCTTGGCCATCATTGAGGTCAGCACCGTGCCCGATGCACCCACCAGCGTGCCGGCAATGAGCAGCAGCACGTTGTTCAAGACATAGCCCGAAGCGGCCACGGCTAAACCCGTGCACGCGTTGAGAAGTGAGATAACGATCGGCACATCTGCGCCACCGACGGGCAGCACAAAAAGCACACCAAAAGCCAGCGACAGCGCGAGCAGCAGCAGAATTAACCAGAACTCCGGAGTTGCGATGGCCCACACCGCCACACCCACGGTGCCCGCAGCCACGAGCATGGTCACCCATTTTCCCGCGGGAATAACCACCGGGCGGGTGGTCATGATTTCCTGCAGCTTCAGGTACGTCACGATCGAGCCGCTGAAGGCAACGGAACCGATAATGACGGTGACCACGGTAAAGAGCCAGAAGAGAAACGACCCGGAACCGTCGGCATGCAAAAACTCCACCACCGCAACGAGTCCGGCCGCACCACCACCCACGCCGTTGAACAGCGCCACGAGTTGAGGCATCTGGGTCATTTTGACTCGCCGTGCCGAAACCAAGCCGATGGCCGAACCGATCACGATCATCACCACGATGATGATGAGGTTGTCCAGTTCGATCCCGGTGAAGAACAGCAGAACGGTGGCGATGAGTGCGCCCACGGCACCGATGAGGGTGCCTAGTCGGGCAGATTTCGGTGAGGACAGTGCTTTGAGCGAAAGGATGAACAAGACGGCGACGGCCAGGTTGGTGAGCTGGGCCCAGGTGGGTGTGTTCACGCCGCGCCCTCCTGGTCGGTGGGAACCGGGGCTTTTTTAGGTTTAAACATTTCCAGCATTCGGTCGGTCACCACGAATCCACCCACGAGGTTGATGGCGCCGAGGAGAACGGCCAGGGCACCGAGAATGACCTCAAGCGGGGTCTCGGCCACACCGGTCACGATGATGCCGCCGAGCAGAACGATGCCGTGAATGGCGTTGGCGCCCGACATGAGCGGGGTGTGCAGAACGGTAGAAACCTTGGACACCACCTCGAATCCCACGAAAACGCTGAGGATGAAAATGGTGAGCAGTGCAACGCCATCCATTGTTATGACCTTCCTACTGCAGTGACGGCCGCTTCATTTCTGATCTCGCCGTTAAACACCACGACGCAACCTGCATAAACCTCATCGTCCATATCCAATGCAATCTCACCCTCGTTAATGGCCGGGCTTAACAGGGCGAACACGTTCATGGCCAACAGTTGCGATGCGTGCACCGGCATCTCACTCGCCACATCTTGCCCGCCCCAAATGCGCACCCCGTGGGAGTCAATGACTTCACCGGCAACCGAACCCTCCACGTTGCCGCCGCTTTCGCTGGCCAGGTCCACCACGACAGAGCCGGGTTTCATGTGCCCCACCATGTCGGCGGTGACGAGCAGCGGTGCGGTGCGACCGGGGACCGCGGCCGTGGTGATCACCACATCGGAGTCGGCAATGTGAGGAGTGAGGAGTTCACGTTGTCGCGCAGAACGCTCCTCGGTCATTTCGCGCGCATAGCCACCGGCTCCCTCGAGGGTGTCCAGGTCGAGGGTAATGAAGGTGCCGCCCATGGAGCGCACCTCATCAGCGCTGGCTGGGCGTACGTCGTAGGCCGACACGCGAGCACCGAGACGCTTCGCCGTGGCGATGGCCTGCAACCCCGCCACGCCGGCACCCAAAACGAGCACGCGAGCGGGCTGAATGGTGCCGGCAGCGGTCATGAAGAGGGGGAAAAATTTGGGCAGCAGATCTGCGGCCACCAGTGCCGCGCGGTAGCCGGTGACCAGTGATTGGGAGGTGAGAGCGTCCATCGACTGGGCGCGAGAAATGCGCGGTACGAGGTCGAAGGACATCGCGGTGGCCTCTGCATCGCGGGTGGCGCGCACCACATCGGTGTCGACGCCGGGAGAAAGGAAGGACAGGCAGATCGCCCCGGCTTTCACTCGCCGGGCCCGGTTGTATTCCAGCGGGCGGACACTGGCCACCACATCGGCGGCCTCGAGGGCGTGGTGCAGGTCGGCGCTGGGAATCACGCGCGCACCGGCCGCGGTGTAGTCGGCATCGGCGGCGTAGGCATGCTCCCCGGCACCTGACTCGACGAACACTTCAACACCGATACCGGTGAACTTTCCCACCACGGCGGGCACCATCGCAACGCGACGCTCGCCGTGGACCGTCTCACGTGGAATCAGGATTCGCATACTTACCTCCGGCAGGCAGCCTAGAGGTAACGTGGCAATCATGCGCAGCCCCTCGGCTTTCATTCGCGACACGATGCATCCGGAAGGTTTTCACGGGGAGGGTGTGCGGGGTGGGTTTTTCGAAGGTTGGTACGTCAAGGTGGTCAGCCACGATCAGTCCGCGCGGTGGGCTTTCATCCCCGGAATGTTTCGCGGTGAAGATGGCGGCGAACGCACCGATGAGGCCTTCGTTCAGGTTCTTGATGGCGCGACCGGTAACTCCTGGTACCACCGATACCCGGTGCAAGATTTTCACGCCGCCAGCGGTCGATTCGATGTGCGGGTAGGCCCGCACCGATTCACCGACCAGGGTGTGCAACTGCGTTTCCCCGAACTGCGCGGCGACATCGAATACACCACCGGAATGGATCCCTGGCCGGTCTCGTGGCGCAAACCGGGCATCATGGGTTGGTACGCCTGGATGCCGGCGATGGAGTGCTACCACGGGGTGGTGTCCTTTGGCCACGACCTACGTGGTTCGCTCGCCATTGATGGCGTCGACACCGACTTCACCGGTGGGCGCGGATATATCGAAAAAGACTGGGGCAGAGCGTTTCCCGCCGGTTATATCTGGATGCATTCCGCACACTTCGATGACCACCCCGAAACTGCGCTCGTGGCATCGGTGGCGATCATTCCGTGGCTGCGCTCAGCGTTTCGCGGGTTCATCGTGGGGCTGCGCACCCCTGATCGGTTGCGCACGTGGGCGACCTACAACGGTTCGAAGGAGATCAGTCTTTCCTTCGACGATGCTCATGTGCGCTGGTCACTCACCGGCCCTGATGGGCGCCTTGATTTGGTAGCCGAACGTCGCCGCGGTGGCCTGCTGCATGCACCCGTGCGCACGCGAATGCACGAACGCGTGGAAGAGACCCTCGACAGCGTGATCGAGGTACGCCTCACCGATGAGCATGGGCGCGTGCTCATTGATACGCGCGCCACCACGGCCGGGTTGGAAGTTCACGGCGAACTCGATCGCCTGCTGTCGATAAATCAGCGCTAGGTGCGAGCACCCGCCGGGGCGCACGTCACTCGTCAGCGTCGGGGCCGTACAGCTGTGTGTAGCACTTTGTGGTGTTGTCGAGCAGGTCCTGGGTGTCTTGATCGAAGTTGCTCGCCAGCGGCGCATCAGAAACCTCGGCAGCGAACTCATTAGCTGACTGCAGGTCGGTGAGAGGGTCGCCGGTGCCGATCCACTGGGCCAACACGGCAAGTCCTGGGCCCTCAACGAAGGCGAGGAGGGCATGGATTGATTCATCATCGGTGCGCACGTCGGTGACCTGAGACACGGTGTAGTCAGCTGAAACTGACGCTTCCAGGGCCTCTATTTGCTGGTCGGTGGCCTTATCGCACAGTACGGCCACGATCCTCGACGGGCTTGGTGAAGCAGTTGAGGTATCGGTGGGAGATGTGGTCGTGGTGGGGCTGGTGGTCGCGTCATCGGTGGAATCTGAGGAACAGCCGGCCAGCGCACCGGTGGCGAGTACCGCGGCTGCGGTCAGCCCGATCCATTTCTGGCGTCCGCGAACAGATCTCAGCGAACGCGATAGTTGTTTGTTAGTCATAAGCCACACAGTACGTCCTGACCGTGACCGAACCGGTAGCCACGCCTCTATCAGGCTCCCAGACACTTCCCAGACTCCACCGGGGCAAAGGCGGACGTTTCACGGCACAGTGGGGGTATGGCTTCTTCCGGGTTCCTCGCGGCAGTGTCGGGATGGCGCGTGCGCGTGCTTACCGCCCTCACCGCCGTGGTGGCCAGTGTGGCCCTGGTGCTTAGCATGGCCCCCGCCACCGCCCAGGCGGCAACACCGGAGGAACTGCGCGACAAGGTGCACGCGCGGCTGGCCGTTTTCGTGGAGGACGCCGTCGACGACGACTACTTCACCGAGACGCAGCGGTTCTATATTTTGAGTGCCCTGTCCACCTCCAGCCCCGATTCACTCTCCGGCCGCGCTGAGCGCAAAGTGAAGGGTGCTTTCTGGCGCATCATCACCGAGGTGGGCGAAGTGGATCGTTCCCGGGCGGAGAATCGACTAGATCGTGGCTGGACGCTCAGCCGCATCGCCGGTGACGACTCCGATAAAGTCCGCGACCGGTTGCGCGACTGGCTGGTCAACCCGGTCATTCGCAACATGATGGAGGGGGAAATCTCATGGAGCGACGCTTCACAGCTCCTCACCGACACGCGCACCGCGGTCAATCGCCTGATGGCACAGCCTGGCGGCGACCGTGATGTCATCCTGGTGCGCAAACGCGTTTAACTAATCGCGAGGGTGGGCGGTGGCACACCAGCCCCGCACACCCATCGCCACAGACTGCTCGCCGTGGCCGCGTGTGGTAGGGCGCACAGATCCCGACCGCGACGAGCATCGGCCCCCGATCCCTCCAGAATGGAGTGAGGGTTCGGGGGCCGTTAACATTGAGAGCGGGTTACGGTGGGGTCATGGCCATCCTCGTAGTAGACGATGACCCAGCCCTGCGTGAGGCACTCAGCCGCATCTTGACCTTCGAGGGTTATCAAGTGCTGGCGGTGCCCACCGGACACGATGCGTTGGAGTCGGTGGTGGGGGCCGAACTCATGGTGCTTGACCTCGGCCTACCCGATATTGACGGGCTCGAGGTGGCCCGCCGGGTGCGGAGCATGGGGCACGATCTACCCATTCTGGTGCTCACCGCTCGCGGCGACGTAGGCGACCGGGTGGCTGGCCTTGATGCCGGCGCTGATGACTACCTGGCTAAGCCGTTCGATCTGGGCGAACTCCTCGCCCGTGTTCGGGCGCTGCTGCGGCGCACGAAAACAAATGAGGCCGCACCCGTTCTTCAACTCAGCGACCTCATGTTGGACACGATCGGTCGGCGGGTGACGCGCGATGGCGAAGAACTCACGCTGACCAAGACAGAGTTCGCGGTGCTGAACATTTTGCTCAGCGCCGACGGTGCCGTGGTGGAGCGTTCATCGTTAATGACTGAGGTGTGGGGATTTTCTTCACCCACGCTGGATTCCAACCTGGATACCTACGTGTCCTATGTGCGACGCAAGACCGAGATTGGTGGGCGCACCCGCCTGGTGCACACGGTGCGCGGTGTGGGTTTCGTTGCCCGGATTGAACCGTGAGAAGCCTCCGCACCACGGTTGCACTCATCGTGTCCATCACGCTTGCCCTCACTGTCGTCGCGTTGGCTATTTCCATTTGGACACTCACCCGCAACGAGTTGCTCAACAGCGTCGATAACTCACTTGTTACCCGCATTCAAGCCGGTGTCTTCCTCACCCCGCCCGACCCCGATGGTGCTCCATTTGTTCGCCCGCCGATCCCGGGTCAACCAACGGTCATTGTTGACGCGGTGCTCGCCGATGGTGAGGTCTATGACATTGACGATCAAACCTATGACCTGCCGGTTGATGCTCTCGATGTGCAACTTGCCTCCGCGGCACCTGGTACGAGCGCGTTCAGCACCAGGATCACCCCCGAAGGGGAATCGGTGCGCGTCTACACCGTCGCGGTCGTAGATGGTGCCGCCGCCCGAGCCATTCGCAGCCTGGAGGAAACCCAGGCAAATCTCTTCGGGTTAGCAACCATTTTGGCGATCGGCAGCGTTGCTGCCGTCTCGGTAGGTGCGGCGGCTGGCGTGCTCGCGGTGCGTAGGTCAACCACGCCGCTCACCCAGGCAGCAGACGCCATGGCGGCCCTGTCGCGCGGTGAGCGAGATGCCCAACCACCGCGCGCCGAACGTGGCGCACCGCGCGAGGTGGTCGACGTCGTCAACGCCACCACCACCTTGCAGAACGAATTGGCGCGCAGCCGAGCCCAACAAGAACAACTCGTGCAAGATGCCGGCCACGAACTACGCACACCCCTGGCGTCACTGCGCGCCAATGTGCAATTCGCCGCGCGTACGGCATCAGATGAACTCACGATCCAGTCGCTGAGTTCTGCCCAGGCGGAACTAGACGAACTCGGGCGCCTCGTTGAGGAACTCCTCGCCCTTGCCGCGCGCGACGAGCCCGTGCGAGACGTGGTCGAACTTGATCTCGTGGGTGCCGTGCGGGTGGCCGCAGATCGGTTAACCCGACGCACCGGGCGCACCGTCACCCTCGACACCCCAGACCATCCCGTGCCGGTCACCCTAGAACCCATTGGCCTGGCTGAGATCGTGGGCAACTGCCTCGATAACGCCGCCAAGTTCACCCCGGCGGATGCCGCGATTCGGGCGGTGGTCCGTGAGCATGGCGATGAAGTGGTCATCGAGATCAACGATGGCGGCCCCGGAATTCCAGCCGCGCAACGAGATGCGGTGTGGGAAAGATTTCATCGCACCCCAGACGCTCGTGGTCTGCCCGGCAGCGGCCTGGGTTTGGCGATCGTGCTGCGTGCTGCGGAGGCAGCAGGTGGCTCGGTGGTGTTGGATGAGGCGAAAGAGGGTGGGCTCGCGGTGCGGATCACCCTCCCGCGGACACCGCTGATGGGGGACATCGATGGCTGAACGCATCGTGGCCGATGACCCATTCGACGAAGCACCCCCGGGCGCTGCTCCTGCGCTGCTGATCGACGACACACCAGCACCCGAGGTCGCCGGTCGCCGTCGCTCCCCGGTGTGGTGGTGTCAGTGGGCCATTGTGGTGGCCGGCGTGGTGTTGCACGGCTGGGCCATGTGGGGCGGCTTCTTCCACATGGACGACTTCTTCTATCTGGCCGATGCCCAGCGCCCCTTCGACGAATACGTGTTGCAGATCTACAACAACCACCTCATGCCAGCTGAATTTGCCGTGGTGTGGGTGTCCCAACTGATCGCACCAATGTCGTGGCCGCTGGCCGTAGGTGTCATCACCGGGATGTGGGCACTTTTGGGCTGGGGAACATTGGCGGTGATGCGCCGTGCGTTCGGCGATCACATGGCCACCCTGGTCACCTTGGCACTCATCATGCTTGGGCCACTCCTCACCACGGTCACCGTGTGGTACGCCTCGGCATTGCAAATCCTGCCGTGGAGCGTGGCGTTTGTGTGGCTGCTCTACTTCGCCATTCGAGATGCCCAAGACCCTAAGCACCGCTGGTGGATTGCTGGGTTGCTGGTGTACCTGGTCGGGTTGGCGTTCTGGCAGAAGTCATTGATCGCCCTGCCGGTGGTGTTGTGGGTGGCCTGGCGGATGTGGCCGGGCGCGGGAAAGCTGGGTGTGCGCGGGTTAGGGCGACGCTGGATTCTGCCCATCGTCACAATCGTCGTCTCGATTCCCTACGCGGTGCTGTACCTGCTGTTGCAACCCGAAGCGGTGCTGCGCTCGAGCCCATCGGCAGAGCAGGTGTGGGAATCGGCTCGGGTAGGCATTGGCGAAGTGCTACTGCCGGGCATGTTTGGTGCCCCCTGGGTGGGTTTCTCTGACGGGCTCTCCCCGTTTGCCGGTCGTGAATGGTGGATCCTGGTCATCATCTGGCAGGTCGTGGCCATCACGGTCATCGTGTCCTTCATTCGGTGGCGGCCGGCGTTGAACATTTGGTTCATTGTCATTGCCTATTCCGTGGTCACCGTTGCCCTGTTCTCGCTTGGACGCATCAACGAGTTCGGCACGGTGCTTGTTTACGATCCGCGCTACATCGAGGACCTTTACGTCGTGGCCAGTGTGCTGCTGCCCTTTGCGTTCGTTCGTGGGCGCGGTTCACCACTAACGCCACCCCGCAATCTTGGTTTTGTTTCACCAGACAATGCTCGCTGGATGTGGCCGGCCACGGGTTTCGTGATGATCAATTCCCTGCTGGTGTCGTCGATGGCCATTGGTTGGAGCTGGCACGACAGTGAGGCAAAAGCATTTATTGCCAACGCACGTGCCGGCCTCGAAGCCCAACCGGACATCCCGGTGTTGAACCGGCAGGTGCCGGCCGGGGTGATGGCGCCACTGTTCCTAGAAAAGGCCAGAGCCTCCTATATTTTGTCGGGATTCAACCTGGGTACGCAGTGGGACGGAGCGGCGCCAAGGTTCTTGGCGGTGGCTGAGGATGGCAGCATTTTTGATCCAAGAATCGCGCCGGCCTCAAAGTCTTTCCCCGGCCCAGACGGCACCTGCGGATGGCGAGTATTCAATGCACCCACGTCGGTGGGGCTGGACACCGAATTATTCCCGTGGCCGTGGTTTGGCCGCATGGAATATGTGGCCTCAGCTGATGACACCATCACCTTGACGCTGGGTGAGGGTGCGGTCGAAGTGCCGGTGGTGGAGGGCATCAACAAGGTGGAATTCGTGCTCACCGGGGGCGGCGATCAGATTGTGGTGAGCGCACCCGATGAACTCGGTGTGTGTGTCTGGAAAGTAACGATGGGCCAACCGGTGCAGCCATGACCATTCGGGTGGGTTTGACCGGCGGTATCGGTTCGGGCAAATCAACGGTGGCGGGCATGTTTGCCGACAGGGGCGCGGTTGTGATTGACGCCGATGTCATTGCGCGCGAGGTGGTGCGACCGGGGCAACCGGCGTTGCAGGAGATCACCGAAACCTTCGGCCCCGACGTGGTGTCCGACACCGGTGAACTCGATCGTGCCGGACTGGCCAGCATCGTGTTTACCGATGAAAAAGCGTTGGCGCAACTCAATGCCATCACCCATCCACGCATCGCGGCCCGCACCCAGGAATTAATGGCGGCGGCTGACCCGGATGCGGTGGTGGTGTACGACATGCCGCTGCTGGTGGAAAACAACCTGACCGAGGGGTGGGATTGGGTGGTGGTCGTGGAAGCGCCACTGTCTCAACGTATTGATCGGCTGCGCGAGCGGGGAGTGGGTGCAGACAACATGGAGCAACGCATGGCCGCCCAGGCCAGTGATGCCCAACGCCGCGCGGTGGCTGATGTGGTCATCGTCAATGATGGTGATCTCAGCGATTTATCGGCACGCGTGGATGTCGCATGGCGTCAGGTTGCTCGTGGACAGGATGCGGTCACATGACAAAGGATGCGCGCGAGGCGGATGGAGCGGTGAACGTCGTCGATGAAGCGTTGCCGCTGTTGATTTTTGACGGCGACTGTGGTTTTTGCACGTGGTCGGTGCACCAGGCGCAACGCTGGGTACAGCCGCGCGTGCGCATCGAACCATGGCAGCGGCTCGATCTGGCGGCCCTGGGGTTGACCGCAGATGAGTGTTCGCAATCGGTGTACTGGGTGAACGGTGACGTGACGCTCAATGCCGGTCGCGCGGTTGCGGCGGTGCTGATGGCTGGGCGGATGCCCTGGCCCGTCGCGGGGCGCATCATGGAAACGCGCGTGATGAAACCCATCGTGAAGAAGGCCTATTATTTTGTTGCCGCGCACAGATATCGGCTCCCCGGAGCTACGCCGGCTTGTGCGCCCGGTGGGTGAGCACCTCAGCACTACCAGCGCTGAATGATCAGGCCTTCTTTATCGCGGAAGGTGCCCAAAACGATCATGATGATGTCAATGATCACACCAATGAGGAACAAACCACCGGTGAGAAGATAGAGCAGGCCGGTCCAGATTTTGCCCGCGTAGAACCGGTGAATACCCAGCGGGCCAAGGAAAATGGCGAGCAGCAGGGTGGCCAGGCGTGACTTTGGGCTGATCATCATGGGTGTGCCATATTCACTCATGGGTTCACCTTCGCATGACCGGTCGTGCAATCGCTGCGTCGTGGCCATAGTGTCAAATCATGATTCGAGTGTTCACAGCCGCTGACATTGCCGTCAACCAGCAGCCCCTGCCCGAGGATCAGCTCATCACACCCGGTGTCACCGCTGGTGAAGCAGAGGTTGATGCCATCGGTCACCTAGAAGTAGGGGTGTGGGAGCACTCGGTGGGTTCATCTACCGCGGTGGAGATTGATGAGGTGTTCGTCATTATTTCTGGGCGAGGTCGCATCACTGACTCTGCGGGGAACGTGGTCGAACTAGCCCCGGGTGTGGTGGGGGTGTTGCCGGCCGGCACTGAAACCACGTGGGAGGTCACCGAGCCCATCCGCAAGGTCTGGATCGTCGCGGGTTAAATATCCGTCATCACTGCTCAGCGCAGGTCAAGCACGTGTTCAAACCCGCACAAACGGGCGTCTACACTGCCCAGTTCCCAACCTTCGTCCCATTCATGCGCCAGGAGGATCCGGTCGAAGGGGTCAGGGTGCATCGGTTCGGGAAGCCGGGCTGAGTCAGTTGCCGCCCATAACAGCAGATGCGTGTCAAGCAGGATCGGCATGGGTTAGTCCCAAGAACTGCTGGTCAATCTCTCGTAGTCAACTTAGTCCGTTGTGGCAATGGTCGAGTCGGGGTGCTGCTTCGGTTCAACCGCTGTGAATGGACCTTCCGAAGCGTGAAACAGCCCGGCTGCGCGACGGGCGGTGCGCGCATCGTCGCCGGGAATCACAAACGCATAGGTGGTCAACGTCATATAAGGAGTGCCGTGGCCGGCACGGGAGGCCACATTTTGGATGGGCTCCCCCGCCCGCAATAGATGCGACAGGTGCGTATGCCGAACGCTATGCAGGCGCATCGCCGGTAAGCCCACGCGAGCCACGGCCGCGCGCCAGCTGTCAGACACCACGCTGGGCAGCATCGGGTCAGCTCGCACGGTGGTGAACACAGATGTGGTCGTGTCGGGCAAGATTTCGTGCCGATCAAACTCCCGACGTTGGCGGCTGCGCCACTGCTCGAGGATGTCAAGGGTGTCCGGGTCGACGCTGA
>ERZ887942.1406-NODE-1406-length-16672-cov-7.901486_pt1 | contig 16672 bp, 11 predicted proteins | sample MGYA00521099_ERZ887942 | MGnify/ENA primary metagenome ERZ887942 (study PRJEB32303, sample SAMEA104408605) | aquatic metagenome | biome: Brackish water; feature: Pelagic; material: water | place: Baltic Sea | collected 2014-06-07T06:48:00 | depth 16,251 m ...
CGGCCACGGAATCGGGCTCGACGCGCACGAGGTTCCACGGATCAATCCCGGCTGGAACGACACGTTTGAAATCGGCGATGTCGTTGCGGTTGAGCCGGGACTTTATAGTGATGAATTGAACGGCGGTATTCGTTTGGAAAATAATTTCTGGATCACCGAAAACGGGCTCGAGCAGCTTTCCGATTTTCCGATGGAGCTGTAATTCGAAGAAAGCCCTCACGTTCGTGCCAAACGGTGGGCTTGATCGTTTCGGGATTTCGTGGCAAAACAAACGCATGCAAAAAGATTTCTCTGACTCTGATTTTTCAACGGATCGCCGTTCGCTTCTCACGGCTGCGGCTGGCATAGCGGCTGGTGGATTGGCGCTGGGTTCGCAAATTGCGAAAGCGGATCACCACGAAAAAGGGGAGAAGAAGCGCTTCATGCTGGGTTTGAATATGTCGACAATTCGAGGCCAGGAATTGGATCCGGATCAGGAAATCGAAATCGCGGGGAAGGCAGGCTACGAAGCGATTGAGCCATGGTTCCGCAAGATCAATCCGTGGGTTGAAGCTGGCGGAAAGTTGTCGGATTTAAAAAAGCGGATCGATGATCACGGCTTGAAGGTAACCAGTGCCATTGGTTTCGCAGCCTGGGGAACCAGCGATGATGAGAAACGCGCCAAAGGCATGGAAGAAGCCAAGCGTGATATGGATACGATCGCGCAGCTCGGCGGCATTCGAATCGCAGCGCCACCAGCCGGTATCAGCAAAGATGATCCTGTGACGCTTGATGAGTTGGGCGCTCGCTATCGGGCGTTACTCGAGCTCGGCGATGAAATGGGAGTGACTCCACAGGTCGAAATGTGGGGAGGTCACCCAATTATCGGCACGGTCGAAAAAGCCCTCTACGTTGCGATTGCATCAAATCATCCGAAGGCCTGTTTCCTCGGCGACGTCTACCACACCTACAAAGGCGGTTGCTCGTTTGAGTCTATCAAGCTGCTCGGACCGGGTGCGTTGCAGACCTATCACATGAACGATTATCCGGCGGATCCGCCGCGTGAAACGATCAATGACAGCCACCGCGTGTGGCCGGGTGATGGAATCGCCCCGATGAATGATATCCTGAATAATTTCAAATCCGTCGGCGCGTATCCCGTTTTGAGCCTTGAGGTTTTCAACAAGGAATACTGGACGATGGATGCTCTGGAATGCGCGAAGCTCGGCCTTGAGAAGATGAAGGCGGCGGTTGCGGCTGCTGAGTGAGTTCGATTTTATTGATGGAACCACTCCTCATATTATTTCCTCATCAGCCGTTCGAACCCTCGATTGCTGATTCGGCATTGGCGGGAGAATACGAGGCGGCTCGGGTAATTGGGTTGCCAACGGCATTCTACGATCACGAAGCTCTTGAAAACGGAAATACCGCCGAAGCGTTTCGAATGCTTCCAGAATCGAAGACTGAACAACGCCTGATTTTTCGGGGCTGGATGATTCCAGGAGAGATTTACAAAGCTGGCTTCGAGGCATTACACACGAAAGGCTATCGACCGGAAGTCTCTCCCGAAGCCTACGAAGAAGCGCATTATATCCCGTTTGCTTATCGCCACACCGAAGGCCATACGCCCCGCAGCGGCTGGATCGAAGGTGACGATGTTGATGCAGCGTGGAAATTGTACAACGATTTCAGAGCGCAGGACGCAATCATCAAAGACTGGGTAAAATCTGCTAAAAGTCGCTGGAAGGACGGGTGTTTCATTCCCGCCCAAACGAGTAAAGAGCGATTTGAAGAGATCTTCAAAGTCTTTAGAAACGAACGAAGCAAGCTATTCAATCGAGGAGTGGTCCTCCGAGAATTCATGCCGATTGTCGAGCGCGGCAGCGATATCAGTGGACTTCCGATCATCGAGGAAACCCGGCTGTTTTTCTGGTGGGGTAAAATTTTGGTGCTCCCCGAAGGTAAATCGCCGTCACCTCTGGATGAACGTGAGCGTTGGGAAGAAATTGCCAGTCGTTTTAAATCAGCTTTTATGACAATCGATGTCGCTTATCTCAAAGACGGAACGTGGAAAATTGTCGAAGTAGGTGACGGGGGCGTTTCTGGATTGCCGATGGGCCTGGGTCCGGAACGCTTTTTCTCATGCCTTTGGAATCGATTTCACAATGAGACCGAAGTTTAAATACCTGTAAAAAACATGAAAAAATCGCAACTCATCCTCGGACTACTTGCAAGCGTCGGAATCTTGCACGCCGCCGACTGGCCTGAATTCCAAGGCGCCGGCCGTCAGAATGTCTGGACGGAAACGGGCATTCTCGAATCGTTTGAGGCATCTGATTTGAAACGGAAATGGTCGGCTCCGGTCGCTGCGGGATACAGTGGCCCAACGGTGGCAGAAGGCGCTGTTTATGTGATGGATCGCCCGGATCAAAGTCACGAACGGATTGTCTGTGTCGATCTCGAAACTGGGGCCGAGAAGTGGATCCATTCTTATGACTGCGTATACGGTCAGGTGGGATATGGCTACGGGCCTCGCGGGAGCGTCACGATTTCGGGCGGTCATGCGTTTGCGATGGGAACAATGGGGAATTTGCATTGCCTCGATGCAAAAACTGGCGCGGTGATTTGGGCGAAAGAGTTGATGGTTGATTACAAGGTCGACCTCCCGATTTGGGGGCTGACCAATTCTCCGCTGGTTGAGGGAGATCAAGTGATTGTCCAGGCGTCAGCAGGTTCCGAGGGAGCTTGCGTGATTGCATTTGATCGAAAAACCGGCACTGAAAAATGGCGGGCTTTTGAGGATAAAGGATCCTACGTGTCGCCTATCATGATCGAGCAGGCTGGCAAGCGCTTGCTCGTTGCTTGGACCGGCGAACGAATCGCAGGAATGAATGCAGCGACGGGCGAGGTGTTCTGGGAAGTGCCAACCAAGCCGACCAAAATGCCAATCAACGTTCCGGGACCAGCTCTCAGTGCTGACGGAACCAAGATGTTTTTGAGTGTGTTTTACGACGGCTCCCGCTTGCTTGAAATCGACCAAACAGCGCTTAATGCCAAAGAATTGTGGCATCGTCAGGGCATCAACGAACGCAAAACCGATGCACTGCATTGCATGATCAGTCCGCCGTTTATTCGTGGTGAAAACATCTACGGAATCGATAGCTACGGCCAAATGCGTAGCCTTGAAATGACCAAAGGCGATCGTGTCTGGGAAGATTTGAACGCTACCCTACCGGGACGCTGGTCGACCATTTTTATGGTTCAGAACGGCAAGAACACCTGGATGGTGAATGAACAAGGTGAACTGATTTTGGCGAAGCTCACGCCACAGGGCTACAACGAGATCAGCCGCGCGACGATCATCGAGCCGACCACTGAATTGAAACAACGCAAAAACGGAGCCGTGATGTGGTCACCACCCGCGTTCGCCAATCGCTGTGTGTTTGTGCGGAATGATCGTGAGTTAGTTTGTGTGAGTTTGGCGAAGTAAAGACCTGGCGTTTAGAAAGAATTAAATTGATCGCGCTTCAGTAGAAACGGGAAAACAACGATCATCCCGCCAATGATTCCGGTGGGAAAGAAAACAACGCTCGTAAAAATTCCGGCTAAAATTGAGGAGTAGAAAAACCAGCGCTGTCGATTTCGATATCGCAACAAAACTACGTACACAATTGCGGTTCCAATTATCCAAAGGAGGGCTAAACCGCCGACTGGATAAAAATTAGACAGTTCCAACCGGTTCTCAGTTTCCGAAATATCTCCAGCGGAATAGTATTTGATGAACAATGCCCTAACCGAAAGGGAAAGTAGCACTGTTGAAGCAGTCAAAATCAACAAGCCGACGAGCGCCAAAACATTCCCGCTTCGGCGGTGATTGGACTTCCCTAGGTTTTCAGATTTTGTCATTCAGGGACCAAATCACTTTTTCAAAAGCACCTCTTTCAAAACCTCTTCCACCGTCGAAACGGGAACGATTTTCAGCTTCTTCCGGGCTGATTCTGGAATCTCAGGAATGTCTTTCGCGTTGCCAATCGGAATGAGAATTTTCTTAATCCCCATCTGAACGGCACCGAGCGATTTTTCTTTCAAGCCGCCAATCGGAAGCACTTTTCCGCGAAGGGTCACTTCACCGGTCATGGCGATGTTTTTGTTCACTTTGCGATTCGCAAAGAGCGACGCCAATGCTGTGAACATCGCAATTCCTGCTGACGGGCCGTCTTTGGGAGTCGCTCCGGCAGGAACGTGGACGTGAACGTCGTATTTGGTGAAATCTTCGGGATTGATCTCAAGCTGCTCAGCGCGACTGCGAACGAGACTCCAAGCGGCTTCCATGGATTCTTTCATCACATCACCAATTTGACCCGTGAGTTTTACGTTTCTTTTTCCGGCAAAACGAATCGCTTCGATATTCAAAACCTCACCGCCATAAGGCGTGTAAGCGAGACCATTGACCACGCCGGGTTCGCTTTCATCAAGCGCGTCGTCGCGGGAAATTTTAGGCGCCCCGAGAACTTCTTCGATAAATTCCGGCGTGACTTTGATCTTCGTTTTCGGATCAACTGCCACTCTAGCAGCGACCGCGCGACAGACACTTCCGATCTCGCGTTCGAGATTTCGGACGCCGGCCTCGCGGGTGTATTCTTCGATCACTTTGCGGATCGACGCCATGTTCCAGACGCACTGATTGGCTTTAATACCGTTTTCTTTCAGCTGACGCTTCACCTGATAACGCCTCGCAATTTGGACTTTTTCCTCGGTGGTATATCCGGGAAGCGTGATGACTTCCATCCGATCGCGGAGCGGCCCGGGAATCGGATCGAGTGCGTTCGCTGTCGAGATAAAAATGACCTGGCTGAGGTCGAACGCCACATCGACGTAGCGATCGACAAACGTATTGTTCTGCGCGGGATCAAGAACTTCGAGCAAAGCACTGGCTGGATCGCCGCGAAAATCGGCACCTATCTTGTCGATCTCGTCCAGCATGATGATCGGATTACGCGTCTTCACGCGACGAAGTTCCTGGATCAAACGACCCGGCATCGCTCCAATATAAGTTCGGCGATGACCCCGAATTTCGGATTCATCGCGAATACCACCAAGACTGATGCGGGCAAATTCACGCCCCAAGGCAGCAGCAATCGAATGGCCCAGACTCGTTTTACCAACGCCGGGAGGCCCCAGTAAACAAAGGATCGGGCCGCGGCCTTCTGGATTCAGTTTCCGAACAGCCAAATATTCGATGAGCCGTTTTTTGACGTTCTCCAAACCGTAGTGATCGCGGTCGAGAATTTTCTGAGCCTCATCCAAATCGTGGTGATCTTCACTCAGGTTATCCCACGGCAATTCGGCCAACGTTTCGAGAAACGTCGTGATGACAGAATGCTCCGGACTGGATGGCGGAATCACATCGAGCCGTTTCAACTCGCGCGTCGCCACACCCATTGCTTCTTCAGAAAGCCCCGCCGCTTCGAGCCGCTCGCGCAACTCCTCGACTTGCTCCTCGGTTCCTTCGCCTTCGCCGAGTTCCTTTTGAATCGCCCGCAGCTGCTCACGAAGATACGCCCGACGCTGGGCATCGGAAAATTCCTCTTCCACCTCGGCCCGCAATTTTTGCTGCAGCTCCGCGATGTGAAGCTGATTGTTGATGATTTTTTGAACGCGCTTGAGACGTTTCCCCACTTTCGTTTCTTCGAGAAGCCCCTGCTTTTGCGGCAGATCGATCGACAAATTGGTCGCGAGAAAATCAGTCAACACCGATGGCGAATCGATCGAATTCAGCGCTTGGGTCGCTTCGTCCGGGATGTTTGGATTCGCCAAAATCAGGCTCGTAGCCGATTCCTTGAAATTCCGCATCGACGCCTCCCAGACCTTGTCGTCCTTCGGCATTTGGTTTTCGAGAATCTCAAACTTCGCCCGCATGTAGGGCTCCACTTCGGTAAATTCGGTAAACTTGGCACGCTCCACGATTTGGATCAAAACCAAAACCGTGTCCAAATCCTGACGCATCATCCGGAGGACATTTCCGAGCACTCCCACTTTGTAAACGCCATCCGGTTGAGGTGTTTCTTCCTCGGAATTTTTCTGCGTGACGAGGCCGAGAAGCCGCCCCGTTGGGAGCAATTCTTCGAGCAACTGCTGGCTCGCTTTTCGCTCAACCGTGAGCGGCGCGACTGTTCCCGGAAAAAGCACCACCCCGCGAAGCGGCATCACCGGAATCACATCCGGCAAATCCTCCCGCCATTCCGGCAGGTCATCATCAGGTCGCCCCGTCGAGATCTCGATGATCTCGTCCGAAGACTCTTGCAAAAGCTGTTCAATATCGTCCATCGACATAAGAAATAGAAATCCGGTAGCGGATTAGAAAAAATTAAGAAAAAAGAAAAGTAGCCGTCACTTTTCGGGGGAAATGGTCGGCAAAATGATCCAAAGCAGGCCGTTTTCCTGCTTGGCCGAAACCCCATCGCGATCGACTTCGAGCGGCAACACGATCTCCCGCGCAAACCGACCATTCTCGATCTCCATCGCAATTACCTGACGGCACTGACTGGAAGCATCTCGAGTCGGAGCCGGGGAACGTCGTTCTCCCGAAATCCGCACTCGATCCGGCAAGACATCGACCGCAATTGCATCTTTTTTAACACCCGCCAGGTCAACCCATAGCTCAATCCGATCATCATAGCGATACGCATTGATATCCGGCCGCCAGCCATCCGTCGGGTGAAATTCAGCAAACTGCAGATTTCCCAGTTCGAAGGCAACCTCTCCGGTTTCTCGGATGATTCGGGTGAGTCTAACGTTTCGTGACATCGCTTGTGAGTATGCCGTAAAGAGACGTGCACTGCAACATTGAGCTTACTAAGCTTCCTATCTCCAATCCCCGTTCGGGAATTCGTGAACGGCAGAAAAATCTACTTCTTTTTTTTCCCTCTGACTGGGTCCCCCATTTCAGCTCTCCACTGCTGGTAGAGCTCAGTCATTTTTTTGACTCGTTCCGGATTCTCAGCAGACTGGTCTTTGGTTTCGCCGATATCGTCTTTTAAGTTAAACAGGACCGTTCCTTTCGGATATTCAGCCGGGTCGGCGGGATGAGCCAGATTGTCCTGATCGAGACGATAACTAGCATGAGTCCAACCGGGTGAGCTAATGAGTTTCCAGTCACCCTGACGAATGCTCCACGTCTTTTTCCCATCCGAGAAACACAGAAAATCACGGCCGATAGCGTTGTCCTCGTTTTTCATCACACTGACAAGGCTTTTGCCATCGAGATTCTCGGGAGATTTGATACCCGCGAGTTCTGTGATTGTCGGATAAACATCCATGCCGGAGGTGAGGTGGTCACGGCTTTGATCTCCGGCGAGAATGCCCGGAAAGGAAACGATCATCGGAATTCGGACACCCCCTTCGCCAAACATGTATTTGTAACCTCTGAGCGGAACATTGTTGGCGTAGGTGTTGATCGTGCCGCCATTGTCAGAAAGGAAAACAACGATGGTGTTTTTTCTCTGACCGGTTTCTTCCAGCACCTTCATGATTTGCCCAACGCTGTCGTCAAGCGCCATCAGATTGGCGAGGTAACGCTTCCGACCGAGCGAATCGACCTCGCCCATGTGCCCCCATTTTTTGTGCCAATCAGCCCACGAAATCTCGTTGGGATCCCAAAAAGGAAACTCCCACTTTTCCGCTTCCCGATCCCAGACCGGCTGTTCATACCCGGCTTTTCGGGCGTAGTCAGGGTCCGCGACGTAAGTGGGCATATGCACGGCGTTATGCTCCAACTGAATATAAAACGGCTGATCACTCTCGCTTCCTGACTTGATCGTTTTGATCGCTTCTTTGGTGAAAATGTCGGTGGTAAAACCGTCTTCGTAGGAGACCACCTCGCCCTTATTTTTCTCAAGGGGACCCACGTTTAGAATCCCCAGCGATTTTTCTTTTGCCCGCTTCTTGTAGGCAACGAGGTCTTTCTGATCGAGGCGAATGTAGTCCCACGTATGATGCCGGAATCCAAGGAATTCGTGAAACCCATGTTCAAGAGGGTGCTCGGCAGGACCTCCATTCAAGTGGGTCTTCCCAATCTTTGTGCAGAAGTATCCAGCCTCGTTCAGGACATGAGCCAACGTCACTTCTTCGTCAGGCAAGCCGCCCTGGCCATACCAATAATTGCCCCAGCGGTGTTGGTAGCGACCGGTAATCATACCACAGCGGGATGGACTGCAAATCGGAGCGGTCGCATAGGCATTGCTGAAATAGGTGCCCGTCTTTGCGAGACTGTCGATGTGCGGAGTTGCGACATCGGGGGGCGACTGCGCTAGAAAACTCAGGTCCGCGTAGCCAAGGTCATCGGCCATGATCACAATCACATTTGGCTTTTGATCAGCCGCCGAAAGGGACGCTGAGAACAGGATCAAAAATAGTACAATTACTCTGGAGGCCATTTCGATATTTCAGATTGAGTATTATTTTACAAACGGAACCAATTTTTCCCCGTTCGCGGGCATTGGTAACGTGGGTTCACCTTTGAGAAATCCCAGCCCTTTCAAAAACTTATCGGCCGCGACCAGAGTCAGGTCCGCCCAGGGCTGCCTGTTAAAAAAGGCGTGCCCCTGGCCTTGCGCGATCTCCACTTCAATCGTCGCACCTTCAAGTGATTTCCACTTCTCATACGCCGGGTTCCATCCTTTCAGCCATCTGTCTTTGCTGCCAAAAAATGCAATCGCCGAGGCCGCCCCTGGTTTGAGGTGCTGTATAAAATCGATCTCCGGGTCCTCAGCATCTGCGATACTCAGCGCAGGATTAAAAAGCACCATCGCTGCGATGGACGTATCGAACTTTTTCGGATCGTTGGGATCATTCAATTCGGGATTGCTTGTCGCGATCAACCCGATGTGGCCGCCCGCCGATCCGCCGCCAACAATAAGACGGGCAGGATCAACACCCAATTCATCGGCATGTTGCTTGAACCAGCGGATGGCACTTTTAGCATCGGGAATACAAAGACGTTTGCGGGAAGTGTTGTCCTTTATTTCAGCGCTCGCTTCTTTTGTCGCGAGCCGGTAAGTCACCGTCGCAGCAACGATTCCACGACTCGCAAAGTAAGCGCTCTGGTATTTAAAAGCATCGCGAGATCCTCCGCCCCATCCGCCACCATGAAAGAAAATGATGCCCGGAACCGGCTTTGTCGCAGAATCGTGACCTTCAGGAAAATAGACTTCCAGTTCCCGCTTCACTCCGTCGACTTCTTTGTAGGTGTAAACTTTTCCAGCCGGACCGGAAACTCGCTGGGCGTGCACTGCGGCACAGGAAAGAAACAACGTCAGGAGGGAAAAGAGAATTGATTTCATAGGCACGAATTGGAACAACATGATGACACGGCCACAGAACGCAACGGGTCTTATTCCGCGAAAGTGGTGGCGTTTTGGTCGGATTCACCGCCAGTCTCAATACGTTCGAAACGTTTCGCTTTCGATCAAGGCCAACACCAGATCCTGGAACCCATTGCCATTCTCGTGATTCTTCTTCACGATGGATTTGATCTCGCTTCTCTCCGCGTAATTCGGAACGCGTCCGGTTGCGTAGGTCATGAGTTTTTCGGCTAAACATTGCGAAAATAAATCGATGTTTTCCACCATCCATTTTTTCAGATCAACCACATCAGCGATGGGTGTGCCGTCAGGCAGAACACCGGTTGGATCGATCTTCGCGTTGCTCTTGGGCCAACGTTCCCGCCAGCGGCCCACGGGATCGTAGTTCTCGAGGACAAAACCGAGGGGATCGATGCTCTCGTGACAAGTGGCACAAGCTGCATCTTTGGTGTGGGCGGCCAGCAGCTCTCTGGGAGTGGTCGCGCCCTGCGTATCGGGAGTCAGCACCGGAACATCTTTCGGCGGTTCTGGCGGTGGCATTCCGAGAATATTTTCTAACATCCACACACCGCGCAGCACGGGTTGGGTATCGACGCCGTTGGCGGTGGCTATCATGATCGCTGATTGCCCTAACAAACCTCCCACTCGACCGCCTCGCTCCAGTTCAACTCGGCCAAAATTTCGGTCTTTGCCCTTCTTGTGTTTGATGTTGAGCTTGTAGACATTTTTGGCAAACAGCGGCGACGTCCAAGTGAAATCCGGATCGATGAAATCCGTCATTGGACGATTTTTGCTCAGCATTTCAGCAAAGAAATAGCTCACCTCTTTCTGCGCGTGATCGATGTAGAACGGTGTGAAATTGAATTTCGTATCCGGCATGATTTCTGGAAGCAACGCGGTGTCGAGCCATTGCCCTGTGAAACTTTGGACAAAGGCATCGGTCGGTCGGGTTGGCATCAGCCGCTCGGATTCACGTTTCAAAACCCAAGCCGGCGAGAGCCGCTTGCGATTTCCCAAATCAATGAGCGTGGCGTCGGAAGGCCTCTGCGTGAGAAAATACGAAAGCCGCGTCCCCAAATCGTGGTCATCCATTTTCCCCGTTCCCAGCGCACGGTAGAGAAAACGAGGTGAAATCAAAATGTTGCGCAGGAGCAAATGCATCCCTTCATCAAAGCTGTGACCCGCCGCCCAGTGTTCCTTTGCGATGGCGAGATAGCGCTCAACCGTTTCTGAATCGACCTGCTTGCGAAAAGCACGTGGGAGAAAATTAGTGAGTGCCTCACGGGCAAACGCTTCATCGCAGAGGTCGCCCTGTTTCGAGCCGGCGATCTTTTCCTGCAAAGAAGCCCGGCGCAGATCTTTGGGCCCATCAACAATCTTCAGCGGGCCTTCGATCGTCACCGCGTGCAACTCCAGCGACGGGCCATTCTCAAAATAGTTGTGACACAGTGCATCGGCGATGTTTGTCTTCCCGTTTCGAAACGCAACCAAAAGAGCTTTGGTCATCTCCGAGTCCATCGTCGCCTGGCTCATATCCAGGTTCGGGTCCGCCATGTGCTTTTTCACGATCCGCCAGCCGTTCGCTCCCCGGAGAACAGTCACTCGCGGCCCCTTCGGTTTTCCATGAGGAAACACCGCTTTTTGCCAGGCAGCGAGATAGCGCGGATTTTCTGCCAACTTCACCCGCATCAGCTTTTCCAACTCCTTGCCGTCATGCGTGAGCTCCGCATTTGTCCAACGCATCATCACTGTTTGGCCCTCATAAAGTTCGGCTTCAAAAGTCACCGCTTTTGGCGATTCGGTGCTGAACGGAATTTCTTTGATCACTCGAAATACATCAATGTTAGACCGATCACTCGCCGTCACGTCTCGCGCCGTCAGTTCCAAAATCATCGGTTCATCAGAAACCGGCTTGAAGGTCGAACCGTTGATCGTGATCCGATACACTCCCGAACGTTTGACCTCGATTCGACTCGGCCACGTGCAACTCCGCATGATATTTGGATGACGCGACGCCAATCGCAGGGCATCTCCCCGGACGCTCGATGCCGAAAAACTGATCACCATATCCTCCGGCATTGCAGTCCGCGTCGTCGATTTTGGAGCTGGTTTTTTGGGCGGATAAATCTCATCCGCAATTTCCCAGGCCACAGTTGCATAGGCTTCCATCAGCGGCGGAGAAAGCAGCAGCCCCTCGCCGATATTGTCGAAACCGTGGAACTCGGTGTCCTTCGGAAATCCAATCGGAAGTTTAAAATCCGCTAACCCAAGGAGTTTCCGAATCGTTTGTTCGTATTCGGGCTGGTTGAGCCGACGCGGCAACGTTCCGCCAATCGGCGTGTGCTCAAGGAGCTTTGCGTCGAGCCAATCGTAGAGAACTTGGCGCTCTTCTGCGGTGGGCTGCGGTTTATCCGGCGGTGGCATCAGCCCATCCTCGCTCGCATCGAGAACGTGCTCCCAGAGTTCGCGAGCTTTCTCCATGGTCCAATCAATCGCAAGAGCGTCTAGATTGACGTCCCCTTTCTCGGAATCGGAGTCGTGGCAATCGAGACAGTATTTATTGAGAATGGCGGCAGGCTGAGGCGGGATCTCGGCGCGGGCGCTGCCGAAAACGAACAGGCCGAATAGCCAACAAGCGGTGAATCGCATCTGCATCGATCAGGAAAGCAGTTGATTCATGTTGCGCTGCGCATTGGAGAATTGATCCACTTCCATCCCCAATTTCTGCATCATCGTGATACACAGATCACCCAGAAGCAATGAATCGGACTGCTTCTCATCGATCCCAATGTGGCCTTGATGCGCAAACCCGCCACCGGCGAGTAACGTCGGAAGATTACGACTGCTGTGTCGGCTCGCGTCCCCCATCCCGGTGCCTAGCATAATGATCGTGTCATCGAGAAGCGACCTTCCTTGCGCATTTTTCTTCTCCTTCAGTTGCTTCATAAATCCAGCAAAGCAATGCATGTGCGCTGTCTCAATAGAAACCAATTCCCGAATCATCGCCGGGTCATTCCCGTGGTGAGACAAGCCGTGGTAACCCGACCCAAGTGCATTTCCATCGAAAGAAAACACCTGCCCAAGTCCATCGAGAAACAACGAAATCACTCGGGTCGAATCAGTCTGCAAGGCCAGCACCATAAGATCGTAAAGAATCGTTTCCGCCTCGATTTGCAGATTCGGCGTCACCGGATCGTAGCTCGGCAATTTATAATCGGGCTGCGGAACTGGGTCATTGATCGCTTCCAATTGCCGCCCCATCCGCTTTTCCACTGCCCGGACAGAATCAAAATACTCCTCCAATTTCTCACTGTCAGAATGCGGCAACGACTTCTGCAACCGCTTCGCATCTTCCAGCAGATCGTCCAAAGCGCTCCGCCCGCTTCCAATGACATATTCCGCTCTCGCTCGATCGGCAGTCGACATGAAAAGCTTTTTGTAGAGCACGCTGGGGCGCTGAATCATCGGCAGAGGAATCCCCTGACGCGTGAAGCTGATCGCTTTACTGCCAATCCCACTCTCTCCGGATCCTGCGGTGAGTTGTAGCGATGAAAACCGCGATTTTTCTCCCAGCTCATCGGCAATCATCTGATCCAGCGACCAAGCGCGGGGCGCTTGGCCACAGAGAAAATTACTCCAGGATTGATGTCCGTTTGGTGCTCGATGATCAAGGCCGGAAAAGATAGTGAAGTCATCGCGGAACCTCGTAAGCGGGGAAAGCGTCGGGGAAATCTCGTAATCCTTGCCCGTTTGCTTGGGAAAAAACGCATTCTGATGCCAGCCGAGATATGTCCCGACTGCGACAAAATTCCGCGGACCGTCCGCCGGTGTCGAATCAGCGGAAAACGTCTCAAGCACCGGAAGTGCAATCGTTGCGGAAGCACCTCGGAGAAAGTGCCGCCGGCTTTGTTGGAATAGGGTTGATGGCATCGCAGGTAAAATTTTTTATTCAAACAACTCGTGATTTGAATCACTTCCGACAACAGAATACGCGACGAGATCCAAAATATCGTCCCTTCATCATGTTGGGGGAATCTGCAGGTGTTATGCAGCATGAATCAATAATTGTAAGCGACTCTAAAAAAAGGGCGCGACGTTACCGAGAGCTTACGGGTGGCACTAGGTGAGGAGAATCTCACGAACCAACAAGGTCTGTACAATGAACCAACCCTATTGGATCGAAAAATGCGTCCGCTTTCTCACAGATTCTTTACAACTTCGTACTACCGTTTTCCGCATTCCATCCGTTATAATAAAAAAAACAGCGAAGAACCCCACTTACCAGCCAGCTTATGAAAACGAAACTCAACCTGTTGATTGCTTGTCTCGGAGCAATCGCCCATTTTATCTCTCCCTCTGTGTCTGAGGCCGCTGAAGAAATTGGTTTTATCGAAACCTTCGCCCTCGCGGAAGATCGCGACGAAGCGCTCAAGCAACTGATTCCCGGAACGCAGGAATTTTACTATTTCCATGCGCTGCATGCTCAAAATCAGGGAAAACACGCCGAAGTTTTGAATTATTTGGAGCCGTGGATCAAGCGATACGGCGAAACCGCGCAGGTTTGGGAAATTCGCAATCGCGAAGCGCTTTTGAAATACGGGACGGAGCCAAAAAAGTCGCTCGATTACCTTCGTGATCGAATGGGGCTGCATTTCAATCACAGCCAGCGGAAGCTCAATCAAAAGCCGAACTATCCGGTCTCGCTGAATCCGGATTTCATCACCTGGGAAGCGTTCCAAAAATCTGCATTTGGGAATTCTTCGACGATCGATTATTTTACGGAATCGGGCTTGGATCAGTTGTTGCGGAGTGATCTCGAATTGGACGAAAAGCGTCGCCGCGCGTTGTTGGCCCGGGTTAAGTATCCAGATTACAAAAGGCTCGTGGGCTTTATTGCTGCTGATTTGAGAACCAAAGAAAGTCGCGGGTTTGGTGAGTTCGGAATTCACAACCGGCTTTTGCCGATGCAACTCGATGCGCTGCTTGATCTTCGTCCGGAGCTGATCAATAACTCGAATTTCATCAATGCGAACATCCGGAAACTGCATCCGAATGCGGATATTAATTGGCGTCAGGATGATGAAGCTCGCGGCGAATATTTGCAGCGAGTGTGGGATTATGTGCAGCCACTTTCCGCAGCGTTCAATTCGCTAAAGGCGCACTCGCTGTATCAATTGCTGTTGCATGAGCAACGGCAGGGAAAATATTCGCGGGAGCTTTTTATTACTTACCTGAAGCTGCCGCGCCCGGTGAATTACGTCGAGCCTCGCTATCTTGCAGATGCAGAGCGTCGTCGCAATCAGGTGGATATGAATGCCAATTTTCAGGCGGTGACGATGTTGCCGCCCATTTATCAGGATGAGCCGCTGGTGCGCGATTTCTTGAAGCATTTCTTTGTAGAAGATCAAACGTGGGAGGGCTACGCGTCGCTGATTCGGGACACGTATTTGAAGCCGCTTTTTGCAGAAACGAAGCTGACCAATGGAATTGGAGATGCAGCTCAGTGGTATTCCATGTTGAGCCCGTCAGCGGTTCAGGCATTGAAAGATCGGGTAGATCTGGAATTCGCCCTCGCGAATGAAACCCACTTTTCGCAGGATGCCGCTGTTTCGTTGGATATCTTTGTGAAAAACGTCGATGCGCTGGTCGTGAAGGTTTACGAACTCAATTCGTTGAATTATTTCCTCGATCAGAAACGTGAGCTGAACACTGATTTGAAGCTCGATGGATTGATCGCGAATGAAGAAGCGGAGCACGATTACGATGCGACATCAATTCGCCGCACGAAGCGCACATTCACTTTTGATTCTCTAAAAGGACAGCGCGGAGCCTGGGTGATTGAGTTCATCGGTAATGGAATGAGCAGTCGGGCCTTGGTCCAAAAAGGACGTCTTCAGTATTTGGCGAAAACAACCGGAGCGGGAACGTTCGTCACGGTTTTGGACGAGAATAACGACCTCGCAAAGAAACCCGCCGTTTGGTTTGGCGGACGCAAATACACGCCGAGCGACAAAGGGATCATCGCGCTTCCGTTTTCGAATCAGCCGGGGAATCAGCAAATTGTTCTGACGGATGGAGATTTTGCGACGCTGGAAAATCTGGCAATTCCTTCCGAGAATTACGCGCTTGAAGCGGGCTTTTACGTCGATCGTGAAGCATTGATTCCGGGGAATCTCGCGGATCTCGTGGTGCGACCATCAATCACGGTGAATGGCTACCCCGTTCCGGTGTCGATTTTGGAAGAAGTGAAATTAACGATTCGTTCCACCGATTTGGATGGAATCGAATCCGTCGAGGAAGTTCCCGGTTTTGAGCTGAAAAACGACGTGGAATCGATTCACAAATTTCGAGTCCCGAGTCGAGTCATCAATCTGAATTTTATTCTCGAAGCGAAAGTAACCGCGATGAGTGGAAGCGGTTCGAAGGATACGTTGGTAGCTACGGATTCAGTTCTGCTGAACACGATCGATCAGCGCGAACTGGTTTCCGATCTTCACCTCAGCCGAATCGGTGGAAATTACATTCTCGAAGTGCTCGGCAAAACCGGCGAGGCGATTGCCGAACGCGCGGTGAATGTGGTGGTGAATCACGAGGATTTTACCCGCGACAAAAATTTCAATCTAAAGACCGACGAAAATGGTCGGATCAACCTCGGTGTGCTAGACGGAATTGTTTCGATTCATGCACAAGGGAACTGGTTGGAGACTCGGGATTGGGCCCTTGCGGAAGATGGGCATACGTTGCCGACTTCGGTTCATGGAATCTTCGGTCAGCCCATTCAAATCCCCGGAACGCTGACTGCTGCGCAAATGGAGCGTGCGGATTTCGCGATCTTCGAAGCGCGGTCGGGAACCTTGGTGAGCGATGATTTTGCAAAAGCAAAACTGGCGGACGGATTGATCTCCATCGAAGGGCTGACGCCGGGTGATTATGAGTTGGTTTTGCGAAATCCTGAACACACCATCACCGTTCGGGTTACGGATTCCAAAAAAGCGGAATCGGGCTACGCGCTGTCCAAACATCGTCATTTGGAAATTAAAAATGGATCGCCGCTTCAGATCGCGAGCATTTCTGAAGTCGGCGAAAATATTACGATTCAGACAAAAAATGGATCGCCATCGACGCGAGTTCACATCACCGCGTCACGATTTCTCCCAGAGTATTCGGTCTTCGAAAATCTCGATGTGGCAGGATTGCCGGAGCCCTTTGAAATTGATCGGGGAACCGCTGAAACGCGTTACCTTTCCGGTCGCGATATTGGTGAAGAATACCGTTATATTTTGGAGCGTCGCGCCGCGAAAAAATTCCCGGGGAACATGCTGACTCCTCCG
>ERZ887942.1409-NODE-1409-length-16660-cov-54.339175_pt1 | contig 16660 bp, 12 predicted proteins | sample MGYA00521099_ERZ887942 | MGnify/ENA primary metagenome ERZ887942 (study PRJEB32303, sample SAMEA104408605) | aquatic metagenome | biome: Brackish water; feature: Pelagic; material: water | place: Baltic Sea | collected 2014-06-07T06:48:00 | depth 16,251 m ...
GCCAACTGGTTCTGGTGTACGGTTACAGACCAATTAGACTTTACCAACGACGTCACCGGTTCAAGGAAAGGGCCGTATTTCAACGCGCTGCGGCTGATTGAGAGATGGCACGGCCTTATTCGACTTGTTCTTCCAGCCATCAGTGCAGGAGCCGACCGTGAGCACTCGGCCGGTGGGAACCGGCCCTACTTCGCTAATCTTTGTCTCTTGCGCCCAAATGAGTGGCCAGGAAGTCGGCTCGTCGTCGGCTGCCGTATTGGCTTTCGCAGGCTCCGTGGCCGCTGCCGGCCATAAGCAGGAAGTCGAAGTTTTTGCCGGCCTTTGTTAACGCGGAAACAACCTGAGTTGTGCTGGCCGGATCTACGTTGCGGTCCAGTTCTCCAACCACCAACATTAAATGGCCTTGCAGCAGGTGAGCATTTTCTACGTTGGAATTAGTGGCATAGTGGTCATCAACGGGCCACCCCATCCACTGCTCGTTCCACCACAGCTTGTCCATCCGGTTATCGTGGCAACCACAATCGGCAACAGCTGCTTTATAGAATGTTCCGTGCCACAACACGGCCCCCATCGCATTTTGTCCGCCCGCAGAACCTCCATAAATTCCGACTTTCGAAATGTCCATCCAGGGAAACTTCGCGGCGGCTGCTTTCATCCAGGCAATGCGGTCCGGAAAACCGGCGTCTCTTAGGTTGCGAAAACAAACGTCGTGAAATTCTTTAGAACGCCACGCGGTTCCCATGCCATCAATCTGCACGACAATCATGCCTCGATCTGAAATCTGATGCTGATGGCGATAGGTGCTGCGAAAGGCCTTGGGCACATGATGATCGTGCGGCCCGGCATAGATGTTTTCCACAACCGGATACTGCCTGTTGGCATCAAAGTATTTCGGCAGGTGGATGATCCCCCAAATGTCTGTTTCGCCATCGCGACCTTTGGCGGTGAAACGTATTGGCAAAGATCCTCGAGCAGCCACCAGGGCCGACGCATCGCCGGTTTCCAGAGTGGTGATTAACGATCCATCGTCACTGCTGCGAAGCTCCGTAACGGCCGCCAGGTCAACTCGCGAGTACCTGTCCAGAAACATACGACGATCGGGCGACATCGTGACGGAATGTGTGCCATCGCCTTCCGTTAGAATTTTGAAGCCGCTGCCATCGAAGTTGACTTTGCAAAAGTGTTCGTGATACGGATCCTGTCCGCTGACGATTCCCACAGCGTAAAACCAGATCACTTCAGCGGCTGTATCGATGTGTTCGATTTTCTTCACATTCCAGTTGCCGGTAGTTACCGAGTTGATCACCTGGCCGGTTTTGACGTTGTAGCGGTAAAGATGGTTCCAGCCGGATCTTTCGCTGGCCCACAATAGTTCGTCGTTGGGAAGCCACTCCATAACGAACTTGCCGCTGGTGGAATAGTGAATAAACGTCTCACTGGTTTCGTCGACAATTGCGGAAACGCTGCCGTCGCTGGCGGATACTTTCAGAACTCGCAACGCCTGATGTCCACGCTGGTTATAGAACAGATAGAAGTGGTCGCCATCTTCTGACCATTTCAAAAACTGCAGCTTAAACGGATTGTTGAAGAGTTCGTTTGATATTGGTGTTTCGGTGCCATCCTGTGTGTTGAAAAGTCTCGGTGATGAAATCGGCAACGGGGCACCGGGTTTGGCATACGGATAGCTTTCCAGTTTTGGTTGCAGCTGATCTTTCGGGGATGAGTCGATATACCAGACTCGCGGTTCCGAGACTTTCTTTGTTTGAAAGGCCAGCACTCTGCTGGAATCGGGCGACCAGCGAACGTCTGGTTCAGTAACCGGTGGGTCCTGCAAAGTGTATTGCATTTCCACCAGCCGAGATCGTGAGGCGTCTTTTTGAAACGTGTTGGACACGATCGCGTCGGTTGAAAGTTGGCGTTCTGTGGAGGCTGCAGAATCGCCGTCTTCCGGCTGAGTTGTCAGCCACAGATTTTCGTCGCGAACGAATGCCGTGTAACGTCCATTGGGGGATTTAGTGATCGAAGAACGACGCGATCCGGAACGGCGTTCTCCGTCTGCACGCGAGCGTGATTGCTGCTTCAGTGATTCCGTGATCGCCGCTGGATCGACGGTGACTTCGCTGGTTCGTTCGCCAACTTCGAAGGCGGCGATGTCTGCGCCGTTAACGTACTTCACCAGCCAGACGTGGCCAGCGAAGGTATGCTGAATCGTCTTTTTGCCGGGCTGGATTGTTTGATAGGTTTTAGGTGTGGAGTCTCGGCCAATCCACACAAGTTCGATCGCTTTGTCAGACTGATTCGCAACTTCGAATTCAACATCTCCACCTTTATCGATGGACTTGCGTGGCGGCAGAAAGAAGCGAGTTGTCGAGTTGGCTGCAGTCGGCGATTCAATCCTGTCAAGTTCATAGGTGGCCAGGTTCAGATTCCATGAACCCAGTTTGCATTTGATGATGACGTGTGTTTTGTCTTCAGAAAATTCAAGCTGTTCGATGGGCAGCTTCGTCGATGCAATGTTGGTTGAAGTGGCATCGGACAGCAGTTTCGCCACACGATCGTGATCGAATGCCGCTTTTCGAGTTCCCGCGTTGGCATCAACCAACACAAATTCCCAGGCTTCTGCACTGGTTTTAACTCGGTACCAAAAGCCATCGTTGCTGGCGAACCAGTTCGGTTCGACGACGTCTCGATACACCTGAGCCTGCTGACTGAAACCGGCCGAGTTATGAAAGCAAATGCACAGCAGCGTTGCGAAGCCGCTAACGATGGATTTGTAAAACGTCATGAGAAGCTGGTCTTGGTAGGCAAGTTTGGAGAGCGTTGGAAGGTTCCGTGGCGAATAATCCACGCGCGGAACGCACACTTTACGATTGCGGCGGCAACAGCACAACAAAGCAGGTTGTTCTGGTGAAACAGGAAGAACGTTTTGTGGTTACGCGACTGCTAAAGTTTAGTCCCCATTATTCAGTCAGCAGTCTGCGTTAGTTTGGTTTTTAGCCACCAGTTTCAACGAGTCGTCCGCTTGGAAGTGGGGAATTGCGGAACAGCCGGCTTCCATGGGACATCCATTGCGGATCAAAGGCGTCTAAAAGAAAATGAGGCAGCACGCCTTCGGTATTTCTGCGGGGGCCGTTCGTTTGACCGCAGGGGCGTTCGTGTTCATGATGGAATGAAATAAGGTTCAACAAGTCTTGCTTTCATAAAGAACAACCAATGATTCGATTGCTGTTTACTTTGTCGCTTGCCGCCTGCGCCACAATGTCGGTCACGTTTGCCGACAATGCACCGAACACCCTCACGGACGCAGAAAAAGCGGCTGGCTGGAGTTTACTGTTTGATGGCACGTCCACTGATCAATGGCGAAACTACAAGAAAGACGGAATCAGCGACGGCTGGGTGGTGAAAGATGGCGTGCTGACTCGAGCGAAAAAAGGTGCAGGAGACATTATTACAAAGCAGAAATTTGCGGCCTTCGAAATTGTGCTCGATTATAAAATTTCTGCCGGCGGCAACAGCGGGCTTATGTTTCGAGTGACCGAAGATGGTGATCGACCTTGGCACAGTGGCCCGGAGATTCAGATTCAGGACAACAAAGACGGCCACGATCCTCAGAAAGCCGGCTGGTTGTATCAGTTTTATTCCACAGAAAAAGACGCCACAAAACCGGCTGGCGAATGGAACACGTTGAAGGTGCTGATTACTCCCGAACGCTGCGTTCACACCATGAATGGTACAAAATACGTGGAATACGTAATCGGGTCTGACGATTGGAACGCTAAGTTGGCGGCCAGCAAGTTTAGCAAATTTCCAGGGTTTGCAGCGGCTGCAGAAGGTCACATTTGCCTGCAGGACCATGGCAACGAAGTGTCGTTCAGGAATATTAAGATTCGTGAAGTGAAGTAGTAGGGCAGTTTTCATTTTTCAGCACCACCGGGCGTTCGGGCGTTGTCCCCGGTTTCCGTTGGTTTCCACGCGGATGGGCCATTTCTGGTCGAAAAACCCTGCCTTTTTCCGGACTTCGGAAAATTCGCGAGTGTCCGGGTTAGACGTCTCAACCGACTGCGTCTGGTTTGTTGAGATGCATCGAAACGTGTTGGTTTTGAAGTATCCCGCGTCGAATTTGGAGCCAAAACCAGGCTGAAATTCGTCGCTTTAACATTGGAAGTTTGGAATGACGGACGAGCCGTCGAATAAGACGGATCATCTGGACGCGCTTTACAGGGAAAATTCCCGAGAGCTGTGGGCGATTTTCTATTCGCAGTGCAGCGATCCGGAACGAGCCTACGATGCGGTTCAGGAGGCGTACTTAAAATATTACGTATACGATGGAGAGCCGATTCGCGACCCTCGTGCGTGGTTGTTGCGAGTCGGGCAGAACTGGTTGCGAGATGTCGCAAGGCGTAAAAGCAGCAGTACAAAACTTTCCGCAACACTGGATGAAGTGGCGAACGATCGATTTGCCCCGGATGAACTTTTGACGTCTGACGAAAATCGCGAAACGATTCGTGAGACGTTGTTGAAAATGCTGGAAGACGACCGGCGAGTGCTGGTGATGAAATATGCACTGGATTGGTCGTCTGCTCAAATGGCAATAGTGATGGATTGTACGGCAGCCGCAATTGACATGCGTCTGTCCAGAGCTCGCAGACGTTTGGCAGAGCTTTTGGAAGAACAAGGATACTCAAATGAATGAACAATCCGACAATCGCAGGACGCTGAACGAGAGCCAGATGGACCAACTGCTGAGCTCATTCTACAAGCTTGAAATGCCGTCTAAGCTGGACCAACTTCCATCGTCGTGGCCACAGTTGGAAGCGGCAGCTTCTGCGAAGAAGGCGAAGACTGCTGTCACTATGGTCGCCGTTGATGCACCTTCATCAGGAAGCTTTGCGTCCGATGTCGGCACGTACCACTCGGGCTCTTCTTTAGGAAGTCGTGCCGTTGTCGCGGTTGCGTCACTGGCCGCCTGCCTGGCAGTTATCGTCGCCAGCAGTTTCAGTAAGCCCGCTGCTGAACCGACAATTCCTGTGTCGTCCAACGTCGAAATTTCCGCTCCTGTCGATGATGTGAACACCACGATGGAAGAGATCGACGGCATTGAACTTGGCGAACAAAAAGCTGAGTAGTCGGCGGGCGGAGGTGCTGGAGTGATTATCTGCGAGCCTCTGCTTGCTCCGTTAATTCTGCAATAAAAACGAGCTTTGGGGCGGCATTACATGGTGGCCACCCGTGTACAAACTCCGATCTCATTTGTTTGCGGAGTCATTTAGACGGTCTTTAGTGGCGGCTGACCCAACGCAGCATGAAGGCGTCGTCGAAATCTGTGTGATCTCGTTGTCCGCGAAGTTCCAGACGCCGACCAAAAACATAACCGAATTCCAGAGCGGATGTTTCGCCATCGCTGTCAGCTGTTTCGAATCCGAGCACTAGTCGATAGTCTCGATACGTAGCCACAAGGTCGATACCATTGTCTACGTCCCACGTGCCGCCTCCCAGACTTCCGGCAAGGTACATGCGTTTCGAATCGCTGAGCGTGTATTCAATTCTTGGCCGAGGAAAAATGAGATCCATTCGAAGCAGTGGAAAACGTTGGCTGTGAATCGACATACCAAACACCGGCAGCACGCTGATATCGTCTCGATCCAGAAAATCAGCTCCAAACACCAGATCTGCGGCGGGATTGATATGCAGCATTCCCACAGCGTGGCTGGGAAAACGAACGCCATCGCGAGCACTGCCCTCAAAATCACTGAAGACTCCGATGCTGGTGGTCAGATCGTAGCTGAACAGGGGAGTCCATTGTTGGCGAGTCTGATACCCGATGGATAGATCATAAACTCTGGGAGACAGGTACGTTGTTGTAGGACCAGTCAACCACGTGATGTTCATCGCACCGGTAAAGCCGGAATTTTCGTCGCGGTCAAGGTATGGATCCGTTTGCCATTCCAGCAGGCCGAAGTTTCTGGCACTGCCCGGAATCCAATTCATATTCGCCTGATAGCTGCGATAGGCTTTGTACGGCTCACCGGCAGTTGAATAGAAGTGCAGACGAGGCTTCTTCCGCTTTTTATCCTTTTCGTCGGAATCGCTTTTTTCAATGCTGAATTCTTCTGCCGGAACGTTGTTCAAGTTGTGCGACGGATGCGATTCAATCGCCGGGCCATCCACGTACTCGCCGTCGTGAAATGTTTCCAATTCAATGGGAGGCAACACATAGGTCCCCACATCGTCAGCGGGTGGCACAAACATTGTGGCCGGAGTTTGATCGTGAAATATTCCGTCGGGTTCAGTTACTGCGTACATCACCGGAGTGATTACTTCACCAGTCGCATAACCGTTTGGATCGCTGGTTGACTTCTGATCGCCGACATCAGCCATTGCTGCTGATGCGACGCATGCTTCACATAGCAGCAGCAAAAACAAAAACAGCATACACTGAGCGGCTGCGGCTTCAGGAAAGTCGTGATGTCGAAGTCGAAAGAGCAAGGCCCGCTCCTGTGTTTTGAACGTGATGTCCCAGCCATCGTTGCACATCTGCACGCAGCTATTGTGGAACAGTGTGCACGCCAACTTCCGAATTCACAATAGCGAACGCGGTCTGCCAGGCTGATCAGTATGCGAAATTGTCTTCCTGGCCTCGCGTTCAAGGCAGTTACGACAAACGGTGTGATCAGATCGAATCAACACCACCGAAACTGATGTCTCACCAACATATCGTCCGGCAGTTCCTGCCGGAGATCCCGCGTCGCAGGTTCAACCGCTGAGGTCGCAGAGAGCGCCGAGGGAGTGCAAAGGATTATTGTAGACTTGAGGCGAGGGACCAGCGAAACGCCGGGGTTCACTTCGTGACCTCAGTTCAGCAAGTGCCACCCACCTTCAACGCCCCAAAACTCAGTGGTAGCGCCCCAAATACAAGCAGACAACAGGACAATCCTCAGCGACCTCTGTGGTTCAGATTCGCGGTTGAAATCCGCTGCGCTACTTGCCTGCGTGCTCTTTTGCGAAAATTCGAGCGGCCGTGGATACTCTCACCAGCAGTATTCCGGCTCGCAAAACGGCGGTGGCGGCGAACATCAGTACGCCGGCTTCCACAATCTTGGGATCGGCGGGGTTGGACACCCAATCGATTCCCCACCAGATTAAAAACAGCGACAGTCCGACCAACGCCCAACCGGCAATTTCACGAATCGCAAGCATCATCAAATATCTCCCGGTAGTCCGGTTTGAGTTTCTAAAGGCAAAGCGGGGGAAGCTGTTCTTGTGCGAGCTTTCCTAAGCTTCATCCGCTTCAGGATAAACATTCTTAAGTCACGGTGGTAATAGTTCACAAAGACGCTGCGAAGAAACACTGAAGCCTGCGATGGCGTGATTCTGCGCCACGCCAGCCAGCTCACAAAGATCCAGATCACCAGATAGGCGGCAAAGAACGACAGCCCCAACATCAGCAGTCGGTATCCGGATGGTTGCAGGGAAAACTCACGCAGCGAGCTTAATCCAACTGTCGATTTTCCCACGGGAACAAACAGCATCAGAAACCAAGCGGCGGTTCCACACAGAAAAATCACAGCGCCGGTGCGAAGTGTATGCCAGAACGCTGCGGCTGCGTTTTTCGACACGGTCGCTGATACGTTAACGTCCGTCACGATTGACGTGAGCTTCGAAACCGACTTTGCAATGGGAATCGCGTTGCGTTCCTGCAGCAAACGATAGCGGCTGGCTGCCAGCAGCAGACCCAGCGGAAGCAGAACCCATAGCGGACCGAATTCTGTCGTCTGTTGATAGGAATTCGGTGTCTCCATCAGTAGCAGCGACGCCTGAGAAAACATTATGAGAAAAGCACCGGTCCAGCGTTTCAGAGTCAGAATCACCAGAGACAAAAAGATAAAGCTTAGAGACAGCCCCACTTCTTCGCCGGTGGAAAACTGGAAGAAAAACAGCACAGAAACGACGATCGCCATCAATGCATAGAAGCCCGCCCATACGACCTCGTCGTCACCTTCAAGTAACTTTTGCTTGTTATGGCTGTCCATATCACCGTGCTCCCGCCTGGCTGACTCGCCCATTGCGAGCCAACGCTGTTTCCGCCATTACCATGCGAATCGCCTCTTCTTCGCCCGACAGAGAAACTCGTGCACCAACCCGATGCAGAGCCGACTGCAGGCGGCTGGTGAGTTCTTTTGTTCGCAGGTCCTGAGCCTGATTCAACAGGCTTTCAACCGTGACTGGTTGATCTGACTGCAGGTTTGCGGAAGGGCGACGAAACGTGGGCGTCGGCACAATAAACACAACTCGATGATGCCGCGCCAACGCCATCTTTACGGCGGGCAACAGATGACTGATGTTGGTCGCACATTCCAGCAGGTTGGCCGTGATGACGTAAACTTCGTTGTCGCGCGCGTGAGCGACTGATTCTGCCAAAGCTTTGCTGAGAAATTCCATGGTTGCCATACCATCATGGAAGCCTCGATCCCGCGATTGCACTAACGGGTCCATCCACGAGATGCCGGCGTCTGCCAGAAACCTTTGAGCATAATTGGCCATCATGTTGTCATCGTGAATTAGTTCCAGCACCTGAGTTGGCGACAACTTGTAAGCTTCGGCCAGAATTCCCGCCAGCAGCGAACGCTGATATCGTTCACGGCGTTTTGCCGGACGAATGGGTGTCCAGGTGAATGGCACCTGATTAACTTTCGGGTCCAACAGTTCCGGAAATCGTTCGCCGCAAAGTCGGGTGATTGCGGCCATCAAAGCGGGCGAAAGTCGTTGAGCGGGCGGTGGTGGGTTGACGGCAAAATCTGATAGACCTTCCAGCAGACGATAAAAGCCTTTGTCCCCGCCCGATGCGGCGATTCGTTTTGTGCCGCGTTCATCAAAGAAGTATGCTCCCACGGGGTCACCCACTGACACCGCAGACTTTGCCACGCTGCCGGTGACGTAGATCATCTGGTCCAGCAGGCGACAGCCAAACCCGCCGATTCTGGCACTGATGGAACCATCCACAAACAGCATCACTCGCACTGGAACTTCAGATTCGTATTGTCGAGTCATCAGCGTTTGTCGGCGAGCGGACACTTTCCACGCAATCGACTTGGGCGGATCGCCGGGCACGTATTCACGCAGTTCCAGCAATTCAGACCCTAGCCCGGCTCGCTGCATGCGATGAATGCCGTGCTGGGGCAAACTGTTAAGACGCTTCACAATCGGTTGAGATTCGTTGACCGCAGCAAAGGCGGGAAGAACTCGAAAACGTTTTTCGTCAGCGATAAAACGATCGACGGCAAAAAATCCCTGAGCGTCCTCAACGGTCACTTGATACCCCGGCAGGACGGCTTCTCCGGCACCTCGAACCAACGCCTGATAGCTGAACGATACGGACGACTGCCGCGAAAACAAACTTACCTGCCGACTGCCATCGACCACAAGCAGGTTTTCCGGCAGGCATTCGCGAATTTTGATGCCGCCGCCGATGGTCGCGTTGGCAGATGTGATCAACACGCTAACGTCCACTTTTCGACCGGCCCACAGAAACCTAGTGGCTTCGGTTTGTCCATTGATCAGTCGGGTGATTCGCAGTTGCGGCAGTTCCACCCAGACTTGCCAATAGAACCGCAGCCATTCGACGAAGATCCACAGCAGCGTGGTTAAAGACAACCATGCCAGCGTGTGTTTGTTCAGCATAATGCCGATCGCAAAGCCGCAGATTCCCAGCAGCACTAACCAGCGACTGCGAGCCGTCACGAGTGACGCTCCTGCAACACGGGCACACTTTTGATGATGTGATCAACAACCTGATTGACGCTGCGTCCATCCATTTCGGCTTCGGGACGCATGATTAAACGATGTCCTAGTACGGGCAGGCTGACGGCTTGAACGTCTTCGTGAGTTAAATAGCTGCGACCGGACATCAGCGCGTGAGCTCGACCGGCCTTCATCAGGTTAATGGCAGCTCGCGGGCTGGCCCCCAATAAAAGGTCTGGGTTCTTGCGGCTTTCTCTTACCAGGTCGATAATGTATTCCTGAAGCTCGCGAGTTCCATACACGGTGTCCAGCTGGCGTTGAATCGACACAATTTCTTCTGCGTCGGTCACTGGCTGCGGTTTGGCGGTTGGTCGACTGTGAAGATCCAGCATGTCGACTTCCTGTTCTCGCTGCGGATAACCGACTTCGATGCGAAACAGAAAACGGTCCAGCTGAGCTTCCGGAAGCCGATACACGCCTTCCTGTTCAATTGGGTTTTGCGTGGCCAACACCATAAACGGTTCGGGCAGCATTAACGTCTTGCCTTCGATGGTGACCTGTCGTTCCTGCATGGCTTCCAGCAGTGCAGACTGAGTTCTGGCGGGAGCTCTGTTAAGTTCGTCAGCCAACAGCAACTGGCAAAAGATCGGTCCTTTGCGCAGCACAAAGTCGCTTGTGTTGCGGTCCAGAACCTGAGTTCCCGTAACGTCGGAAGGCAGCAGGTCAGGAGTAAACTGAACTCGTTCGTACTGAATTCCCAGCACAGAAGAAAACGTACGGCACAGCGTTGTTTTGGCGGTTCCCGGAACACCTTCCAGCAGCACATGTCCACCGGCCAGCAACGCCATCAGCAGCTGATCGGTGACGTGATCCAGCCCCACAACCACCTGCCCGACGGCAGCCAACGTTCTTTGTCGCAGCGAGTTCACTCGGGCTGCAAGTTCGTTCTGATTTTGAAAAGACACAGGTTCTTTCAGGTTTGACTAGAAGGCTTCAATAGCTGCTGATTGTAATGCAGCTGCCGGAGTTGATTGATCGTGTTTCCGATCGACAGAAATTTCTTTTGAGGAAGATGCAGCGTTCCCGTTTTTACGGCAAGCTCCAGAATCGACTTCAGGTTGTTCTCGTTCAGGGTTTTCTCAACTGCCGACGTTTGTTGCAAGCGATCGGGCGAAAGTTGAGCAATCCAGACGTGCGTGTCCGTCGATCCAGTCAGTTCGCGGCACAGTTCGCGGGCTAACATGCTGGCGGAAATACCGAATTCTGCTGCGTTCGCTTTGTGTTCGGAACTTAGCGCGTGAGCTGTCAGCATTCGCCTGGTCGGCATGGGATGACTTAGTGGCGGACCATTTCCGGATAGTTTCCAGATAACAAATGCCAAAGCCAACGCGGCCAATGCAAACAACATGGCTCGACGATAGTGACTTTCCTTCATGTTGCGAGGTCGGTTGGCCAGAAACGAATTGATTACGTCGGCCTGCTGCACGTTTTGGAGGACGGCGTTGGCAATGGGCAGAATCGTTTCCTTAGTAATCGGCGGCAGATTGTCGGGCAGCTTTGGCGGCTGGCTGGCGGCCTGCATTTCAGGACTGTCTTTAAAACTCCCCATGGGCCGACCATTCACCATAAACAACAGCCTCCGCCGACCGCTGCTTAGTGCCTTGCTGACGTTAATTGCCAGTACGGCGTTGTCTCCATGCCACAACATGCCATTGGTGAATAGACTTTGGTCTGCACACACCAGCAGCAATCCCGTGGGATCGCCGGGCATTGGAATTTCCGCCAGCAGAGTTTTGCGTTTGCTGGAAGTTGGCAGGCTGTCTGCCGGAAGTCGAGCCGCCACGTCCCACGTTTTGGTCGGCCACGAAGGTTTGTCGATCCAGCCACTTTTGTTGGCAACCAGCGATCGGACACCTTCCACCAGCGGGTTGTCCTGAGTGAGATCTGTGATTAACGGACAATCCTGATGGTCTTGATATCGTTCACTGGAAAGTTCAGCGATAACTGGTCCTGCACGAAAGTCACAAATATTCCGGAACGAAAAATCCCGATCGGTGGCCAGCAACATGGCTCCACCTCGTTCGGTGAACTGTTGAACGTTCCGATAGGTAACGCCGTTCAGCCGTCCGAACGCAACGATCACGCAGTCACGAGGATTGTTGCCCAGTTCCCTGAAATCTTTAACCGGCTGTAAACCGCCCTCTTCCAGCAGCATCTGAAACAACTCAAAGCTGAAATGCCAATCGGGCGAAGCTTGTGGCGAAGCAGCCGCAGAAGTTTGAGCATTCGCTGGCGAGCTACAGAACGCGACCATAACCAAAGCCAGAACCAGAAGTCGAGCGGCAAGGTGCGTAGGGTGGGCATCGCCCACCAGGGGCCAACGTTTGCGACATGCTGGATTCTGGTGGGCGGCGCCAACCCTGCGAATTGCGATAGGTGTTTGACCGTTCATGACCGGCACAATTCCAATGCGGTGCGAGCGGCGATAAGTTTGTCTTCGTCAAAGTCGACGTCTTCTGGAAGGTATCTGGCTTCTTCATACAAGCTTGCCAGCTTCGACATTGGCAATCGTTTGCCGGGCGATGCTTCAGAAATCTGGTCTTCCACTTTTTGGTGAGTCCACCATGTTTCGATTTCGTTCGCCGGATGCAGGGCCAGTTGATGAAAGGCTTTCACCACGTCTCGTTTGGAGCGAATTTCTGAAGGGCTTAGAATGCTGTTTGACAGGCCTGCCGAAGTTTCACCGGCCAGCAGACCATGACGCTTCGCCAGAAGTGTCAGAAATATGCCCAGGGACAGAAGGCCGAACAGTACGAACACCCAACCCGCGCCTAAAAGTCCCGGACCGCTGCTGCTACCGCCTGCGGCCGGCAAGCTGCTGCCAGTCGTGTCCAATGCGGACGTGTTCGCGTCGGTTGCCAGGTCTGAAACCCATTTCCCGGCCGACTTCATCCAGCTGGGATTTGAACCACTGGGGCCAGCCGCTGATCCGATTCGTCCGTCGGGTGAATTTAAGTTGCGTGGCCCCGTGCCGGGTTGGTTGGAAGATTCAGGCTTGGCACCTTGGGCGATTTCCAGAATATCTTTCGTGAGTCCTCCCAGCATTTTGGACAAGCCACCGCCGGAACCGGAGTTCCCGGCTGCCGAGTTATCGCCAGCGGCATCACCGCTAGCCGTTTGTTCTGCGCTGGAGTCTGCGGCCACCTGTTTTCGAGCTTCGCGCGCGATCTTTTTTAAAGTGGCCTGCAATCCGGATTGCTGCAGGTCAGCCTGAGCTTGTTCCTGTTTTTTACGAATTTCTTCCAATGCTAAAGCCTGCTGTTCAGCATCGTCGCTGGGTGAAGCTGTCGCAGCAGAACCGACGCCGGGCGAATTTGAGCTTGCAAGTTCCTGCTGATTTTTCAGAAAGTCTGCCACGACGGATGGAGCAATTCCGGCAGCAGGATCAGCGGAGTCTGATTTCGCGCTGGATGTTGCCGTGGCTGCGGTTGAACCTGCTGCGGCAGTAGATTGTTCGATTCCAGAAGTTGTGTTTTCAGAGTTGCTGTTTTGAGGGGCAGAGAGTCGTCCGTCTGTCGGTGAAGGCGAAGATGGGTTTGATGAAGTTTGATCAGCGGACGATTGGGCGTTGGGAAATTGGCCGTTGGGAAATTCATCGGGCCTTAGCGGTTGCGTTTCACCAGATTCACGCTGTTGCTTGATCAGGTCTTCCAGAAAGTCTTTCCAGTCTTCTGGATTGCCCGGCAGTGGAGGCGGTGCTGCAGTGTTTCCCGAGGCGGAATTGCCACGCGATGATGCCTGGCCATTTTTAGGTGCCTGATTCGGCTGATTGTTGGGGCTGTTGTTGTCGCTGGAATTTGCTGAGTTGTTGGGTGAATTGCGTTTGCCGCGGATACGTTCCTGCAGTTCATTAAATCGGCGTTGAATGTCATCAATCGCCACTTGGTTGTCCGAATCCTGCTGCGACGATTTTTCAGCGGAACTTTCTGAAGAAGTGCCCGTCGGCCTGCTGGATTCAGACGCATTTCCGGTGGGCGGCAAAACGCCATTGCTGCTGTTTCCGGAACCAGACGGCATCTGGCCGGTGCGGCGAAATTCCTGCAGCAGGTCCTGCATTTGCTGGCGAGTTTTTGGATCGCTCATCGCTTGAGAAATCGCTTCGGGCGGAATCATGGACAGGTCCGGAACGGAGTCTCCATTGATTCCCAGATTCTTCATCACGTCGCGAAGGGCGTTCAGTTGTTCGGGCTTCAAGCCAGCGTCCGGCGGCTTCTGTGAAGAATCGACAGCGGCATTGTCGGGCTTCTGCTGCAGATAGCTTTGCAGCAGCTTCAGCATCTGCATCTGTTGCGGAAGTTCGCTAAGACCGGAATTGGGAAGATCCAACTGGCGGTGCGAAAGCGTTTCTGATTGAGCGTTAACGTTTGAACAGGCGGCTGCCAACGACATCACAACAGTTGTGATGATCGACAGAGTCAACGGCTGCAAGGCCCTGTTCCACCGGTTCAATTTCATTCGACACCTGATTCGTTTAGCTTCGCCATTGTAAGCCGCTATGCCACAGCCCGCGAAAGCCACTGCATGCAGAAGATACATTTTACGCAGCCCGACAGCCGACATGGACTGTCTATTATCGATAAACGTTGCTCCGAAGGAAACCCGGCAACGCAAAAATCCTTCTGAACACTTCTGTTAGGTATCTTACTCAAAACGGGCATGATTCTCGCAGCAACAATGAAGCCGGCTCAGCGATTAGAACGTTTCCACGACTTCTTGTGATCCACGCCACTGGGGCAAGGGCGAAGTTCAACGCGGTGAAGGGATTTTTGAGCGGGAAAACCGTGGGATAAAGCGAAAGATCGAGGCTGGATTTTGGGTGCGGTTAAGTCACGAAGTGACGGTAGGTGATAGCCACGGGCGCGAGCCCGTGGAACAGCATTCGACAGTCGTTTTCAGTCCTGAAGGGACGACAGGCAACAACGCGAAATGATACGCCTACCGTCCCTTCGGGACTTTCCGTCTGACTTTTTGCAAACCACGGGCTCGCGCCCGTGGCTACTACCTAACGTCACTTCGTGACTGAAGCCCATTCGGCATGAATGCCTCTTCTCCAGTTCAAACAGTGTTTTGCTTTTCAAATCTCTTCACGGCAAGTGCGAATCCCTGTTGCGGCGACTTGCGTGGCGAAACGGTCACGGATTCTGGCATTGCGGCGTTTGAATCCCTTGCGTTGATCCACCACCGCAGAGCCTTCCGTTGAGTTGTCTCGGACTACTAAACAGCTTGTGCTGTTTCAGCTGAACAATTCGTCACAGTTTTCGGTATAGTGATCGTTTGCGGTGTTATTGTTTTCCTTCTGCTTGGTCTGTTGATTGTTCTGAAAAATGTCGTCCGATATCGAAGTGAAAAGACTGACGGCTCGTGGTCGAGGAGCGGTGGCGGTTGTTCGAGTTCGCTTGCAAACCAGTGAGCAGGCAAATCGAGTTGACCAGTGCTTCACTGCCATCAACGGAATTCCAGCCGCGACGGCAGCTGTCGGTCGAATTCTTTACGGACACTGGGGCCTCGAAGATGTGGTTGTTGTTCGCACTGCCGAACTCGAATATGAAGTGAACTGCCACGGAGGCGAAGCGGCGGTGGACGCGATCTGCCAGAGTCTGGTCGGCAATCAAACGAAATCCGCTCGTGCGAATTCAGAAGCTGTATCACCAGAAAGTCGCCTGAACGCAGAACTGCTGAAGATTCTGCTGCAATGTCGAACTCGCCAAACGGCCGAATTTGCGTTGGCTCAGTATCAGGGAGTTCTGCGAAACTTTCTGCAATGGTTACGTGACTGCAGCAACGTAAATAGATGTCTTAGCGCCATTAACGCGGCGATCAGCTGGAATCGTTTTGCAGAACATCTGACCAAGCCGTGGAAGGTTGCTGTGGTGGGCCAACCCAACGCGGGCAAATCCAGTTTGCTGAATGCCATGGTTGGCTACGAACGTTCAATCGTGTTCGATCAGCCGGGGACAACCAGAGATCGAGTGGAAACCGAAATCACATTGGACGGACTGCCTTTTCTGCTGGCGGACACGGCTGGAATTCGAGAAGCCACGGATGACATTGAATCGCTGGGAATTGCTGAAGCTCGTACGTCAATCAGCACTTGTGACGCGTGCCTGATTGTGGTGGATTCCACCAGCGGCTGGACTTCCGACGACGACGACCTGCTTCAGTTGGTGCCGCCCAATTGCAACGTGGCGGTGCTGTTGAATAAGTGCGATCTTCTGGATTCTGATGCGACGTCAGAGGCCTTGCTGGCTTCTGTTCACTCATCACGCAGCGTTTTCGTGTTGGCTACGTCCGCGACAGAAAAGATTGGCATCAGCGAGTTGCTGAATTGGCTGCCGTCTGTTCTGGCTCCCGATCGCCCAGCGATCGATCAGCCGCTGCTGCTGGTGAGCGAACTGCGTCAGCAACTGCAACTGTTTTCTGAAACGCCAGACATAGCGGCTCTGCTGCAAGTGCTGGATGCATGGTTGTAGAACGATCGATCAGGCACACTTGTTAAACCCGCAGCCATCGGCCAGTTTCACGGCCGTGGCAGCGGGTTTAACGAAGAACGAAGAACTGGGGGCCAGCCTTTCGTCTTGTCTTTACCCACGAATCTGAATTGCCAAGTGTTAAATTCGGGCCAAAGGCCCAGCAATTTGCCTAGCCCAGCCTGAAGGGCTGGGTTAGTGGTTGAGGCATCACGGCGAGGGCCAAGGGCCCGGCGGTTTGACGTAAGAGGCCGTGTCTACAATTCCGTTTGAGCTGCAAATGGCCGGGCCTTTGGCCCTTTTCCACGTTTCTTCATTTCCATCCCAGCCATTCAGGCTGGGCTAGCAGCGTGTCCGGGAAGCCATTCTTTGTTGTTGCCAATGGCGTCTGAAAT
>ERZ887942.1414-NODE-1414-length-16637-cov-5.704318_pt1 | contig 16637 bp, 10 predicted proteins | sample MGYA00521099_ERZ887942 | MGnify/ENA primary metagenome ERZ887942 (study PRJEB32303, sample SAMEA104408605) | aquatic metagenome | biome: Brackish water; feature: Pelagic; material: water | place: Baltic Sea | collected 2014-06-07T06:48:00 | depth 16,251 m ...
AGTCAATTACCGAAGAGACTGCAATCCTACTTTTCGACAACAACAAACCGTAAGAAGGAAACGCGAATTCGCCGTCATGCTGTTGGAGTTCTCTGGCAGCCTACAGCTCATCCTTTTCTCGCTCAGCTTCGTGAAAGACAATTGATTGGTCGCTTTCACCCTCCTCTTAATATCCAGGGACAACCGGTCAAAATGCAGACCGGATATATCGTTGCCAACCTAAACGAAGCCCCCTCATTCCAATTGGTCACAGAGATCCCCAAAACGCACGACGGAGTGTGGGGACCGATCCCGTATCACAGTTTTTCTATTGCTGCTATTGAGCAACTCAATCTGCAGTTTGGATTGCGAGATTGTCCGAAGAACACTGTCATGCAATTCAAAGGAGAACAGAAAGGTGAACTTCTTACTCCTCCCAGTTGTTTGAGGATCGACTTGCAAACCTGCTTGAGACCATGTTTAGGAGCGTGTTCCAAAAAGGAATACACCAAGGCATTCGACAGTGCAAAGAAATTTCTAAACGGTCATTCAAAGAAGCTTTTCTCCGATTTACAAAAGCAAATGCAATCGGCAGCAGAAAACCGCCACTTCGAAAAGGCAGCCAAGTTGCGTGATCGAGCAAAGGCATTCGAGCAGATTGATAGCCACCTGCGTCGTTTTCATGATTGGAGTAGTCAGGCGAGCTTCGTCTACCGTCTCGATTCAGAAATCGACCAGCAGGAATTATGGCTTATTGTGATCCGAGGAATCATCATCGACCTGATCAACAAACCTCAGTCACCAGAAGATAAAGAGTCCGTTACAGAACTGGTTGATCAATCCCAAAGACAATTGAACGGCAACGCCGCAGCGAAAAATGTCTCACAACCCGGCGAATTCGAGGCAGCCCGAGCTTTGTTCCACTGGTTTAATAAATTTCCTGAGGAGGTAAAGCGGCAATACTCTCTAAAGAAAGCTGTCTCACTTTGTAACAGAAAACTCAAAAACGCCTCGTAATGTTGTTCTTCTGAGTTCATTACGCAAAAAACGAAATTCGAACCGAGAAAAACGACTTTTTCTGACGCTTTCAAGAATTTTATTAAAGATTTGAGTTTAACCTGATCTTGCCTTAATTCGGAACTATGGTTTATAAGCGATTTCCCCATCGATTTGCGGTCCTTTTAATACCTGACCGAAAACCCTGATATTGAAGGAGGATGCGAGTCATTTCGCTCTTCTTGAATAGGTTACCGGATAGGTTCTTAGGCTCGCAACAAATCCCCTGCGTTCTGCATCAGCAGTCTTAAATCATTCAACTCAAATCTCGATAGGAACGACGAACATGTGGCGTCATTTCCTTGTTATGTCAGTATGTTTTGGAAGTTTTCGTGCTGCGGAAGCTCTCGAACAGAAGTTTCCTTATCGTGCTGCCGTCATCTCTGACAAGATTGAGGTTCGCTGCGGTCCGGGGTCTCAGTTTTACGTGACCAGCCAAGTGAACAAATCAGATGTCGTGACAGTCCAACGCCACGATCATGGTGGTTGGTTCATGATCGCTCCGCCGAAAGGGAGCATCAGCTGGATTGATGCGAGCCTCGTAAAGAAAACAGGCGGCGACCGTGGAGTCGTTCAAGTCGCTCCGCAAGATGGTCGACCTGCCAGAGCCATTGTGCGCATTGGAAGTACGGTCTCAAAAGAACACTCCTATTATGGGCGCGAACTCTCTAATGGCGACGAAGTCACTATCGTCGGAGAAGAAACGCTCAACACTGCACGCGGTGCTGTTCGCATGTTGAAGATTGTGCCCCCTGCTCAAGAATTCCGCTGGATGAAGGGTGAGTTCCTAGTTCCTCAAGACGAAGCGATTCGCGAACAGATCGCGCATGACCCTTACCAAGTCCCTGCGGAGCATCGACCTGCGTTCGTCAACAAGAAGCAGGAAAAAGCGAAGGTCGTTGAGAAAGCTCAACAGCAAGAAATCACTCGGCGACAAATGCTCTACGATGAACTTGATCGAATTGATCGCCTGTATGCAACGATGATGCAGAAAGAGCCCGCAGATTGGGACTTGGCTGCCATCGAGAAGCAATACAAAACACTCTCAACAGGTGCTGATTCCACCATCGCAACGTTGATACAAAAAAGGTTAGACGTCCTCAAACGACGTAATGAAATCCTCAGTCACTATCAGGAGTTCGTACAGGTCTCTGCTGAGTCTGCCCAACGAGACCAAGAATTAGTTGCGATGCAACTCGGCTACCAAAGCCAGCCGAACATAACACCCCCAGGCACAATGTCGACAACTCAGCAACCGACTCAACCGGGAGAAGCATTGAACTCCGCTGTTTCTCCTCGGCTGAATGGAGCGGGTGTAATTCAGCCATTGCAATCATATCCTGGAGCACCGCAATTCGCTTTGGTCGCTCCTGATGGACGAATGTTGGCGTACCTGGAAACCGCTGAGGGAATCAATATCCGAGAATGGATCGGCAAACCGTCCGGCATCATCGGCAACCGCCAATTCAACCCCCAACTCGGAGCCGACGTCATCCGCGTACAGCGAGTCGTCCCCGTGAAGTTGGTTCAATAGTGAGATTCGAAGAAACTGTGAGTCGCAATCTTGGCTAAGAAGTGTCTCTTTGGAACACTAATCATTCTCTTCCATTAGCGTCGATTTGTGAGAATTAGTGTTCCAGCATTCATTTATGTAAGAAATTTCAACTTGTGAAGACCTTGATCTAACCTCACTCCCTGGTAGATACGTGCTTTGGATATGGACGTTTCTAGTTCATAAATCAAATCAGCGTTAATCCGCCGCATCCGCGATAATCCGCGTTCTCAAATGAATTCTTATCCAGGCATTGGATCTCACTATGCCACTAATGACAGGGAGCTCACGCTCCCCGCTCACCAAACAATACTCACTCTTAATAACTCCGCCTGCTGACTGTGTTTCTTGGTCGTAAACGATATCCTTGTCGTTTACGACCTCAAACACATAAAGAAATCGTCATGAGTCAGGCTGCTGAGTTACCGATCATCACGCTGAAACCTAAGAAGGCGTTGCCTTTCTTTAGTCGCCATCCCTGGATGTATGCGACAGCTGTCAAAACGATTTCCGGCTCGTTGGATGTCGGGACAGAAGTTCGCGTCACAGCGCACGATGGTCAGTTCATTGGACACGGACTTTATAACCCTCAAAGCAAAATTCGTGTTCGCCTCTACGGTTGGGATAAGACCGAAAGACTGGATCGAGACTTCTGGGAACAAAAGATTCGCTCAGCGATAGCTCTGCGAAAGAAACTCTTCGGAGAAACTCCAGCCTGGAAAGCATGTCGCCTGATCTTTAGTGAATCGGATGGTCTTTCCGGCTTGATCGTTGACCGAGTTGATGACTGGCTGATCGTGCAGTGGACAAGTGCCGCTTTGGTCACGCGACAGAAAGAAATCATCGAGATCCTTCAGGCTGAACTCTCCCCGAAAGGGATTTGGCTCCGCACAGAAAAAGGGATCAAGGAACTCGAAGGGCTCGACATCAACGACGGATTGATCTCAGGTGAAGCCCCTCCGCGACCATTGTTCATTGAAGAAAATGGTTTGCAGTTCGGTGTCGATTTGGTTGAAGGTCAAAAGACCGGGTACTACTTCGATCAGCGAGAGAATCGCCGGGTGTTTACAAACTATCTGACTGGTGTTCACAACGCCAAAGTTCTTGATGTCTGTTGTTACTCAGGTAGTTTTGCACTGAATGCCGCAAGAGTTGAAAACTGTCAACAGGTGCATGCGATTGATTCGTCTGCCTCAGCTTTAGAGTTGGCACGAAGTAATGCCGAACTGAATGAATTGAATTCGAAAATCACGTTTCAGCAATCAGATGCTTTTGAGGCACTGGAAGAACTGGTCGAGAAAGGTGAGCAGTTTGATGCCATCGTGCTTGACCCTCCGAAAATGGCTCGCACACGAGGCGGCATCAATCGGGCAATCAAAGCTTATGTCCGCATGAATCGACTGGCGATGCAATTACTGTCACCCAATGGGATATTGATGACTTGTAGTTGCTCGGGACATGTTTCACGACATGACCTCGAACAGATCATCGCGCGAGCCTCACTGGAAGTTAGACGACCAGTTCAAATTCTTGAAGAACGAGGACAAGCTCAAGACCATCCTGTGATCACAAGTTGTTTAGAGACGCTTTACCTGAAGGCATTCATCTGCCGAGTAGAATAATCCATTCTTGTAAAAACATTTTCACCCACGAAAAACTTGGTGACAATATGACCCGTTTAATTCTAACATTAGCAATCATTGGCTGTTTCAGTACGACCACACAGGCTGAAGTGAAAACCAAACGGATTGCGTACGAGCATGACGGGGTGCAATTGGAAGGGGTTCTTGCATGGGATGATTCCATTGAGGGAAAACGTCCAGGTGTCTTAGTCGTTCACGAATGGTGGGGACTGAATGAGTACGCTGAAGCGAGAGCGCACAAACTCGCTGAGCTTGGCTATGTCGCCTTCGCCTTAGATATGTACGGAAAAGGACAAGTGACTCAGCATCCGAAGCAAGCTGGTGAATGGGCGACCAAGATTCGTTCGAACACCGAGCAGTGGCGAGGTCGAGCGTTGGCTGGATTGAAAATCTTTCAGCAGCAAGAAATGGTCGACACATCCCACATGGCTGCCATTGGATATTGCTTCGGTGGTTCAACAGTTCTGCAACTTGCCTACGCGGATGCTCCACTCAAAGGAGTTGTCAGCTTCCACGGAGCGTTGGTTCCTCCGATGGAGATCGACTCGATTGATTCAAAGGTTCTCATTTGTAATGGCGCAGCGGATGCTTTCGTCCCACCGGCAGATGTCCAGAAATTCGAAAAAGAAATGCAGGCGATCTCAGCTGACTATGCTTTGATCAACTACGGTGGAGCACGTCATGGATTCACGAATCCTGATGCCGGAGAATTCGGGATTGAGAACTTGAAATACGACGCTAATGCGGATCGGCGTTCCTGGAGCCACATGAAACTCTTCTTTAGCGAGATCTTCGCTGCAAAGAAAATGAAGAAGAACTAAAGGAAACAGGTACCTAATCTAAGAGATGAAGTTGTCTCTCACCCGCGGCTTACTTTTCGTGTCATTAGTGTGTTTCGTGGTTAGCCAACAGTTTCAAGCTACGAACGGTTACCATTTTTTTATTGATGCGTTTCAGGAAGAATGAATCACGCAGAGCCGCAGAGAGCGCAGAGTTTAAAAATTCTTCTCTGCGAACCCTGCGGCTCTGCGTGAGATAATTTTGCTTCGTTTGTACGAGACATTAATTACTGCGAGTCATGTCCTGGGTATTCTGATTCGTAATTCATTCCTCAAAAAGCAAATTATCCACAGCCACCCACCCTTAGAAAATCCCTCTTAACCTCCACCTTGCAGGCTCTCAAGTCGATCCTTGGCGTCTTTGTAGTCGTAGTCGACGACTAGAACTTCACCGTAGTGATGAACTGCTTTTTCTTTGTCGCCGGTCTCTTCGCAGACTCTTGCCAAGAGGTAGTGGGCTTCCTTATAGGTTTCGGGAGAGTTGTCCAGGTTGAGGTCGGGGATGGCTCGTTCGAACTGGCTTTTCGCCAATGGAAGTTTATTGTCGTACATGAAGCACTTGCCGAGTAAGACGAGCGCTTTTGTTTTCTGCCGAGGATCTTGACTCGCTTTTTGTAGGAGTGGAATCGCGCGAGACCAGTCCTGTAATTGCATGACAAGATTGGCGAGTTCGATTTTGATACCCAGGTTCTGCGGGTGTCGTTCTTCGCGGGCGCCGAGGACTTCAATCTTTCTAGTCCGCAATTCTTTTGAAAGCTCTGCGACTTTCTGACGGGCTTCCGGGCTTTCAGATTGATTCGCTGACTCTTTTGCGAGATCGACATTGTGTTTCATTAGCAACAATTCAGCATCTTCAAGTTGTTCGCGAATACTTGGGTCGCTGCCGGAAACATCGAGTGCTTGCTTCATCATTTCGTAAGAGTCTTCGAATTTCCGAATCGTCTTCAGATGACTCGCAAGCTTCAGGTAGTGCTCAACCTGTTCTGGTTCTTTGCGAATGGCGTGCCGCAAAGCCGTTTCAACATCATCCGAGCGTTGAGACATCGATTGACCTTTTTTGCCATCGTCTTTCACACGCTTCACATCACTGGAACTGTCTGCCTCGTCAAAGCCTCCCTGTTTGGTGGCTTGCATCGCATCTAACGCAGAAAGCTTACGGCTGACCTCGATATCTTTGGGATCGATGATTTGGATTCGCTCCCAGATTTTGCGTGCCTCGGTATACTCTCCTCTCTCTTCCAAGAGTGCTGAGAGTGCGAGGTGAATTTCTTTATCTTTCGGGGCAGCCATGACAGCTTCTACGTAAGCAAACCTTGCGATTTCCGTCTCGTCCATCCCTTTGGCTGCCTCAGCGATATCAACATTGAGTTGAGCATCCCAAGGATTGAGAAGTAAACCTTCCTCTGCGAGCAATGAGGCATCTTGCCAGTTTTCTTTTTGCTTCGCTTTTTTGACCTTACTACGAAGAGAGATCAACTTCGTCTTGCCTAGTGCTCCCGCACCTTTTTTATTGTCACCATATTTCTTCTTGGTACTGTTCCGTAGCAATTGTCGATAGGTGAGATGATTCGGAACTAGCTTGACGCATTGACTAAACATCTGGACGGCCATGTCCCAGTTCCCGGCTTCCATTGCTTTGTTGCCGTGCTGGTAACACTTACGTGCCTTCATATTATCATCTGCCACAAGACTCTCCCGACTCTGATTTCTGGCGACTATTTATGATTCGAATTTATGTTCTGTTTCGAATGATTATTGTATGAGAATTTCACTCTACTGCGGTAAGTCATAATACAGGAGTCGAAGCTCAGGGAAAATCCTCAATACGAACCAATCCTCAGAAGCAAAGAGATTTGCAGCCAGATGAATAGAGTAGAACATTATAGAAACAGTCGTTCCCTTAAGTTTTTCAACTCTTGGGTTTTACTTTCTTCGGATTTACTTTCTGTTTATCAAACTCTGCGTTGGGAACATTCTTCTTCGGCAGCCATTTCTTGTGCTCTTCCAAAGTCGACTTCATAGATGCTTCACCAGCGAGGTTATTAAATTCACCGGGATCAACTTCGTGGTCGTAAAGTTCTTCGCTTCCGTCTTCGTATTGAATATAACGATATTGATCAGAGCGGACTGCGTGATTCTTGCGACCGTGAGTGGTGATCGCTGGCTGTTTCCATTTCGCTTTAGGGTCTTTCAACAAAGGAGCAATGCTAACACCATCGACCTGTTCTGGCTGCGGGACTGCACACAGTTCACAAAGAGTCGGATAGACGGACATCAAGTCGACGGTCGCCTCGCACGTTGTCCCTGCTTTTGTCATTCCGGGAACAGACATGAAAAATGGAACACGAGTCGCTTCTTCCCACAGAGCGAATTTCCGCCAGTGTTCTTTCTCTCCCAGATGCCAGCCATGATCACCCCAGAGGACGACAATTGTGTTGTCTTTGAATTCGCTCGCCTCCAGTGCATCTAATACACGTCCGATTTGTGCATCAGCAAAAGTGATACTCGCCAGATAAGCTTGAACGGCGTATTCCCAGTTATCGGTTGCTAAAATCTTTGCATGATCCCCTTTCGGTTTCGCCATCTTCACGCCAGCTGCTGGAATATCTTTAAGATCCCCATCAGGAACATAAGGACGATTGATACTTTCCAACGGATACATGTCGTAATACTTGCGAGGGACTTGCCAAGGCATGTGTGGGCGATAGATTCCGCAGGCGAGAAAGAACGGCTTCTCATGCGAGTCATTGATATAATCGATGGCGTAAGTTGCAGTCTTGTAGTCGTTCATCGCTTCATCTTCGACATCAAGGACACCCCAAATGATGGATCCTGCTCGACTATGAGGATCGCTGGCGACTTTCTTTGTCGGCTTGGGATCACCACCTTTTTTGAGGTAATGGTCCCATGACTCTGGCTCGTCGTAACTGCCGTGCATAATCTTGCCGGCGCCAACAGAGTGATACCCATGCTGTGAGAGATGCTTCGGCAGCAGAACAGCATCAGGCATCGCGGGACGCCATGGTTGCGGGTTGAGATAGACTCCGCTGTTCCACGGACGAATGCCGGTCATCAACGCTGCACGAGAAGGATTACACGCGGGTGCAGCACAATAAGCCTTGGTGAATGTCACTCCTCGTTGAGCCAGCCGTTCGAGATTCGGAGTCTTGATGCCTTCATAACCACCAAGAGGGCTGATCCAGTCGTTCAAGTCATCAACCGCGATGAATAGCACATTCATCTTCTCGGCAGCGAATGACTCGCTGAGGGAGAGAAACGGGATCATCGCAAGTATTAATGAGTACAATCTTTTCATAGTGAGCAGATACCAAATGAGATCATATAATAAAAATGAAACCGTTCACGGACTGGTAAGAATAGACAATTTCTGAACCACGAAATAAACGAATGACACGAAAGAATAGAGAGGTCTGCCTCATTTCAGGTCAGCCAGCTTTGGAAATGCAACCACGATCCAAAATCCTGATGCTCCAGCTTTTATCACAAAAGTAAGTAGACAGGATGGACATGATCTACAGGATAAGATGAGCAACATCAATATCGTCTATCTATCATGTCTAAGTTTTCAGAATGAAAGTGACCGGATCAGTGACAGATGCAGGGCTGTTACAACTGTCTTTTCGTGCCATTTGTCTATTTCGTGGTTATCCAGCAGTTTCAATACAGTGAACAGTGACAAGAAAATTAGCCACTCACGTTTGTGAGCGGCTAACTAAAGTTTCGATGTCAAGTAGGAATTACGGTAGCTCAACAGTCTTCAGATCGAGTTGATCGCCGTTCTTAATCAAAACGGCAGCGTGTGTGTCGTTGAGTTTGTCGAGTTGTACGACGTTCTTCCAACTCTCAATTGTCTCATACTCTTGACCAGCAGCACCACCGCCACGTACAGGCTCGGTAATGCCTGTTGATCTTTCGATGTCTTCAGTGCTGATCTTCATGACACCGCGGGCACTGTTTGAAAGAAGCAAAAAGTTCTTGCCACCTTTCTCATACACGATCATATCTAGTGGACGGTTACGATTCCCAAGTTCTGCGATCGTTGTCCCGGTTACCTTTCCAGAAGACTCAACTGCGGAAACAGGGAACTTCACAAGTGGAGTACAAACAAAGCCAGCGAGCAGATTGGCCTCTCCATTGATGATGAATGGAACAAATGTGCGAATCGCTGAGTAGTCTTCGCTTTTGCCATGAGCAGCGTGGTAGATTTCCAAACCAGCGCCTTTGTCGGCATTGTTAAAAGGAAAGACCATAGTGGTCACGCCGGAAGGAGAGTCTCCCTTTCGTAACCCTGAGACAATCACATCACTATCGACCCAGGCAATATCGGTGATAGAATCATCTCGCAAGTTGCGTCGTCGACGCCCTTGTCCGACAACGGCATCATCGGGAGCGGAAGTCAAAACCTTCTTAGAGAACGCAATGTCTTTCAGAGGAACTTTAGAGACTTCGCCACCGCTTACACGAACAAGTGCCGGACCTGATCCTTTGACTGTCACAAGAAAGAAGACATTGCCGGTTGCAGGGCTGACTGCCATGTCGGCAATCGTTGCTTCACCTTTCAGCTTTTGATTGATGGCTTCGTTGACACCATCAATCTGAGGAGCCGCTTCGGCAGCGTTCCCTTTCTTTTCACCAGTTTGAATGGCGTAAACGGTGGCAGCTTTTGGGTCACCAATGAAGAGAATTCCATCCGGTCCGAATGTCATCGGTCCTGCCGACTTCAATTCGGGAGTCCCTTTAGTGAGACCGTAAATATCAGCTGCAATGGCTTGTGAGCAAACAAGTAGAGAGAGAGTGACTCCCAAGAGAGAGCGTTTCATTTGGTTATCCTATTTTATTGAACAGATAAGCTCCGCGCAAAATTGATCATACCTTTGTCATGATGTATTTCTCAACAATAGCCGATTAAGAATACCGAATCAGTAAAGGACGAACAGCGTAAAAAAAGCCCGAACCTTTAAAGGTTCGGGCTTTATATTGATCTTTCACAGTCGTAATCACGAGAATTTCTTACTTTCCGAAATCGCCAGGATTCCCGAAGAGTCCGCCACCGTCTGAAGAGCCTGTCCCTCCCTTGAGTGGTCCTTTGCGAGTCCGTTCGTATTTCGGAAGATCCGGTTCTTCGGGCTTTTCGACAGGTTCTGGTTTTGCCTTCAACGCTTTCATTGACAGGCTAATTCGCTTCTTGCTCGGGTTGACTTCAAGAACCTGAACTTCAATGACGTCACCGGCATTGAGAACTTCGGTAACACGTTTAACGCGGCGGTGTTCGAGTTCGCTGATATGGACAAGACCTTCAATGCCTGGTTCAAGTTCAACGAACGCACCAAAGGTTTCGGTCTTAGTGACACGACCACTAACGGTCGCACCTTTTTCGTATTTCGATTCCGCAACCTTCCAGGGGTTCTGAGTCAGTTGCCGCATCCCGAGGCTGATCTTTCCTTTTTCCTGATCGATGCTCAGAACCTTGACTTCGATCTCCTGCCCTTCGGTAATGATCTCTGAAGGATGCCCGATTCGTACCCAACTCATTTGCGAAATTGGCAAGAAACCATCTGTTCCGCCGAGGTCGATGAAGGCACCATATTCTTTGATTGTTTTGACAGTTCCGGTGCGTACTTGATCCGGCTTCAACTCTTCCATCAGTTGTTTCTTTGCGTCAGCACGTCTTGCGTTTAAGACTTTACGACGACTGAGGACAAGGTTTTTCTTAGCTGGCTTGAGTTCTGTAATCTCAGCGGTCACTTTTTTGCCAACGAAAACTTCCATATCTTCAACGAAAGCAGAATCGATCTGGCTGGCAGGAATGAAACCTCGCAAGCTGCCGACAGTCACTTCGAGACCACCTTTGTTAGTCTTCTTGACCATGCACTCGACCATTTGCCCTTTGGAGAGATAGTCCCAGTCAGCACTTTGCACGACAGCGACTTTACCACCAGGGATACGAGTGAGAATCAATCCTTCTTCTTCCTGGATCTGATCGAAAAGCACTTCAATAGTTGCACCCGGCTCTGGAATTTTCCCCTGCTCAAACTGTCGTAGTGCGGTGACACCACTTAATCGCATTCCAAAATCTAAAAAGACATTGTCGCCGCTAATCGATTGCACGACACCCGAGAGCTTATGCCCTGGTTCCAGATCCTCAGGATCGAGATTCGATTGCGATACAGTCTCGGCATCAGCATTTTCTGATCCACCGCCAGCTATCGCTTCTTCAATAGCGGCTTCGATGGAAGCATCGACAACTTCCTTCGTTGGGATTTGAGTTTCTTTCGCCTCTTCACTCGAAGAAAACTCGGCAGCTGGTTCATTTCCTCCAACTCCGGTGATCGCTTTCGCGACTTCTGCTTCGATTTCTTCGTCTGTCGCAGAAGGCATTTCAACCGGACCACTCGAAACTGGCGCCACTTCTCCAACTTCTCCACCAATCGATGGAACGGGTCGTGAATCTTCCGGAGCGGTATCTGGCTTCAATTGAACTTTAGGCTTCTCGGTTTGCTCTGTCGCAGTCGCTTCGTTTGCAGTCACTGCTGCTGCAATTGCTTCTTCGGCTTGAGCACTCACTTCAGCGGCAGAAGTTTGTTCTGGTTCAGGAGTGTTCGCGATGCCAGAGCCTGAAGTGCCAGAACCTGGTGTTTCAGGGCTGTCCTCTGCAGAGTTCGCTGGCTCAGGTGATTCAACTATTGCCGCAGGTTCCACTGCAGGATTAGGAGTTTGATTTTGTGTCGACGCTTCAGCCTGTTGTGCCTCATCTTGAGGGGCACTGTTCTCGCTACTCATTCCGTAAACCTAAAAAAACGAAAAAGACATGAGGAGGTGATATGACTATGCAACAATTTCGTTGCAACCCGATCTGGCCCGACTCCTCGGCTCAGGCCATCCTGACGACAAATTCGTCATAGATATGATCAACGTCGTGATTGTCAGTCATTTGACCAGTGGAACGCAAGTGATTGGAAGCAATCGATGTTGAATTTCACAGATCAATTGGCTGGATTGAAGTCGCTTTATACCGACATTCCTGAATTTCGCAAACATAGTGGATTTCCCAGGCGATGCCACAACATCTCATGCCCGCAGGAATTGCCTATTCAGAACAGTTTCTTCGAGCAAGTTCGCTTTCCTGGTGTATCTTTCTGACATCATTCCAAATGTCGTGCCATGTTTCATGATGAAATGAGGCTCAGTCAGAGTCTGTATTATTCGTATTAAGTCAAAGCGGGAGTTCAAGAATGTCAGCGAAGTTATCGACCTGCCTCGTCACGGGCGGTGCAGGATTCATAGGATCGCACATTGCCACACGACTCGTCGAGCAGGGTAGCAATGTGCGAATTCTAGATAACTTATCAACTGGGCATCTACGAAACATTGAACATCTGGGAACCGATGTTGAATTCATCAAGGGCGATGTCAGCAATGCCAAGGTGGTTCGCGAAGCAGTGGCAGGAATTGACACCGTCTTCCATCAGGCTGCATTGCCTTCTGTTCCATTAAGTATTGACGATCCAATTGCGACTCATGAAGCATGCGTGACCGGAGCGGTGAATGTATTGAACGAAAGCCGTCTCGCCGGTGTTCGCAGAGTTGTCTACGCCGGATCAAGTAGTGCTTACGGTGACAATCCAGACATGCCCAAACGCGAGTCGATGACTCCCGAAGTTCTCTCACCATATGCGGCTGCCAAACTTGCCACAGAGTATTACTGCGAAGCATTTTCTCATTCCTACGATATGGAAGTCGTTCGCCTGCGGTACTTCAATGTCTTCGGACCAAGACAAGATCCGAAAAGTCCTTATTCAGCAGTCATTCCATTGTTCGCTGCGGCACTGCTCGAAGGTCGAACCCCGCGAATCTACGGAACAGGAGAGCAATCGCGAGATTTTGTCTACGTCGGAAATGTCGCCAAAGCAAACCTGTTGGCAGCGACCGTCCCCGGAATTTCAGGACAAGTTTACAACGTCGCTTCGGGACTTTCGATTACCGTCTTAGACCTCTTACATGCGATCTGTCGTCATTTAGGGAAGCCGTTCACTCCAGAGTTTCATCCTCCACGTCAGGGTGATGTTTTACATTCGTGGGCGGAAGTTTCTCGTCTCAAAAAAGAACTTGGGTACGAGTCTGAGTTCTCTTTCGAGGAAGGTCTGAAGGAAACTCTCGACTTTTATTGTGCCTCAGTCGCAGACACTGAAAAATCGTCCGTCTAATAAAGCTCATCCAGCCATTCAACTTGCTTTAGATTGTTCTACGGTCCCCTAGGAGTAGCAGAGTGTCGTCTACAGAACCAAAACAGAATTCGGAAGCAGAGTTTGACTTCGCACCGTTTGGATTCATGAGTGGAAGTTCCAACGCATCACGGGCGACCATTGATGTCACTAAGTTTTTGTTTTCAATCTGGAAGCCTCTCATCCTGGGCGGCTGCCTGGGAGGCTTGGCAGGCATCGGCGTCTACCTCTATCTCGGTCCAGTCTATTCTGCGAACACTCAAGTTCTGGTGTCTAAGAAAGCTTCCGTACCGATCAACGATGGTGAAGCGAACCGGTTCGGTGAGCGTGGAGATCATGTTGAGCTCATCAAAAGCGATCTCGTCATTGAACCAACATTCAAGAAACATGGACTCAAAGATGTCCCTGAACTGGCCGAGGCATATGATCCTTACAAAAACATTCGCGAAGGTTTAAGCGTTTCACGAAGCTCCGGACAGGAAAGCTCATTCGATAATATTTTTGACATTTCTTTCGCTCATCCCGATAAAGAAATCGCAAAAACCGTTGTTCAATCTGTTGTCGATTCTTATCGAGAATATCTTCATGAAACCCGCGATGAGAATTCCAAACAACTGTACCAAACTCTCTTGAATCGAGAGAAATTCCTCGCCCAAGAAGTTGCAAAACAAGAAAAAGGCTATCGAGAATTTCGCAAGAACGCTCCAGTATTCTTAAAAGCCACGCCAATCATTTCGACGAATGGAACGGCGCTACCACCTCAAAGTCGCTATGAAGTTGAACTCTCTGGTATTGAAGATACCCAAAACGTTAATCAAATTAAGCAAGCTGGCATCGAAGCAAAACTGGCCGAATTAGAACGCAGAAGAAAGCGAGGAGATTCGCGGGAATCGCTCGAATTCTGGGTCACATATTCTCTCACGACCGGAACCGGTACCGGGAACAATGCTTCCGGTGGAGGAGGAGTTGGAGCCCTCTCTGGACCACCTGTTAAAGGTGCATTGGATCAACAGTTTTTGACTGCAAGACTCCTGGAACAACGACTTCTTCACTCCTTAGGAGAAGACCATACAGCTGTGCGAAATGTGCGGCGGCAGATCGACACGATCCTCGATTCCTATTCTCAACAAGGTTTGACTACTCCCAGCTATCAACGCTCTAGTGAAAATCCCGCTGAGCATTCAGACTCCGCTGGCATGGATCTTGTGTCAGTCTACGAAGACACTTTAAGAAGCCAACTCGCTGAACTGGAAGTCGTCGGCAAGAACCTTGTTCTCATGCAAAAAGATGCACAGAAAAAAGCGAAAGATGCAGAGTTGTATCAGGTCGAAGATCAGCGACTCAAAGATGAACTTTCCTTGAAGAAATCTCAACTCACGCAGATTTTTGACCAGATCGCGACCTATGACGTCGCCAAGGAACAAGAGGGATACCGCTTCAAGCAAATCGCTCAGGTCAGAATTGAACGCTCATTGAAAAGAGTCATTAAAATCGTGGGAGCATTTGGCATCTTTGGTGTTGGGCTTGTCTTTGCCTTGGCATATTTCCGAGAGTGGCTGGATACACGAATCAAAACGATCGAAGAACTCTGCAAGCTTTCTTCGGCACAACTTCTGGGAACGATTCCAAAATTCGTTTCTTCTCCTGATGCAGATCGACTTGCCAGCGAGTCAGGGCTTTCGCCAGCATTGGTCTACTTTCATCGTCCGGGATCACGCGAGGCTGAAGCATTCAGATCGATCCGCACAACATTGTTTCATAGTTTTAAAGAACAGGATCAAGTTCTCCTCGTGAGCAGTGCTGAACCAGGTGATGGTAAAAGTACGGTGGTTGCCAATACAGCTTTGGCAATGGCTCAGGCAGGAAAACGGGTTCTGTTAATCGATTGCGATTTACGGCGACCAACTCAACATCATCTATTCGGAACCGAACAAGAGATCGGAATCACTGATGTTTTATTGAACGAAATTGAATGGCGGAACGCACTGCGGTCGACGCCTGTCGAATCGTTGTCGCTGATGACTGCAGGCTTATGTCCTGAAAATCCTGCGGAGTTGCTGTCTGTCGCTCCCCTGCAGAACATTCTCAGTGAGATGAGAGAAGAGTACGACCTGATCATTCTGGATTCACCGCCGGTTCTAGCAGTCAGCGATCCGACGATCTTGTCTCCTCATGTCGATGGAGTCGTCTCAGTCGCTCGTATAATGAAAAACAAACGAGCATCAGTCACTCGCATGACGGAAACCCTTGGGGTCCATGGTGCAAGAGTCTTTGGCATGATTGCCAACAGCGTCGGAGAGCAAGAAGCAGCAAACGCCGGGTATGGCGGCGAAACATACGGCAGTTATTTCACTGAAAATGAAACGGCGAAAAGAACCACCACGCATTCGAATGCACCCGTAATGAGTTAAAGGGGACGCCGCCTGCCTTCAAGCTTGTTGTTTATTTTCTCAAGTGAGTAAGAGGAGAGATTTCAGCGAATACAAGCACGACGCTCAAGCGAGTGGACGTACTTACTCGATGCGATGGTAGATTCTATCCTTCGTTCTGCTTACGAATTTCAAATGGAACATTGATTCCATTTTGGTCAGCGAAGTTATTATAAACTGTCTCACAGAGGGATTTCAGATTGTCGAGATCGGTCTTCGACATACCCTGGACTGCCTGATCACGCATGTCGTGAGTAATTTTTGAGACCTGCAACCACAACGCTTCAGCCTTCTTCGTAGCATGAATAGTTTTTTTCGGCGGTCTTCTTGGCTGCTACGCCGTGTGATCAACTTCGCCTTCTCCATGCGAGAAAGAACACCAACTAAAGTGTGAGGCTTAATACCGAGTTGATCCGCAATTTCAGACTGACTTCCACATCCACGAGCGGACAACCATGCCAAAACTTCCCATTGGCGAATAGTGATGCCTTCTTTATTGAGTCGCGAATCCAAAGCTTTCCGCAGCGAATGAGAGGCTGCACAAATCCAATAACCGACACTATTCTCCCAATCGTAATCTAGTGCCACATTGCTCTCCAGGAAGTCATTTTCGCCCTTTCTGCCTCCACACAACTTAATAAGTCGTTTGAAAACTCTATATTCGAACGATTCAACAAGCCATCTATCCTAGGTAATTAACGTACCTTCGAGCAAGTTAAAAATCTTTCACCGAGGATCACGGCACCACGAAGAAAACTCTCTGATTGATAAGAGGCAACTCTGATTTAGAATAATCGTGAGCAGAAACAATGTGAAGAAATAAAACGAGCCTCACCACGACGGGCCAGACGTGGGAGGCTCTAGATGTTTGTAAAACGGGCCAGCATTACAAACAT
>ERZ887942.1416-NODE-1416-length-16627-cov-6.536025_pt1 | contig 16627 bp, 15 predicted proteins | sample MGYA00521099_ERZ887942 | MGnify/ENA primary metagenome ERZ887942 (study PRJEB32303, sample SAMEA104408605) | aquatic metagenome | biome: Brackish water; feature: Pelagic; material: water | place: Baltic Sea | collected 2014-06-07T06:48:00 | depth 16,251 m ...
ATCCGCGTCTGACGCCATGGCAAGCAATTCATCCAGCCGCATCGCTTCCGCATCAGAGGCGGTCATGTGGTGGCGGGCAGTGAACTCCCACTTGGCGAAATGTGTCTCAAGACGGAAATCTGGCAACGCGCTCATTGAATCCTCCAAGGGCAATCATAATACTGATCCAGCGGGGTGGCCCCGCCGTATATATTGCATACAATTAACGGAACCGAGACCATGCGCCACCTTATTTCTCTTTGTCTTGCAATAGTTATCTCCCTGCCGTTGGCGTTTTCCACGCCCGCAGCGGCGGAAGAATTTTCAACCGTGCAACAAGAAGAAAGCTTCGTGTCCATCGTAGACGGGCGCAAGCTGACACGTTTCGGGATCAATCTGGATGTGATGCCTGACGGACGCATTGTCGGCCGGGCATTTGGCCGCGATGTGACTGGCGCTTGGAAATGGAGCTCGGGGTATTTCTGCCGTGATCTTTTTTGGGGCGAGCGGGATCTCGGACCGAATTGCCAGATGGTGAAGGTTCAGGGCAACACGATCCGTTTTATATCGGACAAGGGCACTGGGCAATTCGCCGACCTTCAGCTTCAGTAAACCAACCCGATCAGAAATCGATGGCGATTCCTTTTTTCTCCCAGTCGCCATAGCGCACAGGCTCAGGCCCTTTGCGTCCGCCCAGCTCCTTGGGCAGCTCAATATCACCTAACGCTTTGCGCCGCGCCTCGGCCTCGGCCAAAGCCCGTTGCGCGGCTGGTGGTAGATCGGTGCGGGGTGTGTCGGGATCACTCATCAGCAGGGTTCCTTTATCCTCGTCCTTCATATATCCCGGCCCCGCATCCCGGCAAGGAGCCTTCATGTCCGCCCCCACACCTTCCGCGCGCCGCAGCGCCGTCTATCTTCTGGATCAGATCCTCGGCGAAAACCGTCTGATGTCCGAACTTTTGGCCGCAGGCGTGCTGGACGCCTTGCCTGCGCCTGAGCGGGCGCGGGCGCAACGGCTCGCCACACAAACCCTGCGCGGGCTTGGCCGGGCGGATCACCTGCTCAAGCGGCACCTGCGCAAACCACCCCCCCTGCATGTGTTCAACATCCTGCGCCTCGGCACGGTGGAGCTTTGCATGGGCGGCGATGCGCATGGGGTCGTTAATGACGCGGTGAACCTCGTGGCGGGCAATAAGCGGTTTGCCTCGCTCAAGGGTCTGATCAACGCCGTTTTGCGCAAGATGGCCGCTGATGGCCCCGCCGACTGGGCCAAGACCCACGTGCCCCAACTGCGCAAATGGTTGCGCGCGCCGCTGGTTGAGGCCTACGGGATGAGCGCCGTGTCCAAATTCGAGAACGCCCATTTCGCAGGCGCGCCGCTGGATATCACCGCCAAGGGGGATGCCGCCGCCGTGGCCACCGCAGTGGGCGGCACGCTATTGCCCACAGGCTCCGTCCGGCTGGCCGATGCCGGACAGGTCAGCGCCCTTCCGGGGTTTGAGGCCGGCGATTGGTGGGTGCAGGACGCCGCCGCCGCCCTACCCGCCAAGATGCTGAACGTGCAACCAGGCGAGGTCGTGCTGGATCTCTGCGCCGCACCGGGCGGCAAGACATTGCAACTGGCGGCCGCAGGGGCCGATGTCACAGCCCTTGATATCTCCGCCACGAGGATGGAGCGCGTAACCGAGAACCTCGCGCGCACCGGCCTCACCGCAAACACGATCGTCGCAGATGCGCTGACGCATATGGGTCAGTATGATGCGATCTTACTTGATGCGCCCTGCTCAGCCACCGGCACGATCCGCCGCCATGCGGACCTGCCCCACGCCCGCGACGGGGCCGAAATCAGCGGCCTGATCGCGCTGCAATCGGCGATGATCGACGCGGCCCTCGGGATGCTGAAACCCGGCGGGCGGCTCCTTTTCTGCACCTGTTCGCTCCTGCCCGATGAGGGCGAATGTCAGGTGGACGAGGCTCTTCTGCGCCACAAAGGGCTGAGCGTGGACGCCTCTGCCTGCGACCTGCCCGGTGTCGACCCTGCGTGGAAAACCGAAGAGGGCGGGCTGCGACTGCGCCCTGATTACTGGCCCAAAGAGGGCGGGATGGATGGGTTCTACATGGCCCTGCTGCGCGCCTGACCGCTCTGCCTGGGGGTTTTTGACAATCTGCGGTGACTTGCCCGCGCCGCCCGCGTATATTGCCCGCAACCGGCGCCGACCAAGAGCGCCAGGAGACAGAGGCATATGGCAGATCAGGGCACACTTGCCACACGGTGGTCGCAATATCTGAACCGGTTTCACGCCCGGCGCGCCGCCCGTGCACGCCCTGCCACCGCGTTTGTGTCCTCGCCTGAGCCGCGCACGATCGGCAGCTATGCCCGTGGCCGGCAACTGAGCGCCGGAAACTATATGTTTGCCGGATCGCTGGTGCAGACCCCCGGAACGTCGCTTTGGCAGATCACCCCCCCAGACGCGATGTTTGAGGCCGAGCTGCATGGCTTTGCATGGCTTGATGATCTGGCCGCAGCCGGCGACGCCAAGGCGCGCAGCTGCGCGCAGGACTGGCTCTGGGAATGGATCGCGCTTTATGGCGACGGCAAGGGGCCGGGCTGGACCCCGGACCTCACCGGGCGGCGGCTCATCCGCTGGATCAACCATGCACTTTTCATGCTCTCTGGGATGGAGGGCAATGCATCCGAGACATTCTTGCGCTCGCTGGCCAGCCAGACGCTTTTCGTCGCCAAACGCTGGGAGGCCACGGCCCCCGGCCTGCCCCGGTTCGAGGCAGTCACAGGCGTAATCTATGCAGGGCTTGCGCTGGAAGGAATGGACGCCCATATCGCACCCGCTCTGCGTGGGTTGGAGCGAGCCTGCGACGACCAGATCGGCGAGGCCGGGATGCTGCCCACCCGCAACCCCGAGGATTTGCTGGAGGTCTTTACCCTCCTGACATGGACCGCCGAGGCCCTGATCGAGGCGGATTTGGAGCCCGGCCCCGCACACCGCACCGCGATTGAGCGGATCGCCCCCACATTGCGCACCCTGCGCCACGCCGATGGGGGCCTCGCGCGCTTTCATGGGGGTGGGCGCGGGCTTGAAGGGCGGCTCGACACGGCACTGGCCGCCAGTGGCGTCAAAGCGTCCAAGCCAGATGGGCTGTCTATGGGCTATGTGCGGCTCAGCGCGGGACGTTCATCATTGATCATCGACGCCGCCAAGCCACCTTCCGGGGCCGCGAGCGCGGGCGCTCATGCCTCCACCTTGGCGTTTGAGCTGACCTCTGGGCGCAGGCCCTTGATCGTGAATTGCGGATCGGGCGCCACTTTCGGGGCCGAATGGCGGCGCGCGGGCCGCGCCACACCGTCCCATTCCACATTGGTGCTGGAGGGCGTATCCTCCGCCCGCCTCGGGCCAGACGGGCCGCAATCAGAATGGCTGGTGAACGGGCCGAAATCCGTGCCCATTCAAGTTAGCCAAGCCTCGGACGGCCTGCGGTTTGAGGGCAGGCATGACGGCTACGCCGCGCGCTTTGGCCTGATCCATGCCCGCACCATCGAGATGACATTCGACGGGCGCGGCATCGCGGGCGAGGACATGATGCTCTCGATGGAGCCCCCCGACCGCCGCCGTTTCGACACGGCACTCGACGCAACCGGGCTCAAGGGCCTCAAATTCACGGTGCATTTCCACCTACACCCAGAGGCCGACGCAGAGCTCGACATGAACGGGGCCGCCGTCTCCATCGCCCTGCGCTCGGGCGAGATCTGGGTGTTTCGCACAGATGGGCGCGCCGATATCACGTTGGAGCCCAGCGTTTATCTGGAAAAATCCCGCCTGAAACCACGCGCGAGCCAACAGATCATTCTCACCGCCCGCGCGATGGAGTATGCGACACGCGTCAGATGGTCGCTCGCCAGGGCGCAAGACACCCCGATCGCCATTCGGGACCTTGCGCAGGACAGCCCAAACGATCAAGACACGTGACCAAAGCCGCATAAACCCGAAGGACCTGCCCCATGACCACACCTGCCCCCATCCGCCGCGCCCTTTTGTCGGTATCCGACAAGACCGGATTGATTGATCTGGGGCGCGCATTGGCGGGCCAGGGCGTGGCGCTTTTGAGCACAGGGGGAAGCGCCAAGGCGCTGCGTGAGGCCGGGCTTGAGGTGCGCGACGTGGCCGATATCACCGGCTTCCCCGAGATGATGGACGGGCGCGTGAAGACCCTCCATCCTATGGTGCATGGTGGGCTTTTGGCGCTTCGCGACGACAAAGGCCACGTGGCCGCGATGGAGGAGCACGGGATCGGCGCGATCGATCTGCTGGTCGTGAACCTCTATCCCTTTGAGCAGACCGTCGCGGCGGGCGCGGATTACGACACTTGCGTGGAGAACATCGATATCGGCGGGCCTGCAATGATCCGGGCGGCAGCGAAGAACCATGGGTTTGTGACTGTGGTGGTCGATACCGAAGATTACGCGCCGCTTCTGGCCGAGATGGAGGAACATGGCAGCACGACATATGCGTTTCGCCAGAAAATGGCGCAGGTGGCCTATGCGCGCACCGCGGCCTACGACGCCGCCGTCAGCACATGGATGGCGGACGCGCTGGGCGATCCCGCGCCGCGCCGACGCGCCGTGGCGGGCACGCTCGCGCAGGTCCTGCGATACGGCGAGAACCCACATCAATCCGCGGCATTCTACACCGATGGCAGTGCCCGCCCCGGCGTGGCCACGGCCACGCAGCATCAAGGCAAAGAGCTGAGCTACAACAACATCAACGACACAGATGCTGCGTTCGAGCTTGTCTCGGAATTCGCGCCTGAAGATGGCCCGGCGGCAGTGATCATCAAACACGCGAACCCTTGCGGTGCCGCGCGCGGTGAGACGCTGCTGGAGGCCTACAAGCGCGCCTATGATTGTGACCGTACCTCGGCCTTTGGCGGGATCATCGCCCTCAACCACCCGCTGGACGGGGCGACGGCAGAAGAAATCTGCCAGATTTTCACAGAAGTTGTGATCGCGCCTGAGGCGGATGCCGAGGCTATGAGTATTTTTGCCAAGAAGAAGAACCTGCGTTTGCTCACCACGGGGGCGATGGCCGCCCCGGCGGCGGCGGCGCGGACGATTCGGCAAGTGTCGGGCGGCTATCTGGTGCAGGACAAAGATAGCGGCGTGATCGGGGCGGATGACCTGAAGGTCGTGACCAAGCGACAGCCGACTGAGGCCGAGATGGCTGATATGCTTTTTGCGTGGAAAGTGGCGAAACACGTGAAGTCCAACGCCATCGTCTATGTGAAGGATGGCGCGACAGTGGGCGTGGGCGCGGGCCAGATGAGCCGCATCGACAGCTGCCGGATCGCCGCGCGCAAGGCCCAAGACATGGCCGAGGTGCTGGACCTTTTGGAGACGCCAGCCAAGGGGTCGGTCGTGGCCTCGGACGCGTTCTTTCCTTTCGCCGACGGCCTGATGGCGGCGGCAGAAGCGGGGGCCACTGCGGTAATCCACCCCGGCGGATCAATGCGCGATGAGGATGTGATCAAGGCCGCCGACGCGGCGGGCCTTGCGATGGTTTTGACCGGCATGCGCCACTTTCGGCACTAATGCGCCCTATCGAGGGCATGAGGCGCGCAAAGGAGCCCGCATGAGAACGCTAGCTTGGGTGGCCCTGATCATCTTCGTCGTGGATCAGGTCAGCAAATATTACATCGTGCATATGCTCAATCTGGCCACGGTGCGGGCGATCGATGTGTGGCCACCCTATCTCAACCTGCGCATGGCGTGGAATTACGGGATCAATTTCGGTCTTTTGGCCACGGACTCGGATGTGACGCGCTGGGCGCTCATTGTCGTGGCGCTGGTCATCTCAGGTGCCGTGATCTGGTGGCTGCGGCGCGAGCCCGGGGGCCTTTGGCAGAACATCTCGGCGGGCCTTTTGGTGGGTGGCGCGCTGGGCAATGTGGTGGACCGGGTGTGGTATGGCGCAGTGGCGGATTTTCTCAACATGTCTTGTTGCGGATTTACCAACCCCTATGCGTTCAATATGGCAGATATTTCCATTTTCATCGGGGCCTTCGGGCTGGTCATTTTCACCCCCGACAAAAAGCCCGCGTGACCTTGGCCTTGTCTTGCGGTAAAATGCCATCAAGAGCAGGCAGGAGACTGGTATGAACATGCCCCGCAAAAGCATCATCATTGGAATGGTCGCCCTCATGGCGGTGGCAGGCTGTGCCCGCGAGGGCAAGGATATCCAGCTGACGCGCATCAAGAATGATGGAAAGGGCCCGGATGAATTCTCCGTGCTGCCCAGCAAGCCGCTGCAAGCGCCCGAAAGCTATTCCGCCCTGCCGACCCCCACACCCGGTGGCGCGAACCTCGTGGACCGCAACCCCGAGGCCGAAGGAATCGCGGCCCTCGGTGGGCGGGCAGTCACGGGCACAGGGATTGCGGCCTCTGATGGTGGGTTGGTCAATCATACCCGCCGCTACGGTGTATCCGATAATATTCGCCAGACTTTGGCATCCGAGGATGTGGATGTGCGCCGCCGTCAGGGCCGTGTGAATATCCTCAATATTGGCCCCAATGACGACTATACCAACGCCTACCGCCGCCAATGGCTGGATAGTCAGGCCGAGCAGCGCCGCCTTCAGGCGCGCGGCATTGTCACCCCCGCCGCCCCACCACCCGAATAAGCGTTTTCGCTCACATCCTTGTCAGTGCGCTTGAATGCTGCGTGATGCGCCGTATCTATTTGCGGCACGCCATACACGTAGGAGCATGTTGATGCGCAATTTTCTGACCGCCCTTTTATCGCTCGCCATTTTGGCACCTGCTGCCCATGCGGATGATCAGGTGACCAATTTCATGCTGGATAACGGGATGGAGGTTGTGGTGATAGAAGATACCCGTGCGCCCGTCGTGGTGCATATGGTCTGGTATCGTGCCGGATCGGCGGATGAGGCTCCAGGCGTCTCAGGGATCGCGCATTACCTCGAACATCTGCTCTTCAAAGGCACCGAGACGATGGAGCCGGGCGAGTTTTCCGCCACCGTGGCCAAGAATGGCGGGCGCGACAACGCCTTCACCAGCTACGACTACACCGCCTATTTTCAGCGTGTGGCCGCCGACCGGCTGGAGCTGATGATGCGCATGGAAAGCGACCGTATGGTCAACCTTCAGATCGGGGAAGAGGACATAGCGACCGAGCGGGACGTGATCATCGAAGAGCGCAACCAGCGGGTCGAGAACAGCCCCGGCGCGCTCTTTCGCGAACAGCATAACGCCGCGCAATTCCTCAACCACCGCTACGGCGTGCCCATCATCGGCTGGCAGCACGAGATGCTCGGGCTGGGCCTGAAGGAAGCCAAGGATTTTTACCATCAGTTCTATGCCCCCAATAACGCCGTTCTCGTGGTGGCGGGCGATGTGCGCCCGGACGAGGTGCGCGCGCTGGCCGAAACATATTACGGCGTTATCCCAGCCAACCCGGACCTGCCCGAGCGCACCCGCCCGCAAGAGCCGCGCCAGATGGCCGAGCGCCGGATCGTGTTCGAGGACCCGCGCGTGGCCCAGCCTTACGTGATGCGCTCCTACCTCGCGCCCGAGCGCGACAGCGGCGCGCAGGAGGAGGCCGCAGCCCTCAGCATTCTCGCCGATATCCTTGGCGGCGGCACCACATCCGTGCTGACCCAGAAACTGCAATTCGAGACACAAACGGTCGTGCAGGCGCAGGCGTGGTATCGCGGTCTGTCGCTGGATGACACGACCTTCAATGTGGTAGTCGTGCCCGCCGCGGGCGTGACCTTGGAAGAAGCAGAGTTCGCCATGGACACCGCCATTGCCGAGTTCATGGAGACCGGTGTCGATGCCGCACAGCTTGAGCGGATAAAAAAGCAGATCTACGCCAGCGAAACCTATGCCCGCGACGATGTGAGCGGGATGGTCAACCGCTATGGCGCGGCACTGACCTCGGGTCTGACCGTGGCGGATGTGCAGGCATGGCCTGATACGCTACAGGCCGTTACAGCAGATGATATAATGGCCGCCGCCGCCCGCGTCTTTGCCAATGAAAATTCAGTGACCGGCTATCTCAAAGCCCCGGAGGTGACCCAATGATCCGCTTCGCACTTGCCTGTCTGATCGCCTTCGCGGCCCTGCCAGCACGGGCCGAGATCAACGTCCAGGAGCTGACCACGCCCGGCGGCACCAATGTATGGCTGGTGGAGGAGCCCGCGATCCCCTTCGTGGCGCTTGAGCTGCGCTTTCGCGGCGGGGCGAGCCTTGATGCGGATGGCAAACGCGGTGCAACCAACCTGATGGTTGGCCTTCTGGAGGAGGGTGCGGGCGATCTTGACAGCCGCGCCTTTGCTGAGGCGACCGAGGCATTGGCCGCCGATTTCAGCTATGACATCACCGATGACAGGATCGCCATCTCTGCGCGGTTCCTCAGCGAGGATGCCGAGGCCGCAGTGGCCCTGCTGCGCAAAAGCGTCGTCATGCCCAATTTCGATCAAACATCACTTGACCGGGTGCGCGCGCAGATCCTGTCGATCATCGCATCCGACCTCAAAAGCCCAAGCGCCATCGGTGCCGCCGCGTTCAACGAACTGGTCTATGGCGCGCACCCCTATGGCAGCTCAGAGAACGGCACGCTGGAAAGTGTCGCGGCCCTCACCCGCGCGGACATTCAAGCCGCCCACGCCGCCGCCATGACCCGCGATCAGCTTTACGTGAGCGCCGTGGGCGATATCGACGCCGAAACGTTGATGACCCTCGTTGACACGCTCACCGAAGGCTTGCCCCAAAGCGGCGCACCTCTGCCCGCCCCGGCGGATGTAAACCTGCCCGGCGGCACTCTGGTCGTGCCATATGAGACACCGCAATCGGTCGTGATGTTCGCCCAAAGCGGCATCGACCGCGACGACCCGGATTTCTTCGCCGCCTTTATCCTCAATCAGATCTTGGGCGGCGGTGGCTTCGAGAGCCGCCTGATGCAGGAAGTGCGCGAGAAGCGCGGGCTGACATATGGCGTCTATTCCTACCTCGCCGACAAGGAGGGCGCGCAACTGATGATGGGCAGCGTGGCCTCGGCGAATGACCGCGTGGCCGAGGCGATCTCCGTGATCAAGGATGAGTGGGCCCGCATGGCGGAGGACGGCGTGAGCGCGGAGGAACTGGCCGATGCCAAGACCTATATGACAGGTGCCTACCCGCTGCGCTTTGACGGCAACGCCAATATCGCCAACATCGCCGTGGGGATGCAGGTCGAAGGCCTGCCCACCGATTACATCTCCACCCGCAATGACAAGCTGAACGCCGTCACGCTGGAGCAGATCAACCGCGTCGCGGCCGAGCTTCTGAACCCCGATGAGCTGACCTTCGTTGTGGTGGGACAGCCCGAAGGCCTGCCCTCAACCATCAACTGAGAGACCCTCCGCCTTGGCCAGCCTCACAAGGCCCCGCTGCATCATCGTGGCGGGGTCTTTGCTTTTGACCATCGCGCCCTGCTGGCTCAGCGCGCTCTCCCACTCCGTACCGCAAAGGTTGAGGACCTCCATGCCCAGCCAATAAGGCTTTGCCGCCGCAAGCTCCGCCCCCACAAGATGCCCCGAGAACGCCGCCGCATCCCCAGCCAGATCCGCCCGGTGCAGTTGCGCGGCCAAACGCTCAGGCCGCGAGAGAGTATCGGCCAGAGCGCCCGCATCCATGCCAATGGCACCCAGATCGGCCATCAATCCCGGCGTGAGGCTGCCTTGAAAGCTCACGATCTCATCCGCGCTCACATGCACCCAATAGAGCCGCCTCGCATCACCAGCCAAGACAACCCCATCCCACTGCACATCACCGTCCAAGGCCCCGATCACCAGCGCCCGCACTGACCCCGGAAGCCGGTCTGGCGGAACCGCCTGCGACACGCCAGAGAGGCCGCATAAAGCACAGGGCACAGGGCCTCCCATCCCACCGATCTCCAGCATCGGCGCGCCTTCGGGCAACCGCTCGGCAGGCGCAGGGTGGGCCCCCTCAAAGGCCAGCACGCCCGCCCCCTCGATCACGGCGCCCCAGAGCATCCCTCAGCCCCGGCTCATCTGCGCGACAAGGCCCCGCATGTCGTATCCAGCCGCCTCTGTGGCACGCAGAATCTCGGCCTCGTCTACCTCGCCATGTTTGGCGATGGTCCACAGCATGGTGCAGCGCGTCCCGCTCCGGCAATAGGCCAGCACAGGCCCCGGCAACTCGGCCAGTGCGGCTTTGAAATCATCTACATCCGCCTCGCTCAGCATCCCCGACACGATTGGCACGTTGCGAAACTCCAGCCCAGCCGCCTGCGCCGCCGTCTCGATTGCGGTGCAGGCAGTCTGCCCAAACTCCTCCCCGTCGGGCCGGTTGCACAGGATCGACCGAAAGCCGGCAGCGGCAATATCGGGCACATCCTCGGGGCTGATCTGGGGGGAGACGGAAAAATGATCGGAAATTTTGGCTGGGTCCATGGGGGGCTCCTTTTTCTACGCCCATACTGATGCCAAACAGACGCGCTTTTCAATGCCGCCGCGTTGACAAATGCGCTGGCCCTGCCAAACCTGATCCCCTCAAAGGGAGGCCACTAATATGTCAGGCGCATGGGAATTCTGGATCGACCGGGGCGGCACCTTTACCGATATCGTGGCCCAGGACCCTGGCGGCACGATCCACACCCACAAGCTTTTGTCAGTGAACCCCGAACGCTACGCCGATGCCGCCGTCCAGGGCATTCGCGAGGTGATGGGAGTGACCGGCGATTTCCCACCCGGCTCCATCCGCGCCGTGAAAATGGGCACCACCGTGGCCACCAACGCCCTGCTGGAGCGCAAGGGCGAGCGGGTACTCCTGATGATCACCCAAGGGTTTCGCGATCTGCTGCTTATCGGTTATCAGACCCGCCCACGCCTTTTTGACCTGCATATCAAACGCCCCGACCTGCTTTATGAGGACGTGGCCGAACTGCATGAGCGTCTCGACGCCTCTGGCCAGGTGGTCACCCCACTGGACGAGGCCCGCGCCCGCGCCGATCTGCAAGCGGGTTTTGACAGAGGCATCCGGGCGGTCGCCATCGCAGGGCTGCATGCCTATCTCAACCCCGCGCATGAGGCCCGCGTGGCCGAGATTGCCCACGAGATCGGCTATACCCAGATCAGCACCAGCCATGAGGTCTCCCGCCTCGCCAAACTTGTTGGACGCGGGGACACCACAGTGGTGGACGCCTACCTCTCGCCCATCCTGCGCCGCTACGTCGATCTCGTGGCGGGCGCGCTGGACCTCGGCACCGCCTGCGAGACCCTTCTCTTCATGCAATCCAGTGGCGGTCTGACCGAGGCGCGCCGGTTCCAAGGCAAGGACGCGATCCTGTCGGGGCCCGCAGGTGGCATCGTCGGCATGGTCCATACCGGTGAGGCGGCAGGTTTCGATGCGCTCATCGGCTTTGACATGGGCGGCACCAGCACCGATGTCAGCCACTATCACGGCAGCTTCGAGCGTAGCTTCGAGACCGAAGTGGCCGGCGTGCGGATGCGCGCACCGATGATGGATATCCACACCGTCGCGGCAGGCGGCGGCAGCATCTGCACGTTCCGCGATGGCCGCTTTCAGGTTGGCCCCGAAAGTGCTGGTGCCGATCCCGGCCCCGCCTGCTATCGCCGGGGTGGGCCCCTCACGGTGACAGATTGCAACGTCATGTTGGGCAAGCTCAGCCCCGATCACTTCCCCCATGTTTTTGGCCCAAACGCGGATCAGCCACTGGACGCTGACGTGGTGCGCGCCAAGTTCGCGGATCTCGCCAAACAGGTCGCCCAAGAGACCAAAGAGGCCCCGCGCACGCCCGAAGATATGGCCACCGGCTTCCTGCGCATCGCCATCGACAACATGGCCAACGCGATCAAGAAGATCTCCGTGCAGCGCGGCCACGATGTGACCCGCTATACCTTGCAATGCTTCGGCGGTGCGGGCGGGCAGCACGCATGTGGCGTGGCCGATGCGCTGGGCATGCGCCGCGTTCTGGTGCATCCCTACGCGGGCGTGCTGAGCGCCTATGGCATGGGCCTCGCCCCCATCACCGCCATGCGCGAGGCACAGATTGACCTGCCGCTGACGCAGTATGATGAGACCCTAAGCTTGCGCAAAACGCTGATTGCGGAGGCAATGGCTGAGGTCAGTGCTCAAGGTGGCACCACCCCCACCGCCCGTATCGAGCTGCACCTGCGCTACGATGGCTCACACCAGACCCTGCCCGTGCCCTCTGATGCCCCAGACGCAAAATCCGCCTTTGAGGCCGCGCATAAACAGCGCTACGGCTTCACCTCCCCCGCCCGCGATCTCCTGATCGAGATGATCTCGATCGAGGCCATGGGCGCGATCGGCAAACCTGCCCCCCTCACACCGCAACAGGGCGACGGCGCCCCCAAGGCGCACACCGAGATGTATGCGGATGCCACATGGCAGGACGTGCCTATCCATGACCGCGACACACTCGACCCAACGGTCACGATCAAAGGCCCTGCCATCATCACCGAGCCCACCGGCACCAACATCATCGAGCCCAGCTGGGCCGCCCATGTCGATGCCCATGCCAACCTCATAATCGAGCGCACAGACGCCGCCCAAACCGCCCCCTCGGCTGAGACCGCTGCCGACCCCGTGCTGCTGGAGGTGTTCAACAACCTTTTCATGTCCGTAGCGGATCAGATGGGCGCGACCCTCGCCAACACCTCTTGGTCGGTGAACATCAAGGAGCGGCTCGACTTTTCCTGCGCCATTTTCGACGCTTTGGGCGATCTCGTGGCCAACGCGCCGCATGTGCCAGTGCATCTCGGTTCCATGTCCGACAGCGTGCGCACCGTGATGCGGCTCAACCCCGATGTGCGGCCGGGTGATGCCTATATGCTGAACTCGCCCTATAATGGCGGCACACACTTACCCGATGTTACCGTGATCACACCGGTCTTTGTGGGGGACAAACCCGTCCTCTGGCTGGGTAGTCGGGGGCATCACGCCGATATCGGCGGTCGCACCCCGGGAAGTGCCCCACCCGACAGCACCCATATCGACGAGGAAGGCGTGCTAATCGACAACGTGAAGCTGGTCGACCAAGGCACCTTCCTTGAGGTCGAGGCCGAAACCACCCTCGCCACCGCCAAATATCCATGCCGCAACATCCCGCAGAACATGGCCGACCTGAAGGCGCAGGTCGCGGCGAACGAGACCGGGCGGCAGGAGCTTATGAAGGTGATCGAGACCTACGGGCTGGACGTGGTGCAGGCCTATATGGGCCACGTACAGTACAATGCGGAGGCGAGCGTGCGGGCGGTCCTCGGCCACCTCAAAGACGGGCACTACGTCTACCCGATGGATATCGGCACCCAAATCGAGGTGCGCGTGACCGTAGACCAAGACGCGCGCGAGGCCGTGATCGATTTCACAGGCACCTCGCCGCAACACGCGGGCAATTACAACGCGCCGCGCTCCATCTCTGACGCGGTCGTGCTCTACGTTTTCCGCACCATGGTGGGCGCGGATATCCCACTGAACCAGGGCTGCCTCAAGCCGCTACGCATCATCGTGCCCGAAGGCTCCATGCTCAATCCCGTCCGCCCCGCCGCCGTCATCGCGGGCAATACGGAAGTGAGCCAGGCGGCGTGCAACGCGCTCTACGGCGCGCTTGGCGTGCTGGCGGGCAGTCAGGCCACGATGAACAATTTCGTCTGGGGCAATGACGATTTCCAGAACTATGAGACCATCGCGGGCGGCACCGGCGCAGGCCCAGATTTCAACGGCTGTGACGCGGTGCAAAGCCACATGACCAACACCCGCATGACCGATCCCGAGATCCTGGAAAAACGTTTCCCCGTGCGGCTGGAAAGCTTTGGAATCAGAGACTGTTCCGGCGGAAAAGGCCAATATCGCGGCGGTCACGGCGTACTGCGCGAGATGCGGTTTCTGGAGCCTGTCACGGTCACGACCCTCTGCTCGCACCGGATCATTCCGCCTTTTGGCGTGAATGGCGGCGCACCGGGGTCTGTGGGCGAAAACTGGGTCGTGATGCCGGGTGGCACCCGCCGCGAGATGCAAGGCAATGACGAGATCGACCTTCCCGCAGGCGCGGTCTTCGGCATGGCCACACCGGGCGGCGGCGGCTGGGGGCACGAATAGCTACGCCAATCTTAACTCCGCGTTAACCAAGCAAACGCAACATTAACGCATGTCAGGATTCTCCCACTTCTCCGAGGCGCCCATGCCGCTTTTCTCCGCGGATGAGGCAATTACGCCCGAGGCGCCGCCCCGTGCGCAAGAGGGAGGCCAGCCCTCCTATATCCGCGACCATCGCCGCCGCCTGCGCGAACGGTTCATGGTGGGTGGCGCGGGGGCAATGCCCGATTACGAGCTGCTGGAACTGGTTCTCTTCCGCGCCATCCCGCGCAGGGATGTTAAGCCACTCGCGCGGCACCTCCTCGAACAGTTTGGCGATTTCAACGGCGTGCTCTCTGCCCCACCCGCGCGCCTCAGCACCATCTCTGGCGTGGGCGACGCGGTCATCGCAGAGCTCAAAATCATCGAGGCTGCCAGCCACCGCCTGTCGCGCTCCAAAGTGATGCAGCGCCAGGTGCTCAGCTCATGGGGGGCGCTCATCGACTACTGCCACACCACCATGGCCCACCGCGCCACCGAGCAGTTTCGCATCTTCTACCTCGACACGAAAAACACCCTGATCGCGGATGAGGAACAAGCGACCGGGACCGTGGATCACGTCCCCGTCTACCCCCGCGAAGTGGTCAAACGCGCGCTGGAACTGAACGCCTCCGCGCTTATTTTGGTGCATAATCATCCGTCCGGCGATCCGACACCTTCCGAGGCGGACATCACCATGACGCGCCGGGTGCAGGACGCCGCCGAAGTCATGGGCATCACCCTGCATGACCATCTCATCATTGGAAAATCCTGCGAGCTGAGCTTTCGCAGCGAGGGGTATCTCTAGACCGCTTCGCTTTACCGCACCCAGACCTCGACCCGGCGGTTGGCCTTGCGACCCCATTCGCTGTCATCGCAGGCCATCGGCATCGCCTCGCCAAATGCCTCTGTCACGAGCGACAAGCGTTCCATATTGGCCGTCTCAGCCGCGTTCACAACCGCATCACGGACCGCCGCCGCCCGGCGTAAAGCGATCCTTCGGTTGATCTCGGCCGCGCCTTCACCATCGGAGAATCCGACAAAAACCAGCCGCCGCCCATCATAATACCCGCTCTCAAAAGCGCGGGCGAGCTGTGCCACATTCGACCGCGATTGCGCGTCCAAGCGTGCCGACCCCGCCTCGAACCGAAAGGTGGTCGTCAACCGCTTCAATGGGCGCAGAACCTCCACCATTTTCTGTAAATCCTCAAGGCTCACATCGTCACCAGCGCGCAAGACCGCGTTGGCAAAGCGATCCCCTTGGGCATTTATCTCAATCTCTTCAGGGAGTTGATCCACAAACCCCGCCCGCCGGATCACCAATTGCGCAGCAGGCTCTCGGGTGAAGGCGAGAAAATCGCGGATCAGCTTGGGAAAGCGCAGCGCGGGCATGTAAAGAAACATAGGCGCGGTCAGCGGGTAATCCTCGGTCTTCACCGCCCGGCGCGTGGCCTGCATCGCAAACCCACACGCACCAGTCAGGGCAAGCTCAAAGGTCAGTCCCATATCGGACCGGCTCCCCATGCCAAGCGCGAAGGGATCACGCGCGACAGCCCCCGTCAGAGACACGCTGTCAGCATGACCCAGAACGCCCTCGGCAAAGCCTTCGCGCCCCAAAAGCATCCGTTGCTGCGTGGATTGGCCAAGCCCAGTGGACGGGTCATGCACATGCACGGCGATGGGCGCGTCAGGGCCGCCCAGATCGACCCAATTGTTGATTTTTCCAGCGAGAACGAGGCTCAGATCAGGTGTGGAAATCGTGCTCACCGCATTGCCCGCCGCAACCACAGGCACCAACGCATCAAGCGCCAGCACCCGGCTGCGCCGCGCATCTGTAAGATCGCCCAAGCCCTCGTCACGGGCACGCGCCGCCTCATCGCGGCTCACCTCGCGCAAGGACATGACCATATCAGCCTCCCCCACCAAAAGATCGGCAAAGCCTTCATCCGTGTTGGTCAGATGAAAGAAGAACCGCCCGCGCGGCTGGCCGCTCTCAGGATCGATCAGTTCGTAACCGAACCGTGTGTCCGAGACGCGTCGACGCTCCAGATCGAGCCCCTCGCGCAAGGCAAACGCCTCAATCAGCGCGGGCATCAGGACCCTTGACCTGCCCCCCGAAACTTCCCTCAGTTTAATGTAGAGTTTGCTCAACCATCGAAGGAGCAAACAAATGCGACAGAGTCGTTTTACTGAAGCCCAGATTATTGGGATGATCAAAGAACAAGAAGCTGGGATGCCAACTGCTGAGGTGTGCCGCAGGCATGGCCTCAGTCTGGCGTCATTCTACAAGTTCAAAGCCAAATACGGCGGCATGAATGTGTCTGACACCCACCGGCTTAAATCGCTGGAGGACGAGAACGCCAAGCTGAAGCGTCTTCTGGCCGACACGATGCTCGACAATGTTGTGTTGAAGGATTTGCTGGGAAAGAACTGACGACACCGAATGTGCGACGGGCT
>ERZ887942.1428-NODE-1428-length-16529-cov-20.479058_pt1 | contig 16529 bp, 11 predicted proteins | sample MGYA00521099_ERZ887942 | MGnify/ENA primary metagenome ERZ887942 (study PRJEB32303, sample SAMEA104408605) | aquatic metagenome | biome: Brackish water; feature: Pelagic; material: water | place: Baltic Sea | collected 2014-06-07T06:48:00 | depth 16,251 m ...
TTCCGTGTTTTTTTATAAGATGTCGATAGAGAATCCATACGCACCTCCTGAATCGGATGTGAAGCCACCTCCAAGGCGGGGATTCACGCGCAGCTATCAAATCGAAGGTGCCCTTCTCAGAGTGAAGGAAGGAGCATTTTTACCGGATGTTTGTCTTTATTCGGGGAAGCAAGAGGGAAAACTGGCCCGTAATACCAAGCAGTTTTTTTGGAATCCTCCATGGCTGGTTTTGATCTTCTTTCTGATTCTTGCCTTATCTTGGATCCTCGAGAGCGGGATTGTCGTATTAGCAGGTGTGATTGTTGCGATTCCTGTCACTCTCATGACACGAAAATCGGCAGTCGTACACTATGCCTTCGTGAGGTCCTCCTTCCTGATTCGGAAGTTTACGGGCTTTCTGGCTGTTTTAATCGTTCCGGGGACTGTCGGTTTTGCCATTCGCTTTTTGGATTCAGGTCTTTGGCGGTATTTTACGGTTCTAGGTGCCTCGATCTGCGTAGCGTTTGTCATTGTGCAAAGGGTCCGGGGCTTCCATGTGAAGAACATCGACCATGGTTGGGTGACATTCGTCCGGGTTCATCCGGTTGCCTTGCAGGTTCTGGCAGAACTTAAGGAAGCGAAGGCAGGGTCTCACTCTTCCGGAGGCGCGCTAATGAAAACCCAGTAGTGCTGGTCGCGGGAGTTCGGAAAGAAGGCGTAGCCAATGCCAAAGCGAGTCTGGTTCTCGTAGAAGGAGTCTCGGGCGAGGGCTGCCATTTTTAGCTCTTCTGAAGAGCCTCCGTCACTTAAAAGAGGTCTGGGTGACGATTTCGTTAGGGTCGGCCTTGCCGCCACCACAAGAAGCAAAAGTCAAAAAAACGAGGCCTCCGAAGAGTCCTCGTAAGATTTGTCGCTTCATGGTGCGAAATTGAGTGAGGGAAGTTATTTCAATCCAGCAGCTTTGCGGGCTTTGACGACACTAGCCTTGTCCAGTTGGGCGGCGGAGGCGCGGATGGTTTTTCCGGTGTCGGTTTCGAAGACGTAGGTGGAATCGTCTTCGACTCCTACCAATCGGGCTTTGATTTCGGTGCCTTTGGAGCTTTTCCAGGATTGAACTTTGGTTCCTTCGACTTTGACAAGTTCGACTTTCTTCCCTCCGGAGGAGAAGGAGCCATCTTGCTTGGATTTCTGAATGCTCTGCTTGGCTTCCTTGAAAATCTCTCCGTATTTCTGACTCTTCATCGCGGGGTGGTCGTAGCGTCCGTAGATCCTGGTCACGCCCGGATCCGTGAAGATCACGATGGGAATGGAGGCTCCGCCGGTGCGGTAGGCATTTTTGATGAGATCGGGAAGCCCGGCCGTTTCAGAGGTATCGACGACGATGCTTTTTGAGAAGGTGAGAACTGCTTTGCTGGCCGACACACTGACGGCTCCCGGGCAGGCCACTCATGTGGCGGTCATGTCTTTTTTTGCAATCACCCAGGCAATGGGTTGCTTCGCCCTGGTAGCCTTCTTTTGGGTCTCCTCCAGTTGGGCGAGATTGTGCGATCCCTTCGGGATGTCAAAGGCTCCGGCCATGGAACCGAGGGCAATCGTGAGTGCGAAAAGATTCTTCATAACTCTTTTCAAGAATACGACGGGTTTTCGAGAGGGCAAGCTTGCGGTTTTTAATGGTGGTCCTTGGAATACCGAGTGGGTGCACTAAGGTCCATCTTATATGATTCTCGCTGCTGCCGACCATGTTGCTCCTGTCGTGGCTCTTCTCGGCATGGTGTTGGGGAGTGTGGTGGTGGTTTCCCTGCTTCTGGTGAAGGCGAAGCAGTCTTTGTTGGTGGGGTATTTCCTATGCGGAGTGGTCCTGGCCAATACGGGAGCGACAGACTGGCTCGGCGATGCTCCCGATGAAGCAATTTCCATGCTTGCCGAATTGGGAGTGGTTCTTTTGATGTTCACGCTGGGGATTGAGTTTTCGCTCCGTGAGTTGATGCATCTCAAAAAGGTGGTGATCGGGGGTGGCGGTGCCCAAATGATGGTGACCACTTTGATTGCAATGGTCGTGGGGTGGGTCCTGGGATTGACCGGAGCGGGATTGTTGGTGGTGGGTTTTGCAATGGCTCTTTCCTCCACTGCGGTGAGTATCAAATCGTTTCAGGACATGGGACAACCCGACTCTCCGGGTGCGCGGATGGCACTTGGGGTGGCCATTTTTCAGGATCTCGCGGTGATCTTTTTTATGGTCGTTTTACCTTCCCTGATCGGGGATGACGCGGGAGGAATGGGGCCGGTGTTTTTTGCCTTGGGGAAAGGGGTGCTTTTTCTGGGACTTTGCTGGGTATTGAGCATCTATGTCGTTCCTCATCTACTCCACGCCGTGGCGACCTCGCGAAGCCGGGAGCTCTTTACGGTCACGGTGGTGGGGCTTTGTGCCGTGATTGCCTGGGGGGCAAATTGGTTTGGGCTGAGTCTCGCGCTGGGGGCCTTTGCGGGAGGACTGGTGGTGAGCGAGTCGATCTATTCGCACAAGGTCCTCGCTGATGTCCTACCTTTTAAGGACCTCTTTTTGACGGTCTTTTTTGTCTCGGTGGGGCTGCTCATCGATCTTGAGAAAGTTTGGGAATCCTGGTGGGCCATCGGTTTGGGCGTGGTCGTGATTATTACGGTGAAAGGGCTCATTGTGAGTTTCATTGCCCACCGGATGGGCCTTCGTTTAAGGCAGGCCCTGATCGCGGGGGCCGCGCTTTCGAGTAGCGGGGAGTTCTCGCTGGTTCTTCTGAGCCGGGCCTCCGATCTCGGAGGAATCGCCCCGGAAGTGGAACAGGTGCTTCTTGCATGCACTGCGATTTCGATGGCGCTGGTTCCCACTCTGATGAGGGTTGGTTCCCCCCTTGCGAAGCGGTTGGAGAAATGGCCCGTGTTTCAGGCACGTGAAAAAAATGACGAGCTGAGAGATGGAGCACAGGTCGGGGTTTTACGGGATCACGTGGTCATTTGTGGATACGGCCCCGTGGGAAGGGCTCTGCATGAGGCGATGGACCGTCTTTCGGTCCCGGTGGTGGTGATTGAGATGAATGCGACCACGGTGCGGGACCTGCACAAAAGAGGCGTGCGGGTGCTCTTCGCGGATGCGACCAATCAGCAGACGATGGGCCTTGCAAGAGTGGCTGAGGCCAGGGCCATTGCCTTTACTTTTCCAGAACCACAGCTTGCGATCGAGGGAGTGAGAGCGGCACGGAGTTTGAATCCGGGGATTGTCACCTACGCCCGAGCCAAATTTTCCAACGGGGTGGAGCTTTTGAAGAAGGAGGGTGTTCATCACATTTTCCACGATGAAGTCACGAGTGGTCAGGCGATGGTTTCGGCGGTGCTCGGATGCTACGCGGTGGAAGAGTGAGAGGTTCCCGCTTTTCAGATTGGTTTTAGTGGGTTTCACTCTCGCCATGGCAACGATTGGTACTCCCTTTACGGCGACGGCGAAAAAGGTGCTCCTTTGCGGCTCGGGGGAGCTGGGCAAGGAGGTCGTCATTGAGCTGCAGCGCTATGGCGTGGAGGTGATCGCGTGTGATGCCTACGAAAACGCGCCCGCGATGCAGGTGGCGGATCGGGCTCACGTCTTTTCGATGCTTGATGGGGCAGCTTTGCGCCGCGTCATTGAAGTGGAGAGGCCGGACTTTGTGGTGCCGGAAGTTGAAGCGATTGCGACGGATACGCTGGCTGAGATTGAGGCAGAGGGACTGGTGACGATCATTCCGACCGCCCGGGCAACCCGGTTAACGATGAACCGTGAGGGGATTCGGAGAATGGCTGCGGAGGAATTGGGCTGCCTGACTTCGCCGTATCGTTTCGCGGGGACGCTGGAAGATTATCAGGAGGCGATTGCCGGGATCGGTTTGCCCTGTGTGGTAAAACCCGTCATGTCTTCTTCCGGAAAGGGACAATCGACTCTCAAAACCGAGGATGACATTTTGCCAGCCTGGGAGTATGCGCAGGAAGGGGGACGGGCGGGAGCAGGCAAGGTCATCGTGGAAGGTTTTGTGGAGTTTGATTATGAAATCACCTTGCTCACGGTTCGGCACATTGGCGGAACGTCGTTTTGTGATCCAATCGGCCATATCCAGGTGGATGGGGACTATCGTGAATCCTGGCAACCGCAGCCGATGAGCGAAGCGGCCCTCCAAAGTGCCCGTAAGATGGCGGCGGAAGTGACGGAGAATCTGGGTGGTCGCGGCGTGTTTGGCGTGGAGCTTTTTGTGAAGGGAGACGAGGTCATTTTTTCCGAGGTGTCGCCACGTCCCCATGATACCGGGATGGTGACGATGATTTCGCAGGACCTCAGTCAATTTTCCCTCCATGCGCGGGCGATTCTGGGATTGCCGATTCCGAATATACATAATCACGGGCCATCGGCATCCTGTGCGCATGTTGTTGAAGGGCATTCGGAGCAGGTGAGTTTTAGCCAGCTTGAGCGGGCGTTGGCGGAGCCGGATACCCAGCTTCGTTTGTTCGGAAAGCCGGCGGTGGCCGGGAAGCGTCGAATGGCGGTGGGGCTGGGTCGGGCGGCTGATGTGGAACAAGCGCGGGCGAAGGCTCGTGGTGTGATTGCGGGACTGGAGACTCATCTTTAAGGCGATGGTGGAAGTCATCGGCTTCGGGCTCGCGGGCGCGTGTGTGGCTTTGCAGCTTCAGCGTGCGGGGCATCGGGTCCGGGTGGTGGATGATGGAGGTGAGGGGAGTTCACGCGTCGCGGCGGGGCTGGTGAATCCGGTGGCCGGTAAGAATTTTGAACCCAGTTGGGAGGTAAAGGAGGCCTGGGAAATTGCCTTGCCGTTCTACGAAGGGCTGGGTTCCGGTTTGTTTCACGCTTTGCCGGTCCTGCGATTGTGGAGGGATGAAAAAGACCGGGAGAAGTTTGAACGGAAGTGGGAGCAGCTCACGCCCTGGATCCAAAAAGTCGACGAGGAAGGTGTGACCTGGAAGGGAGGCGGTTGGCTGGATTGTCCGGGGTTTTTGGATGTTGCCCGCGAGGAGTTTTTGAGTTCGGGAGGGGAGTGGGAAACGATGCCGCAAGGCGGTCGGCAGATTTGGTGTGCCGGGGCATCGGGTTTGATTCGAGGAGACTTCAACAACGTCGTTCACCGGAGTGCCAAGGGTGAAATTTTAACGGTCAGAATTCCCGGATGGGGAGAGAAACAAATCTTGAACCGGAATGGCTGGGTCATCCCGATTGGAAATGACCTTTATCGAGTGGGGGCGACCTACGAATGGGATCGTCTTGCTTCCGGTCCGACAGAAGAAGGGCGGGCCAAGGTTGAAGCATTGTTGAGATCATTTACCGATCGGGCCTACGAAGTTGTCGATCATGTCGCCGGAATTCGCCCTATTATTGAGCGGAGTAAGCCGGTGGTGCGATTTCAGGAAGGGAAGGGCTGGATGGTCAACGGACTGGGGTCGAAAGGGGTCATCTACGCGCCGAGGGTTGGGTTGGAGATGGTGGCCCGGCTGGAATCGGAAGTTTGATGGAAATGTCCACGTTCCCAAGGATCGGATTGACCAATCAAAAAACGCCGTCCCTTTCGGAGCGGCGTTTTGGGAAATAGGAAGAGAGATTGGCCTACTTGCTGGTGGCCTTCATGCGGAGCGCTCCGAGGACGCTGAGTCCGCCAATGACGAGGAAAATGAGGATGCCCGTGGCGGATGCGCCGAGGCCGGCGGAAGGGACTTCGGCAAGGGTGGGTGCCGGGGCGTCGGCTCCAGTGGCGGCGAGGGGATTAATCAGTTCGGACACCTTGAGTGCCGGGGCGGGGACCTGGCTCAGGATTTCCTGATTGTCCTCGCGATATTTGGCAACCATTTCGGGAGTGACAGCGGGGGCGCTGTTGCCGAAGGAATTGCGGACATAGGTTAGGACCGCTGCAATGTTGCCGTCCGGTTGGCCTGTTCCCATGGCGGCCATGGGGGCGGGGAAGCTGTAGTCTTTTCCGGCCACCGTGATCGGGCCTTCGAGGCCGCGAAGCTGGATTCCGATGAGGTTTTCCACGGGGCCGGCCACCCACTCGGAGTTGGCGAGGGGAGGTCCGATGTTGGGAGCTCCTTCTCCGTTTTGGCCGTGGCAGGCTGCGCACAAGATATATTGGGTGCTGCCGAGTTCCATGACGGCAGGGTCGATTTTTGATTCTTCGCTCACGGTGTTTTCAGGGTCTTTTGGTTGAGGCGCGGGAGTCTCAGTCTTTTTTGCGCTTTCGTCCATCTTTTTGGGATCAGGATTTGGAGCGGCGAGAGAGAGTTCCTTGACCTGATAGACGGGAGGGCTTTCACCGTTTTCTTTGGTGAGAGTCAAGAGCCACGCAATGATATCGCGGGTTTCGTAGGGGGTGAGGATTGCGCCCATGGGGGGCATTGACGAAACGGGCTTGGGATCTGCGGCCAGATCGCTTGTTTGAATTCGCCAGACGGCATCCTCGCTTTCCTTGAGGTCGAGGTGTTCCTCGGTGCGAGCGACAATGGTGCCCCCTTTGGTGGAACCATCCCTGAGAGTGAGGGTGGCGACACCAAAGCCATCAGCGATTTGCGCATGGGGGAGGATGAGCGATTCGAGGAGGCCCTTGGCATCCTGGCGGAGGGCGACGCCGATGAGGCTCGGACCTGCGTTTCCGGCTTCGGAGTGGCCGGGTTCGTGACGGTGGCAGCGCAGGCATTGTGCGGAGCCGTGGGATTTAAAGAGGGCCAATCCGCGTTCGGCATTTCCCCCGGCGAGGGTGACCTGCCATTTCGCCAGTGGATCGTTGGCGTCGAGGGAGTTTTGGTAGTCGGCGAGGGCCGATTTGATGGCGGGTTCCTGACGTTTTTCGGCGGCCAGAATGAGGTCGAGATTCGTGGCGCGATCTCCTTTGCCCTCGATGAGAGTGGCGAGTCCGTTGCGGAGGAGCGGAATCGCGTGTTCGGCCGGGAGATCGGCGACGATATTCCATGCGGTTTGACGGCGTTCGATGCTTTTGGATTCCAAAGCTCCCTTTAGGGCGGCGACCGTCGAGGCCGGGTCTCGTTCGGATGCGAGCTTGAGCGCCTTGTTGGCAAGGGGGTGATTGTCCGAACGAGCGGCTTCGGCAAGAACCTCGTTGGCATTTTCGGGATTGCCTTTGAGGAAGAGATCAAGGGCGCTGGCCCGGGTTTCGCCGTCGGTTTTTTGATCGCGAATGATGCGGGTGAGGCTGCCCGAATCGAGGGATTCAGTGGTGATGCCGTTCTTCATGGCAAGCTTCATGGTGCTGGCGAAGACATCGGGCCCTGCCCCAAGAAGTAGGCCGATGTTTTTGGTGAGAACGTTCTTTAGAATCAGTGGATTCCGCGGCGGGATGGGCGAGTGGAGGCCGAGTGATTGGTCGACGACGTGGGGATTCTCCCACATGGCGAGGAGGCGCATGGCTTCCTGACGTTCTTCTTTGGGAAACTTTGGGTTGGCGGCGGCCTTGATGAGGCGGGTGAGGTTTTGTTCGTTCGGAATGCGGAAGGCGCTGTGAATGAGGCGCCGCAGGATCATGCGGGTGACGGGGCGCTGGGGGGTGCCGAGCCATTCATCGTCGAGGAGGGCGGAGATGACCGGGCGGGCTTCCTCGATTTGGGTGTCGTGGATGGCGCGAATGGCGTCGTCGGCAATCTTAAGGTTGGTGTCGCCGAGAAATCCCACGACCTTTTGACTGCCCATGCGGCGGAGGGCGATGACGGCGGCGTGGCGAATGGCATCCGATTCGTTGCGAACGAGGCTGGAGAGGTATTGATCGTTCGAGGTGCCGAGAAGAGCCATGACGCCGGCGTGGCGAAGGACGGGGTCCTCGTTTCCGTTCATTTTGATCATTTCAAGGACGGCGGAGAGAGCATTGGTGTCCCCGATGCGCCCCACTGAGATGGCGGCGAGAGCCCGGACACGGGGGGAACCATCGGAAAGGAGCGGGACGAGGAGATCTGCTTTTTTGAGGGTGGATTCTCCAAGAGCCCTGGCCACCTCGGCACGGACGCGAGGATCGTCGTTTTGCAGGTGTTGTGAGAGGAAAAGGGTGGCTCCCTGGTTTTGGTGTTTGCGGGCCATCATGCCGAGTCCCCAGATGCCATGGAGGCGTTCTACGTGATTAATCTGTTGATTGGCGGAGGCGGTGAAGTAGGGGAGGGCCTCGGGGCGGTCGGCCAGGTGGATTTGTGCCCGGAGGCGAACCCGTTGGTCGGGGTGGGAGAGGAGACCTGCGAGGTCATTGATGGGGGCCTCTTTGAAGTTGGTGGAGGTAAGAATTTCAGCGACTCCTTTGCCGGGTTTTTTCTCGGCCAGGGTGTAGATGCGTCCGGCATCATGGGACTGCCAACCGGTGACGAAGTCCGAGACGTAGAGTTTGCCATCGTATCCCCATTCAATGTCTGTTGCCGCGACGCCCCAATTGAACTTTCGGGATTGATCGACGGCAAATCCGGCGCCGTCTTCCTTGATGCTGAAGTTCCAGATTCCGGAAGCGGCTGCTCCGCCACGGTAGTCGCAGATCAGGAATTGATTTTCGATTCCGCCGAGCTTGTATCCGGTCCCCGGATAGTAGGCGAGACCGGAGGGACCGGAGGTGAGATTGAGCATGGGGGGAACGATGTGGCCGGGTTGGGCATCGTTCACGGGTGCCCACATTTTTTCCTGCATCCACTGATTAATGGGGCGGTCGGGAATGCCGGCAGTTTTGTGGAAGGAGTGGAGGACCTGGTGTCCCATACGCCAACCCGAGTCGGCTCCTTCAAGCAAGAAGACGACGCGGGCGCGGTCGCCTTGGTCGGAGTTGTTGTCGACCGTGATGCCGGTGCCGAATTGATCGAAGGCGATCTCCTTTGGGTTGCGGAGGCCGGTGTGGACGACTTCCATGTTTGAGCCATCAGGCTCGAAACGGAGGATGGCGCCCTGATTGGGGAATTGATATTCACGGCCTTCGCGGGTGGTGAAGCTGAAGCCCCGGTCGCCGATGGTGGTGTAAAGGCGGCCATCGGGCCCGAGGGCAAAGCCATTGAGATCGTGTCCGGAGAAGGAGACCCGGACTCCGAAGCCATCCTGGATGACGCGGTGTTCGTCGGCTTTAAGGTCACCATCGTCATCGCTCAACATCCAGATTTTCGGAATGCAGGCGAAGTAGATCTTCCCTTCGAAAGCCATGATGCCGGCGGCGGTGCCATCGAGGAGATCGTTGAATTTTTCGGAAAAGATTTCGTGTTTGTCGGCGACGCCATCGCCATCGGTGTCGATGAGGACGCGGATCTTTTCAGATTTTTGGGTGAGTTTTTCGAGAGGGAGTTTTTCCTGCCATTTCTCGTGCATGGCGACGCGGTCGGCGGTGGTCCGGGCCGACATGTCATCCATCAACCAGTAGAGGTGGTTGCGGTTGTCCTCGATGCCAAAGCGGAAGCGGTGGGTTTCGGCGACGTAAACGTGGCCTTTTTCATCGATGGTGAGAGCGGTGGGGGAGTAGACCCCGAGGGTTTTGTTTTCGGCGAAAAGGGTGACTTCCGAACCAGCGGGGACGGTCATGCCCGGAATGACGTCTGTCGATACAAGTTCACCTTCTTTGGCGGGGACTTCCTTCATTTCTCCTTTGGGGAAAAAGGGTTTTGGTTGATCTGAAAAGACGAAGTGGTCGGCATTGATGATGCCCCACCCGCCGGTTTCGGAATCGAGGACGCGCAGTTGGGCCTTTTTGCCGAGGTGATCTTTGAGAGACCAAACGACCTCTTCCATCACGAGAGTGTTTTTGCCGTTGGCTTCAAGGGCGACTTTCCCGTCGATGAGGAGTTGGACGGCGGTTTTGCCCTTGTGGTTTCCTCCGCAGATTTTGAAGCCAAGATAGGGGAGTTTGATCTCAAACTCCGGGGAGGTGAGGGAGCCGGTGGGATTGTCGCCCCCATGAGCGGAGCTGACGAAGTAGGCATTTGAGTAGCCGGTGATCCTGCCGTTGACGCCGATCGGAGTGGTGGCGGTGGGGGATTTACCAAAAGCCTTGCCGTCGACGGTCCATTCGCCGAAGCCATCGGATTCGAAGGGGTCAAAGACGAGATCGGTGGCGGCAAGAGGAAGAGCGAGGGAGAGGAAAAGAGAAGTGAAACGCATGGCAGGCGAATGTGGTTGACGTGGGAAGGATGGTGTCGAGGCGAGAATACGCAAGAAATCCGGAAGAGGTTTCTCCTGAGAGGGAATGCCCCATTATTCTGAATTTGTCTCTCCTTTTGTCAGGGGGAGAGGGACGGGGGCTGTGATGGGAGCGCTTATTCCATTTCCAAAAGCTCGAAGCCTCCGAAGGTGGCCTTTTTTTTGTCGTTGGCGGTTTGGAGAACGCCAATGATCGCGCCGGTGCGGGGGAGGTATACGGGTGACCCACTCATGCCGCCGGCAGGGAAGGGGGCGTCGGTTTTGTAGGTGTAGCGAAAGTTTTCGCCTTTTGGCTCGGCGACGACGGTGGCGGCGAGCTTTTGACCTTTATTGAGGAGGTAAATGCGATCGCCGATTTCTACCGTGGGGTCGGGCTGATAAGTGAGGGCGTGGTCGGCTGACAGAGTGTCTTCGTCGTAGGTCCAGACATGGAGATCCTTTTGTTGGTGGACGCGTTTTCCGATGACAACGGGGTCATCATGTCCATTGCGGAAGATTTTCACACCGGGGGCGGTGCCTCCCTGGTGAATGGAGCAGGCGAGGAAGTAGGCGCCATCGTATTCAAACTGAAAAAGGGCCCCCTTAAATTCAGGCCGATGAAGGGTATCGTATTCGGGAGGGGCTGCGTAGGTCGCCTTCTTCTCCTCGGAGCAGGAAGAGAGGAAGGCCAGAATAGGGATGAAAAAACGTAAATTCATGAATACCGGAAAGAATTCATCACCTCTATGATCTGCCAAGTCTGATGATGGAAGGCGGGAGACGAGGAATAGATCGGATCGGGGAAGGATATTCGGAAATTGTTTGAATGAAATTTGACGTTTTTTTGAAGGCCTTGGACAGCGCTCTTAATAGAGTCAATCATGAAGGCTCTCCGGAATCTTCTTCGCGATTGGGCGGTTTACCAAGTGAGCCTCCCCAATCTGCAAGTTGGGGGCTTTTCAGAAGGGTGGCACCTGCGCGAAGAGCCTTCCCGATCATCTCATCAAATTCCTCCCGCGAATCGACGTTCCGGGCGAGGGTAATCGGCAGCTGGTTTCATTCCGGTGATGCGACCTGAAGTTTGTCCGGGCCGGCTTCGAAGTTATGGACGACTTCCTCCCGGGAAAGCGCGTAGTCGTAGAATCGAAGTTCGTCATAGCTGCCCGCGAAGGCCCCGGGTATCGACTATCCGGTTACCGTCGATGTCTTTCTCCGTGCACGCCCGGGAGGGGCTGCGAGGAATTATCTTTTTGGGTGGATCGCCCAAGGACTCCGTTGAGAGGACTGGAGATGGGAGATGGAAGTTCTCATGGCATCACGATGATGCCATGTTGGACACCCTCGAAACATCAACCGAAGCAGTCAGGCGAGCTCAATCCCTAACGGGCTCGCCCGCCTGCTTCGGACGGTGAATAAGTGGTGCCAGGGGTGTTGGTAGTTTGCGATTCAGCAAGCTCTCTCCTTCCAGGGTCTTCAGGAGAGGTTTTGCATGCTTTTAGTGACGAGACCAGCCCCTCATTCAAATCGGTCGAGGACGTTCTTGGCAGCAACGGTTCAGGAACTTTCAAGCGGTTCCTCCTCGGATTAAAAATAATATCAGGCCAACAATTCCTGTAGCGGTCCTTTAAGATCGAGATCTTTGAGAGCGGGGTCAATTTGCCCAAAGTGTTCACCGTTTTCCACTCCGCCGGCAGCGAGGAGGCTGAGATAGAGATTCCCGAGCGTCTTGTGCCCGGCTTGCTTGTAACTCGGATACTGCAGATACTGCCCCATCTTAAGCTTGTCTCCGCAGCCGCCCAGCAGCACGGCAGGCCAATCGGTATTGCCGCCGTGGTGCTTCCCACCAGCGCAGCTGAGGTAAACGATCAGTGTGTTGTCGAGCATCGTGCCGTTACCTTCCGGAATGCGTTCAAAAGTTTGCGCCATCTTCGCGACCAGGCCCATGTGATAGGCGTCAACTTTCTTGCGCATTTGATAGGAATTCAATCCGCTCGGCAATTCGGCACCATGACCAATGGCGTGCAGACCAAGTGTCTGGAAACCGAGATCCTGGTAGAGCGTGCCGAGCGTGTCGGGACGCAGGGTAACGACGTTCGTCAGGCCAGCCACAAGAGTTGCCCCGCCGAGCTCAAACTGCGCTTCCATCCGATCCATGTGTTGCATGGAGGTATATTTGTTGACGACATACTCGGGCGAATTCCTCTCGATGCGCTCCTGTAGGGCCGTCTTGCGTTCGTCTCGGACTCGCAAGGAATCAAAGGTGTCGACGTATCTGTCAAAGCGCTCGCGATCCTCCGCCGTGAGACGGGCGCCAATGCGCTTGGCGTCATCCTTAAGAAAATCCATGAGTCTGCGGTTCAAGGTAAGCTCTTTCTTCAACGTTTCCGGAGCCATCACGGCTGAACCAAAAAGCTCGTTGAAGGCTTTGGTGGGACTTGCCTGGAAGGCAACTCCCTGCCCTGCCTTGAGGGCGGAGAGATTTGGAAAGACATAGGCGTCGTCCGGCACAGAAGCCTGGCCCCGCAGCGACCCGTTGGTCGCCATCCCGAACATGGGATACGGGCCGGTCGAATGCTTAAGACCAAGTAGGGCGTCGACAGTGGGCGCGATCGGCGTGAGCTCGGAATTGTGACACGAGAGTGCGCCGTAACCCGCGGTATGGTTACCCTTGAAGTTGTTCCCGGACAATCCTTGCACGATGGTCAGTTTGTCTTTGAAAGCTTCCAGCGGTTTGAAAATTTCTGGCAGGCTATGATCCGACCAGGCCGCCTGCACCAACTTGTCGCGACCCGAAGCGTGACTGATTTTGGCAGCCTCCGACGGTTTCGCGCTGACCGGTTGATTGGGAAGCCCACCGGGGACGAGGTTATAGGGATCCATCCCGCTCGCCTTCACGATAAATACGAAACGTTTTGGAAAGGCAGCCTCTGCTCCCGCTGCGTGCATTTCGAGGCCCTTGAGAAAAGGAGCGAAGAGCATCGCACCACCGCCAACAGAGCTGGATTTCAGAAAATGTCGTCGAGTATTCATGATGTTATTTTCGGTAAAGGAACGAATCAGAACTGAGGAGCGAAATCACCACCGCTTTGAAACTGCCCCCGCTATCGAGATAGGCGCGATCGGCTTCGATCAGCGTCTTCGAGTCACTCAGCATTTCGTTGCGTCCCATAAAATAGCGGAACAGGTGTCGAATGATGGACTGTCGTGTCCGATCTGTTTTGGCAATCTGATGGATCATCTCGATGGCATTGTCGAATTCGCCCTCGAGTTCGGGAATTCCCAAGGTGTCGAAGGAACCACTACCGTTGACAGGACGAGCTGTCCACTTTCCAGCCTCGACCATTTCATCCCGCTCAAACGATTGCTGCACTTCCTTGTCTTCCCCGTTCTTCACGGTGACGCTGGCACGCGTTTCGATCATGCCTTCCTCGTTAAAGAAGTGCTGGGTACGATAGCGGCCGAAATCGTCGAAGATCTCGAAAGCCTCACCGATCGGGTTGATCTTCTGGTGACAAGCCCAGCAGCGCTTGGCACGCACTACGTCGAGTCGCTTGCGCAAGGTCTTGTGGTGATCCTTGGGGACTTGCGCATCGACGTCAGGTGGCACGTCCGCAATCACGCCCGCGAGGAGTTTTTCGTAGACCCAAATCCCGCGATGGATCGGATCGGTCTCATCATTCAACGAATGCGCTGCGAGCCAGGCGGGATGGCTCATGATTCCGGCTCGCTGCTCGGCGGGAAGCTGGAACGGTTGCTGTTTCGGCCACTTCCACTTGCGGAAATTGATGTTGTAAGCGCGCGTGTAGATTAAGTCGCGGCCCTTCACCGAACCGAGGACCGGACCGGATTCCAGCAAGCGCTCGAGTTCCTTTTGTTTCTCGACGAGCAAGTTCTTACCCAATTGCTCGATGCGCGCGTGCGCTGGCCCCACTAGCTTCGGGTTGTTCTGATACTTCGGTTTCTTGAGGATGCCGGCCTTACGGCGTTCGATATCTTTGGACACGCGCTCCTCGTCCCAAGTCCTGAGGTCGACGATTTGGCGATCGTAGGCGTCGACGATGGCCTGGTTATCGCCGCTGTGGAAGACCAGCGCCTCGTTGGTGGTGAGGAGTCGCTCGAAGACCTCCTTGTCTTCCCGGAGGATGACTTTGATCAGGTTATCGGCATCCTTCACCAACCTCCCGGGATCGTGCCAGAGTCCATGCTCACGCACTCGCTGGTTGTCTTTAAAAACTTCGGTTGCCTCACCATAGCCAAAGAACTCGCGAAAGAAGCGCATCAGGCGCGGTGCCGTATCCTTGGCCTGTCCGCCGATCGGCTTGTAACTTTCACCCTGAAGAATTTCCTGCAGCACTACCTGGACGTCTTCCTTGGTGCGCAACTTACCAGCCTGCTCCGCCTTCCCGATCAGGCCCGCGCCGGACCGGCCTCCGCCGTGGGGAGCCTCGTCGAACAGGGCATAGCCCAGCGCGTAAGCCAGCTCCCGCGATCCCAACATGCGGCGGCCGTGCTCGTCCTCGGACCCGAGCCCCCACTCCATCCGGTAGATTGTTTCCGGGCTCATGGAGATCGCCTTCAATGTGGTCCTTAAGCTCCCTTCCGGATCTCCGGTCTCCGCGATGTTGCCTTTAAGGAAGCCTATATATTTTTCTAACTCAGCCTCGCTCGGATCGCGTGCGACGAAACGCTGGAAGACACTGCGAATCGGCACCTCGAACTGCTCGGGCGTGATCTCCTTTGCCTCCATCAAGAACGGAACAAAGGGAACGATGCTGCGATGAACTTCATTGCCCTTTTTCTTTGCGGCTTCAATCGCACTTCGAGCGTTCGCAAACTGCCATTCAAGTTCGGCGTTGGCATTGAGGAGAAGAGTCTCGACCGTGCTGGCCCCCACCTCACTGGTGTAGGCAAAGTCGCGCACTCCGTGTTTTGAGGTGGAATATGAATAAGGATTCTGCACGCTCCTGACTGATTTGCTGACCCGACGTTGCGCAGCGAAAATATACGGGCTCTTGCGCCAGATCCGTGAGGGGGAGAACGGTGGCGTCACATTCTCGCCACTGAACAACTTCTCGTGATCAAGGTAGTTGCCATACTGCGGAAGAAGCAGCTTGGCCCGGTAGGGGCCACCGTGGGGCGAGGCGAGCAGCTTGCCTTGAATCCAATCGATGACGGCCCGTCGTTCGTCGCGAGTGGGTTGATCTTTGTCGACTGGAGGCATCACCCCGGCCTGCACTTGCTCCAGCATCTGCTGCCAGTGGAAAGCGCTGTCAGCATCCGCCATACTGGAAGGGAGTGCGGTGAGATCAATGTCACCCTTCGGTTTGGCATCGTCATGGCAATCGGCGCAGTAGTTCGCAATGAAAGGCTCGACCGTCCGCTCAAAGATCCCGCCCCCGGGCTTTGCGATCAGGGATCCCACAGCAGCGACAAGAATCGTGATCGCCAAATTTGGAGAGTTTAATTTCATGATGTAGGATTTACCGGTCACTTGGTCAGGGTGGAACATTGGAAGCGAAGACCTACAGATATAAAGAGCGCTAGCTCCTCAAACCTCAACATTAACTGGTTCCGCATATCCGCCAACTTATAGCGTATTTTCGATTCAATGTTGTAGTGTAGCGACTCGCTCTTTGCGGTAGCGCTCCGGAGTTTGGCCCTGGGAGCGCTTAAAAATTTCGCAAAATCGTCGACTATTCGCGAACCCGCAGGCTTCAGCCACCTGCTTGATTAGCATCTCTGTCTCCACCAGAAAACGCTTCCCGCGCTCCATTCGAAAACGCGTGATCTCTGCGCTAATCGTCGACTGCCGACAATCTTGGAATTTTCGCTCAAGCGAGCGCCAGGAGATGGGCACATGATCAACCACGTTCCGGACCTTGATTGGGCGGTGACTCTCATCCGCGATGAATTTTAAAGCGAGCGCGACATGCTCGTCATCGACTTGGAACGCGTCTGTCGACATGCGCGGAATGAGTCTCGCGGAAGGTGGAAAAATAGGCTCCGTTGGCGGTTTTCGCTCTTCCATCATTTCATCTAACAGCTCCCCCGCCTGCGCTCCGACCGTCCGCCATCCCAGATCAATACTGGAGATCGGAGGAGTCGGTTGAAGGCAGACCAGCTCTTCGTTCTCCATGCCCACCGCGGCGAATTCTTCTGGAACGGCTAGCTCCAATTCCATGGCTGCATTGATCACATAACGTGCGACCTTGTCATTGATTGCGACCACTCCGATCGGGCGCTGCAGGGACGCCACCCACTTGCGCATCCTCTCTTGGAAGATTTCCTATGACCGGATGCTGTCACTGAATGCGGGCAAGACAAGTAGGCTCGCCAGTTTGATTCCGTGCTTCGGCCCAACCTCCCGCAGTCCACTCTGAAGCCAGCGGGAACGGTGGAGGACACTCTGCCATCC
>ERZ887942.1432-NODE-1432-length-16511-cov-5.251823_pt1 | contig 16511 bp, 14 predicted proteins | sample MGYA00521099_ERZ887942 | MGnify/ENA primary metagenome ERZ887942 (study PRJEB32303, sample SAMEA104408605) | aquatic metagenome | biome: Brackish water; feature: Pelagic; material: water | place: Baltic Sea | collected 2014-06-07T06:48:00 | depth 16,251 m ...
ACGCCCACCGTGAAGAATTCATTAGCCAGACCCGTGATCGCATCAAAAGCCAATTCATCTTGGATCGCATCGCAGAAGATGAGGTTGTCTCGGTTGGCGAGTCTGAACTCTCCGCCTGGGTCATCCAGCAGGCCCCTCGCTACCAAATGGCACCGGATGCACTGCTATCCGCGCTGGTTCAGGGCAATCAGTTGCCCGTGGCCATTGCAGATATTCGCCGGGGCAAGGCCCTCGCGCTCGTCACTTCACGCGCCACGGTCACCGACGCAAGCGGTGCAATCGTGGATCTGGAGGCACTCGATGCCCAACTTCGAGCGGCTGAAGCAGCCGGCGAGGTGGAAGTCGTCGACGAGTAGTACCGGTCGGGCCATTGTGCCCTGGGCGAACATTGCTCCCTGCAGGAATCAGGAAGCGCGGTTCGGCGTTACTCTCAGTAACAGCGTTAGCGAGTACCGGGCAGACGACAACAGTCGCTCGCCCGACATAGAGAGGAGTTCCGCGTGAGCGGATTCGGATTCAACACAGCGTCCATGGCGGGAATGTCGTCAGAGTTCACGGTTCCAGGGCTGCGCGCGCCCGCGGCTGGGATGTCTGGTTTCGGCGACATGCTGGACGAACGCCTCCTACGCGAACGCATCGTGTGGCTGGAAGGGGAGGTGCGTGATGAGAACTCCAACCGCATCGCTAAGCAGTTGCAGGTTCTTGCTGCTGAAGACCCCGAGAGCGATATCACCCTCTACATCAATTCCCCAGGTGGTTCAATCACCGCGGGTATGGTCATTTACGACACCATGCAGTTGATCCCCAATCAGGTCACCACCATTTCGATGGGCCTGGCTGCATCGATGGGCCAGTTCCTGCTCACTGCGGGTGCGGCCGGAAAACGTTACGCCACACCCAATACGCGCATCATGATGCACCAGCCCCTCGGCGGAATCGGCGGCACGGCTTCCGATATCAAGATTCAGGCCGAGCAAATGATCTACATCAAAAAGCGGATGGCTCAACTTATCGCCGAACACAGCGGCAAGACGCTGGAACAGATTGAAGAAGACTCCGACCGTGACCGCTGGTTCACCTCAGAAGAAGCCCGCGACTATGGCCTGATTGACCATGTGTACAGCACCGCCGCCGACGCACCGGGGAGTGGATCATGACCGTGAAAGATTCGATGCCGATGTCCCCTCAGGCTAGGTACATCCTGCCTGAATTCCGTGAGCGCACCGCCAACGGTGAGCGAACTCACAACCCCTACACCAAACTCTTCGAAGAGCGGATCATCTTCTTGGGTGTCCAAATTGATGATGCGTCCGCCGATGATGTGATGGCCCAACTGCTCACCTTGGAGTCCTTAGACCCCGATCGAGATATCCAGATTTACATCAACTCACCGGGTGGCTCCTACACCGCTATGACAGCTATCTACGACACGATGCAGTTCGTCAAGCCGCAGGTTCAAACGGTGTGTCTAGGCCAGGCGGCCTCTGCAGCAGCTGTTTTGCTTGCTGCAGGTGCGGCCGGCAAACGTTTCGCTTTGCCCCATGCCCGCATCCTCATTCACCAGCCTTACACCGAAGGCGGCGGTCAAGCCTCCGATGTGGAGATCCAGGCAAATGAGATTTTGCGCATGCGCCAGGAGATGGAGGGCATTTTGGCTCTGCACACTGGGCGTTCTTCTGAGCAGATCGAGAAGGACATCGAGCGGGATCGCATTCTTACCGCAGCTGCGGCCAAGGACTACGGAATCATCGACCAGGTAATCGCCTCGCGTAAGACAGCAACCGGGGCTATTGCCTCATCTTGATGTCCCGCTGCCTGCTGCTGGTGACTTGTCCGCTCAGGGCTTAATTCCCTGACGGAGGGATACGAGCATCCGTGGTGCATTTCACGGTAGCGTAATTTCGTTGGGTTGTTCATCTGCATTCTCTAGGCTCCAGCGCCTGGGGAAGTCGCGATAAGGGAGTGGGCTGTGGCACGCATGGGCGAAAGCGGCGATCTGCTCAAGTGCTCCTTTTGTGGCAAGAGCCAAAAACAGGTCAAGAAGCTCATCGCCGGTCCAGGCGTGTACATCTGCGATGAGTGCATCGACCTGTGCAACGAGATCATTGAAGAAGAACTCACTGACTCTGCGGAAATGCCGTTCGAAGACTTACCGAAACCGCGCGAGATTTACGACTTCCTCGACAACTACGTCATCGGCCAAGATGTTGCCAAGAAGGCACTGTCCGTTGCGGTGTACAACCACTACAAGCGTGTTCAGGCCGGAGTTAAGGCCCACGGTAGTGACGAGGGCGTGGAGTTAGCCAAGTCAAATATTTTGCTACTCGGACCCACCGGCTCAGGCAAGACGTTGCTCGCCCAAACCCTGGCCCGGATGCTCAACGTGCCCTTCGCCATCGCCGATGCCACCGCTCTCACCGAGGCTGGCTACGTCGGTGAAGACGTGGAAAACATTCTGCTGAAACTCATTCAAGCAGCCGACTACGATGTAAAAAAGGCCGAGACCGGAATCATCTACATCGACGAAATCGACAAGATCGCGCGCAAAAGTGAGAATCCCTCCATTACCCGTGATGTCTCCGGCGAAGGGGTGCAGCAGGCGCTATTGAAAATCCTTGAGGGCACCACCGCATCCGTTCCGCCCCAGGGTGGGCGCAAGCATCCGCACCAGGAGTTCATTCAAATCGACACGACCAACGTGTTGTTCATCGTGGGTGGCGCTTTCGCCGGTCTGGACACCATCATTGAGCAGCGCGTGGGGAAGAAGCGCGTCGGCTTCACCTTTGACATCGTTGCCGATGACGGTGGCGAAGCGCCCACTGATACCGATCCAGATGACATCTTCGGTTACGTCATGCCCGAGGACATGCTGAAGTTCGGCATGATTCCAGAATTTGTGGGGCGCCTGCCGGTCTTTACCTCGGTCACGCGTCTTGACCGTGAAGCACTAGTCCAGGTCTTGACAGAGCCGCGGAACGCCCTGGTCAAGCAGTATGGACGCCTTTTCGATCTTGACGGTGTCGACCTAGAGTTCACCGAGGATGCGCTCAACGAAATCGCTAATCAGGCACTGAAGCGAGGTACCGGGGCTCGTGGGCTCCGCGCCATCCTTGAAGAGGTTCTCCTCAATGTGATGTACGACGTGCCCAGCAGGTCTGACGTGGCCAAGGTCGTTGTCACCGGTGAAACTGTGCGCGACAACGTGTTGCCCACCCTCGTGCCACGCGAGGCGGTCACCCCCAAACGAACTCGAGCGCGCAAAGAATCTGCCTAGTCAGTCACATCAGCCAAGGTCGAGCGAATAACCATCTCCTCGCCGACGGAATAGGTGAACGACGCCACGCGACCGGCTGATGCAAGGTCTGGTTCGGCCATCTTGATTCGGTCCAGCAAGTCTTGCGGCCCATGGATACTGACGCTGGCAACCGCGGCCTTCATCGACACTTTCGCCTCGCTCTTCACCCGGCGAATGGCGGACAGGACCGTGGCAACGTCACCGAGCAGCCGCCCATCAACCGAGCCCGGTATAGCCGCGTCACCGGTGGTTGGTGGTGACCTGTCATCAGGTGTGGGCCAGGCGGATGCGTGAATTGATCCTTCGCGCCACCACGACCACACCTCCTCGGTGACGAAGGGGAGTACGGGTGCGAAAAGTCGCAGCAGGGTATCCAACGTAATGGCGAGGGTTGCGCGCGCCGACACAGTTCTTGGGTCGGTCGCATCACCGTAGGAGCGCTCCTTCACCAGCTCCACATAGTCGTCGGTGAACGACCAGAAGAATGTCTCGGTGAGTTCAAGAGCGCGGGCGTAGTTGTAGTTCTCCATGGCATCGGTTGCCTTGATGACCAGATCGGCAAGGTTTACCAACAGTGCCGCATCAAGGGGTTGGGTCACGGCACCGTTGGTATCGGTGGCGCCATTGCCCAGCACGAAACGGCTAGCGTTGAGAATCTTGATCGCAAGGCGACGGCCGATTTTCATCTGCCCCACGTCGAAGGCAGTATCCGTACCGGGGCGACCCGAAGCGGCCCAATAGCGCACCGCATCAGAACCGTGTTCGGCCAGAAGATCAACCGGTGTCACGACATTGCCCTTGGACTTGCTCATTTTTTTGCGGTCTGGATCCAAAATCCAGCCGCTGATGGCGACATCGGTCCAGGGGAGGCAGTCGAACTCTAGGTGGCTTCGAACGACGGTGGAGAACAGCCAGGTGCGGATGATCTCGTGTGCTTGGGGACGCAGATCCATCGGAAAGATGCGATTCCATAAATCAGTATCGCGTTGCCAACCACCAGCGATTTGCGGTGTGAGAGAGGACGTTGCCCAGGTGTCCATGACGTCTGGATCTGCCATGAATCCACCCGGTTGACCGCGCAACGCTGGGTCAAGTCCTGGTGGTGTATCCGAAGAAGGATCAATGGGCAACGTATCGTCAGTCGGCACGATGGGGGAGTCGTACCGAGGCTGACCAGTTTCGTCGAGGGGATACCAGACGGGAATCGGTACGCCGAAGAAACGTTGACGTGATACCAGCCAGTCGCCGTTGAGTCCCTCCACCCAGTTTTCGTATCGAACCTGCATATGCTCGGGATGCCAACGCAGTTGACGCCCACGCTCAAGAAGTTGTTCGCGTAGTTCAGGGTTTCTACCGCCATTGGTGAGGTACCACTGGCGCGTTGTCACGATTTCGAGCGGGCGTTCGCCCTTTTCGAAGAACTTCACCGGATGGGTGATTTTTCGTGGTTCGCCTTCTACGAAGCCGGCTTCTGTCAGTGCCGACACCATGCGTTCTTTCGCGGTATGTGCGGTGGCGCCGGCGATGTGTTCGTAGAGAGCTGATGGTTGGGCACCGGTGATCCAGTCCGGCACATCGCGCAGGATGCGCCCATCCCAGCCGATGATGGGCCGAGTGGGCAACTGCAGTTCGCGCCACCATGTGACGTCCGTGAGGTCGCCGAATGTGCAGACCATAGCGATTCCGGAACCTTTTTCGGGATCGGCAAGATGGTGCGCCACGACGGGCACTTCGACGTCGAATAGCGGAGTGAGCACCGTTGATCCGAAAAGTGCGGCGTAGCGGGCATCGTCTGGGTGCGCGACAAGGGCAACACATGCGGCCAGTAGTTCAGGGCGAGTTGTCTCGATCCATACGCGATCAGTCGCGCCGGCGGCCAGCGAAAAACCAATACGGTGGTAAGCACCTTCGCGTTCACGATCTTCAAGTTCGGCCTGAGCCACTGCTGTTTTGAAGGTGACGTCCCACAGGGTCGGTGCCTCCGACTGATAGGCCTCGCCCCGTGCAAGATTGTCTAGGAACGCACGCTGTGATGCCGTGCGGGCGATGTCGTCAATCGTTTGATATGTCTGCGTCCAATCAATAGACAGCCCGAGTTGGCGCCACAACTGCTCGAAGACAACCTCATCCTCGACCGTTAATCGTTCACACAACTGCACAAAATTGCGCCGTGAAATGGGAATCTGATTTTTGGCATCTGGCTCATCCGGAACGGTGAAGTCTGGGTCGTAGGGCAGCGAGGGGTCGCAGCGCACACCAAAGTAGTTTTGCACCCGACGTTCGGTGGGGAGCCCGTTATCGTCCCAGCCCATCGGATAAAAAACCTCAAACCCACGCATGCGCTTGAACCTCGCGATGCAGTCGGTATGCGTGTAAGAGAAGACGTGACCGACGTGGAGCGAGCCGCTGACCGTGGGCGGCGGGGTGTCAATGGAGTAGACTTGATCGCGGGTTTTCGTGCGGTCAAAGCGATAGATGCCGGACTCTTCCCACCGACGAGACCATCGCTGTTCGATACCTGCGATGGTGGGTTTTTCTGGCAGTCCAGTCATGGGGCATCATCTTAGGCAGCGCAGATGCTGGCCCGTCGGGGGCCGGTTAGTGTGGGCGATGTGAACCCCGGCGGAATTCAGGAGCCAGCCAGCAACCCAGCGACAGCCACTTTCGAGCAGGTGGTGGCTGCGTTAATGCAGCGTTGGCCGGAATCGCGGATCGACCCGAGTTTGGATCGCATTACCGAGCTGCTCAATCTGCTCGGTGCGCCCCACCTTGCCTTGCCGGTGATTCAAGTGACCGGCACAAACGGCAAGTCGTCAACTGCACGGATGATCGCCAGTCTCTTAGAGGCCATGGGTTTGCGCACCGGCCTTTACACCAGCCCGCACCTCATCGACGTCACCGAGCGAATCGAAATAGATGGCAAACCTCTTGACCGAGACGCGTTCACCCAGGTCTGGAAAGACATAGCTCCTTACGTAGCGATGACCGATGAGCAAAACGGAACGCCGCTGAGCTTCTTTGAAGTCCTGACCGCGATGGCGTACGCATCCTTCGCCGATGCTCCCGTTGACGTCGCTGTTGTTGAGGTGGGCATGGGTGGTCGCTGGGATGCCACCTCCGTGGCACCCGCCCAGGTAGCGGTCGTGTTGACGGTGGACCTTGATCACATGGATTATCTCGGTGAGACGGTCGCTGACATTGCCCGAGAGAAAGCCGCCATCATCGCCAGCGACGGAACTGCTGTGATTGGCCGGCAGCGCCGTGAGGTGATCGAAGTGATCAGCGAAAGACTTGAACTGACCCATGCCACGGCCTTCTGGCAGGAACGAGACTTCGAAGTGACCCACCGAGAGGTGGCAGTCGGTGGACAGGTGCTTGCGCTACGTGGAATCGACGGGGAGTACGTCGATGTTTTCGTTCCGGCCTACGGCGAACACCAGGCGTTCAACACAGCCTGCGCGATCGCTGCGGTCGAAGCCTTCCTCGGTGGCAAGAGCCTGGACGCGGGCGTCATCGAAGAAGGACTGGGTGCGCTGCGTACGCCGGGCCGCCTTGAGATTGTGCGTCGAGGTCCCACCGTGGTCATCGACTCTGCGCACAATCCGGCCGGTGCACGCGCGCTAGCAGCGGCGCTATCGGAGAGTTTTGCTTTTACCCATCTCGTGGCAGTGGTTGCTGTCTTGGACGATAAGGACGTGCAAGGCATTTTGCTGCCCCTTGCCGATGTCGTCGACGAAATCGTGGTCACGGCGAATCATTCGCCGCGAGCGCTGGGTGTAGATGCATTAGCGGCGGTGGCGGTGGAGATTTTTGGATCTGAGCGGGTGGAGGTTGCGGCAAGTTTTGCCGATGCCATCGACACTGCAGTGCGCTTAGCCGAAGAGGCAGATACCTATGCCGCCTCGGGCGTCATCATCACCGGTTCCGTGGTGTCTGCAGGTCAGGCCCGTGCCTTGCTGACGAAGAGTCAGGACCGCACATGAGGGTCCTGGGCACCTCGGTGCTCGTCTTTGAAGCAATTATCGTGCTCCTCGCCATCCCGGTGGCGGTGGTGGTGGGCACCATTTCCGGTCCACCGTGGGTGTTCATTTCTACCGGAATCCTCCTGGCGCTCGCGCTCATTGCCTTGGCTGGCGTGATCATGAAGCCGTGGGCCGTTTCGGTGGGTTGGGTACTGCAGGCCCTGGTCATGCTGACCGCCATCTTGGTGCCCGTCATGCTGATCGTGGGGGGCATTTTTGTGGCTCTGTGGTGGCTGGCCGTGAAGTGGGGACGTCAGGTGGATGACCTCAAGGCACAGGCCGCGGGAGAGGCCACCGGCTAAGTTCATTCGGAGTGGCCACCGGCTAAGTTCATCCGGAGTGGCCACCGGCTCACTCCATGATGAAGTCGAGCGTGCCCTACGCTGACAACGTCTCCACACGCAAGCGAGTCTGCCGTAACTATCGAGAGGAACCCCTGTGTCAGAACGCACCCTGGTCCTGGTCAAGCCCGATGGAGTGTCACGCGGGTTAGTGGGGGAAGTCATAGGTCGCATTGAGCGTAAAGGTTTTACCGTGGTAGCACTGCAGATGCAGACCGTGACCCGCGCGATCGCCGAGGAGCACTACGGCGAGCATCGAGATAAGCCCTTCTTCGGCGAGCTCGTTGATTTCATCACGTCAAGCCCACTCGTTGCAGCGGTGATTGAAGGAACGGATGCGATCGCTAGTTGGCGCACGATGATGGGTGCGACGAATCCAAGCCAGGCCGCCCCCGGCACCATCCGCGGGGATCTTGCGACGCAAACTCAAAACAATGTGACCCATGGTTCAGATTCCCCCACTTCAGCCGAGCGTGAGATCGCCCTGTTCTTCCCCAATCTTGGCTAGCCCGGCTGGGAGATCACTCATCTCCGCCGTCGTACTGGCCGCCGGGGTCGTGGCCGGCGTCATGGTCACTCGACCGAGCCTGGTGGCATGGCCGCGCGGGGTACGCCCGGGACTCGGCGTGGGCACAGGGGTCGTTTGTGCGGGGATCACGTGGTTGACGTTAGATACGATCAATCAACTCCGGCGAGGCCGTAATCAATTTCCTCGGTTGGCCAAGATGGCCGGCGTCGTGGCTGTGGGGTGGCTGAGCGTCACCGCGGCGAAAGCCCTGGTGGGATCTCGGGCTGACCGCGATGGGCTGCGACCGGATCGCGCATTTGCTGCGACGCCCGGTTCGCCTTGGGTGAGCGGCAGCCTGGATTCGGCCGTCGACGCAACAACTCTTGGACGCGAAGGTGCTCGATTCGTGCATTCCTACACTCCCGCAGCGGCGATCAATGACGTGTGGAGGACCGATGACCCGCTGGTGAGTCCGATTCGGATATTCATCGGGGTTGAAACTGCCGCCACGGTTGCAGATCGTGTGGCGGTGGCGATCGCAGAGTTGGAACGAACGGGGGCATTCGACCGACAAATGCTGTGCGTCATTGCGCCTGCAGGTAGTGGCTACGTCAACCCCACCCCGATATCGATTCTGGAAATTGCCACCCGTGGTGATTGCGCGACCGTGGCGGTCGGCTACGGATTGCGACCATCCTTTTTGTCCTTGGATCGTGTCGATGTGGCTGCAGACACACAACTTTTACTGCTCGCCGGAATCATCGACGCGTTAGCTGCGCGAGCCAAGCCGGCTCGGTTGGTTTTGTACGGCGAGAGCCTCGGCGCTGGAGTTCAACAGGCCGGTCTGAACCGCATGGCTCCCACCGGTGGATGCCTACCCGGTGCTGTGGACCGGGCGCTGTGGGTGGGTACACCGGGGGGTGCTGGCCGGGATGTGTTCCGGGCACGTCTCGATGCCGCGGGAATTGCGCACGGCACTGTTGATCATCCCGGGCAGATCTCTACCCAGCATGATCCTCGTGTGTGGTTCCTTGAGCACGATGCCGACCCGGTGGTGCGCTTCGCACCGGATGCGCTGTGGCGACAACCAGCGTGGTTGAACGAAAAGCCACGTGGAAGCGGCGTGCCGGCCAGCATGTCGTGGCGCCCGGTAGTTACCTGGGTACAGCTGCTGGTGGACACTTTTTTCGCGACCAACATTCGCCCCGGTGACTTTCAGGCTCGGGCCCACGACTACCGCGCGGACCTCGGCGAGGTCGTGCGCGCTGCCTTCGCCCTGCCCATGTCTGATGCGGCAGGGCAGCGCCTGGAACGAGTGCTTCGCGAACTGGAGCAGGATCGGGCCATATTGATTTCTCACCACGAGTTCCGCCCCGGTCACGAGGCCAATTAGCCTCATCCGTCACACTAGGTTCGTAGACGAACTACCATAGAAACTCCAAGCAAGTGGGGCGGCAGCGATTGCTGCTCGTCCATCGCTGGTGAATGATCCGCGAAAGGCGCCATTGCCCGTGTCCAACACCATGTCTTTTGTCGGCCGCGACATGGCGGTCGATCTCGGCACCGCCAACACGTTGGTCTACGTGCGTGGCCGCGGCATCGCGCTCAATGAGCCTTCGGTTGTGGCCATCAACCAAAACACCGGCGGCATCTTGGCGGTGGGCAGCGAGGCAAAACGCATGATTGGTCGCACCCCGGGCAGTATTGTCGCGATCCGCCCGCTCAAAGACGGCGTGATCGCTGATTTCGATACGACCGAACGAATGCTGCGCTACTTCATTCAAAAAGTCCACCGCCGCCGCCACCTCGCCAAGCCACGCTTGGTTATCTGTGTGCCCTCGGGGATTACCGGGGTTGAACAGCGTGCGGTGAAAGACGCCGGCTATGCCGCGGGCGCTCGCAAGGTATTCATTATTGAAGAGCCGATGGCTGCCGCAATTGGGGCGAACCTGCCCGTACACGAACCCACCGGCAACATGGTGGTTGATATCGGTGGTGGCACCACCGAGGTCGCGGTCATCTCCCTCGGCGGCATTGTCACAAGTATTTCGATTCGGGTGGGCGGCGACGAACTCGACAGCGCAATCATCAACTACGTAAAGAAGGAATACTCCCTCCTTTTGGGTGAGCGCACCGCAGAGGAAATCAAGGTGGCGATCGCATCGGCGTTCCCCATGCCGGATGAGCCGCATGCTGAGATTCGTGGACGCGATCTGGTCAGCGGCTTGCCGCGCACAGTTGTGGTGACCGCCGATGAAATCCGCAGGGCGATCGAAGAGCCCGTGAACGCCATCGTCGATGTTGTGAAAACAACCCTCGACCGGACGCCACCGGAGTTGTCCGGCGACATCATGGATCGCGGCATTGTGCTGACGGGCGGCGGGGCATTGTTGCGCGGCATTGATGAGCGTCTGCGACACGAAACGGGAATGCCGATCGTGATCGCCGAGAATCCCCTTGATTGTGTGGCTCTCGGGGCGGGCAAATGCGTGGAAGAGTTCGAGGCGCTACAGCAGGTTCTGATCTCTGAACCCCGACACTAGGAGCCCGTTCTTTGCGCGAATTGCGGAAAGCTCGGCTGGTTTTGGCCCTGCTCATCTTGACGTCCATCACGCTAATCGTGGTGGACCTTAGAGGTGGAGTTGGTGGTCCACTGCAACCGCTGCGCACCGTCACCACGGCGGTGTTTGGGCCGTTGGAACGCGGCGCTGCCGCAGTAATTTCCCCCGTTCAGTCCTTCGTGCAGGCGGTGGCGAACTGGGGTGATCAACAGGCCACCATTGATGAGCTCACGATGCAGAACGAGCAATTGCGAGCGCAGGTGGATACGGCTGACGTAGATCGCGATCGGGTAGCGGCCCTGGATGCTCTCCTCGGTCTTGCCGCAGATACATCTGTCGACATTGTTCCGGCCGAGGTGATCGCAGTTGGTCCCGCTCAAGGTTTTGCTTGGACGGTGACTCTTGATGCAGGCTCCGGCGACGGGGTCAGTGAAGGGATGGCCGTTCTCAACGGGGGTGGGCTGGTTGGGCGCGTGGTTTCCGTCGGACCTGACACGGCCACGGTGCTGCTCATCGTTGATGCCACCTCAACGGTGGGTGGACGTCTGGCGGGATCTGCTCAGATTGGCATCGTGTCTGGCACGGGCCGCCAAGATCTCATGACGATGCAACTCCTCGACCCGCTGGCGCCGGTGCAATCTGGCGATGTGGTGGTCACCTTCGGGTCTCAAAGTGGGCGTCCGTATCCACCCGGAATACCCGTAGGTGTTGTGGAAAGTGTTTCTGGAACCCCGGGGCAGTTGACGCGCGTGGCCAATCTGACCCCCTATGCCGACGTCAGCATGATGAGCATCGTGGGCATCGTGGTCAACCCACCGCGCACCGACCCGCGTCCGGTCATCACCGCACCACCGCTTGCCGAGGGGAGTTAGCCATGGCGTGGCGACGAGCGCTTCTCATTGCCACCCTGCTGATCCTCGCAGTGGTGATTGAACTGACCGTCTTGGCGCCGCTGCCCTGGTGGGGGGCCACCCCGCCGCTGGTCCTTGTCGTGGTGGCCGGTGTCGCCCTGTCCTTTGGACCCATCACCGGCGCGGTCGCTGGTTTTGCTGGCGGGCTGCTCCTCGACTTGGCGCCACCCGCCCTCACCACCGTGGGCATTGCCGCGCTCATCCTTACCGTGTTGGGCTATGGACTCGGGCGCATCTTTGACTCCGATGAACGTCCCCTATGGCTGACCACGGTGGTCACGGCGCTCGCCGCAGGAATCTCTGTGCTGGCCACCGCTGCTCTGGGCGGTCTGCTCGGTGACGTGCGTGTTCGCTGGGATGATGTTCCAGGGTTCTTGGCCGCCGTCATCGTGTACGCGGCCTTTCTCTCGCTGCCATGCGTGCCCGGTATCCGGGCACTGAGTCGACGTGTGGTGCCCGAAGCATTCCCTCGCTAAACCCTCTAAATGTGCCATCGGGGTCGGTTTCGGGTCACAATGGGGCGAGGGAACCAGATCACGGTTCGATAACGTCGAAAGATGCCGCGCCCATGATTGATCGGAGGCAAGGATGAGTGAACGGTCGAATATTCGACTCGTTGTGCTCGGCGTCCTGCTGATCTCTCTCATCGGTACCTTGGTGGCGCGCTTGTCCTACATGCAGCTGGTCGCCGGTAGCGAATATGAAGCGCAGGCAGCGAATAACTCCACCCGCGAGGTGTTGAACCCGGCCGTACGCGGACTCATCCTCGACCAGCGCGGACGTCCACTCGTGGCCAATCGGATATCCCTCGTGGTGTCCGTTGACCGACTAGCCCTGGCTCGTGAAGATGACGACGGTGCCGCCTCCATCGCCAATCTTGCCCAGGCTCTGGATGTTTCGGAAAATCAAATCCGTGAACGGATGCTGCCGTGCGGTCAAGAAGGTGCTGCGGCGCCGCCGGTGTGCTGGGACGGATCCCCGTATCAACCGGTGCCGGTCGCCACCGACGTTGAGCCGGAAACAGCGCTCGCCATCATGGAACGTCGCGCGGATTTCCCCTCCGTGATCGCCCAATTGGAGTCAGTGCGCGAATACCCGCAGCCCTTTGATGCCAACATGGCACACATTTTGGGCTACGTCGGCCCGGTATCTCAGGAACAGCTTGACGCGCAGGGCGAGTCGGGTGATCCGGCTCGACTCCGTAGCCGCGACCTGATTGGCCGTAACGGCCTTGAGGCGCAGTACGACGCCAACCTGCGCGGAATTCCCGGCATTACTTCACTTGCTATTGACACCGCCGGTCGTGTGACGGGCACTGCGGGTACCTCAGATCCGGTCGCCGGAAACTATGTTGTGACGCATATTGACGCGCGATTGCAGGCCGTGGTGGAAGAGGAACTGGAAGCAGCGGTACTACGCGCTCGTGAATCCGGTAACGATGGCGAGTCGGGGGCGGCGGTGGTGATAGATACTCAAACCGGCGGCGTCTTGTCGATGGCGAGTTACCCCACCTACGATCCCGATCTTTGGGTCGGTGGTATTTCGGCTCGCGATTACGACATCCTGTTGGAAAGACGCGCTCTGTCCTCCAACGCCATCCAGGGTACCTTCCCTCCTGGCTCAACGTTTAAGCCGATCACGACCGTTGCGGCAGCCGAGCAGGGCTATGACCTCACCGAGACGTACAACTGCCCCAGTGATTACAAGGTTAGTTCTCAGACGTTCCGTAACTTCGAATCTGAGGGTTTTGGTCCCATTTCCTTCCAACGTGCCCTCGAGGTGTCCTGCAATACCGTCTTTTATCGGTTGGCTGACGAAATGTGGCTCAAGGCCGGCGGCAATGCGGCAACTCTTGAGTCTGCTGACCCCATTGCTGATGCTGCGCAACGATTCGGGTTGGGCACAGCCACCGGCATTGATCTTCCGGGTGAAGCACCCGGTCTGGTTTCTGGTCGCATTGAGAAGCAAGAGACCTGGGAAAATCGGCGTGATAATTGGTGTGCCGACGCAAAGGAAGGCTTTCCCGAAACTCGCAAATCTGATGCTGAATTAGCCGACTACTACACCGCACTTGCCAAAGAGAATTGCCTGGATGGTTTCCGGTGGCGCAATGGTGATGCCATCAATGCGTCAATCGGGCAGGGAGATACGGCTGTGACTCCGCTGCAAATGGCCATGCTGTATGCCGCGATTGCCAATGGCGGCACGCTCTATCAACCCCATGTGGCCAAAGCGATTCTGACCAGTTCTGGTGAGGTGGTCCAAGAGGTGCTTCCCGAAGCTATCGGCCAGGTTGCCGATAGTGAAACCTTGGCGTTCTTGCGCACCGCCCTTGCCGGGGTGACCGCTGAGGGAACCGGTGCATCCTCCTTCGCCGGGTTCCCGTTGGACCAGGTACCGGTGGCCTCCAAGACCGGTTCGGCTCAGGTTTTCAGTGATGTGTCGACCATCTCGTGGTACGCCAGTTTCGCTCCGGCTGATAATCCGCGCTACGCCGTCGTGATGATGGTGACCCAGGGTGGCACGGGCTCGGGAACATCTGGACCGAGTGTGCGCAATATTTACGAAGCCCTCTTCGGGGTCGATGGTGATCGGGTCAACCCCAAGAACAGCGTGCTGATCGATGCCGCTCCGGCAAGTTTGCTTCCGGTGGTCCGCCCCGATGGAACCCCGGTTGTTCCCGGGATTGACGATGAAGCCGCCCGGCTGGGCCGCGACCTTTCGGTTGGTCGCGCCGATAGCGCTTCTCGGGCAAGCCCGTGAGTTACCCGGCGGGGGATTCAGGGGCGAGCACGAGGTCGATGACCGCGCGGCGATTCATCGGTGGTCGCGCCGAGGACAAACAGTCCTACTGGCGTCGCGTGGACTGGTGGCTAGTTATTCCAGCCGCGTTTTTATCGGTGGCTTCGAGTGTTTTCGTGTGGTCTGCCAGCAGAGCCGATCTTGCTCCGGCAGATGATCCGCAGTACTTTCTCGTGCGTCATCTGATTAACGTCACCATTGGTGTGGGCCTAGCGTTCGTGGTCTCTCGCTTCAACTTTCGGCTACTACGCGCCTACACGCCCATCGTTTATGTCGTGTCGATTCTGGGTATTCTGGCGGTGTACTCCCCGATCGGATTATCCATCGCGGGGGCGAGGGCGTGGATCTCCGTTCCCGGTGGATTCACGCTGCAGCCGTCTGAGCTGGCCAAGGTTGCCATCGTCTTGGGGTTGGCGTTGGTGTTGGCAGAGAAACTAGACGCCGAGTCAGAGCCGAGTGACCGTGACGTTCTCATCGCGCTGGGATTAGCGGCGCTGCCCATCGGCCTGGTGCTGCTGCAAAACGACACCGGCACCGCCCTGGTCATGTCGGTGATCGTGTTAACCATGATTTCGGTGTCCGGTGCTAAGCGCCGCTGGATTATTGGGCTCATCGGTGGTGGCATCCTCGCCGCCGTCGTTGCCGTCCAGTTTGGCGTTTTGCGCGACTATCAGATTCTTCGGCTGACCTCTTTCCTCGATCCTGAAGGTGAGTCCGGCGCCGCGGCATATAACGGCATCCAAGCTCGAATCGCGATTGGCAACGGCGGAATGTTTGGCCGCGGCCTATTCGAAGGTCCGCAGACGCAGGGCAATTTCGTGCCGGTCAACGAAAGCGACTTCATCTTCACGGTTATCGGTGAGGAAGCCGGATTCATCGGGGCCGTAATCTGCATTGCCCTACTCGCCATCATTATGTGGCGCGGGTTGCGCATCGCTTTGAACGCAGATGACCTCTTCGGGCGACTGGTGGCCACCGGTGTTTTGGCCTGGCTCATGTTTCAAACATTTGAAAACCTCGGCATGGCGATGGGCATCATGCCGATCACCGGCGTGCCGTTGCCCTTCGTTTCTTACGGGGGCACGTCCATGTTTGCTTCCTGGATCGCCTTAGGTCTGCTCGTGAACGTCAACGTTCACACACAGGCGAAGCTCTAGCGGGGTATCCGGGGCGCGATTGCCAACCGCGATGAACTAGTCCGCATCCGTGGTTAGGCTTACCCCATGTCTGCGTCCGTGTATCCAGATCTAGAGCGCGTGCTACCCCTGGTTCAAAAACCGATCCAGTATGTGGGTGGAGAGGTGAACGCGGTCAGCAAAGAGTGGGACAGCGTCGATGTGCGCTGGGCCTTGATGTATCCCGATGCCTACGAGGTGGGCGCCCCGAATCAAGGCGTGGCGATCTTGTACGAGGTCCTCAACGGCCGTGCCGACGCATTGGCCGAGCGCACCTATGCAGTCTGGCCCGATCTTGAAGCGCTCATGCGCGAACACGGGATTCCTCAATTCACCGTGGACTCCCACCGCGCGGTTGGTGATTTCGACCTGCTCGGAATTTCCTTTGCCACCGAACTTGGCTACACCAACATGTTGACCGCTTTGGACCTCGCCGGAATACCGCTGCATTCGCGTGACCGCGGCGACGACGACCCCATCGTGGTGGCCGGTGGTCATGCGGCGTTTAACCCCGAACCGGTTGCTGACTTTATCGATGCGGCCGTGCTGGGAGATGGCGAACAAGCCGTCCTGGCCATTACCGACATCGTCGCTGAATTCAAGGCGGAGGGGTCACCCGGTGGTCGAGCGGAACTCATCCACCGCCTCGCTGCATCGGGCGTGGTGTACGTGCCATCACGATACGACGTGGAATACCTACCCGATGGACGAATCCGTCGCGTGAAACCTATCGACGCTGATGTGCCCTGGCGCGTGGCCAAGCACACGGTGATGGATCTTGACGACTGGGACTATCCGCGCGCACCCCTGGTACCTCTCGCCGAGACCGTGCACGAACGCATGAGTGTGGAGATTTTTCGCGGCTGCACACGTGGCTGCCGATTCTGTCAGGCAGG
>ERZ887942.1433-NODE-1433-length-16500-cov-6.591426_pt1 | contig 16500 bp, 12 predicted proteins | sample MGYA00521099_ERZ887942 | MGnify/ENA primary metagenome ERZ887942 (study PRJEB32303, sample SAMEA104408605) | aquatic metagenome | biome: Brackish water; feature: Pelagic; material: water | place: Baltic Sea | collected 2014-06-07T06:48:00 | depth 16,251 m ...
CCGCCCCGCCCCCCGCCCCCCCCCCCGAAGTCACCGGTACACGTTCGCGGCGTTTCCCCCGTCACATGCGCCGACGTCGTCGGTACCAGCGTCCGAACTGGCACCAACGGCAGTGGCAGGAGTGGATGCACTGGCAGGAGTGGCAGAGACAACAGTGGAAGCAGTTCCAGTGGTATCAATGGGAGGAGTGGCGCCGTTGGAATGATTGTCCCAGACAGCGGCCCTTCAGTTGAGCATCCCGTTCTCGGGTGACGTCATCGCGAAGGTGTACTTGAACCGCGCGACCGATACCGGATCTGACTTGTAGACTAGCCGCACGTGACCGCTTTGGTCGTCATTCATGTAGACGTCTATGACTATACGTCGTCTTTCTTCGTAAACGTGAGCACCGACGGGACGCTGCGATAGTTTGTTCCATACGTCCTTGGCGTCGAGGATACGTTGTACGCGTTTTTTGCGAGTGTGATCTAATGTCATGTAAAGGCGGCTTTACTTTGGGTCGTCAAAAAAAAAGGACCCATTAGTACTGCCAAATCACATGCACAGGTGAGACCAAAAAAACTACAAGCCCGTGTATTAATATCTCGTAGTTAAAGCAGACAAGCTCTGCAGTATGAACATACTCGTCACGAACCCAGCAATGTCCAAACCCCTTGCGTTCGTGCTCAATCCTCACAACACCATCGAGACGCTGCGCATGCGTATCAATGTTGAGACATCGCTGCAACGCAGCGGGTATGCCCTCGTGCTTGGCGCGCGTGAGTTGCATATCGACGAGACGCTCCGTTCGCTAGTCGCGACCAACGAACAAGAAACGCTCACCATCGCGCTCGTACTGCGCGTCAAGTCGGGATTCATTCTTTGACGGCAGATGCGCCTGACTCTACCCGAAAGATCCGCGGAGTCAAGGGCACAAACGTCTCCGATCCATCCGAGATCTTTCTTTTTTTCGTCCCGCTTTGCAAACTATCGTCCAAGAGTGCTCGTTTGCCAGCCTCCCCGTGTTCAATCACTCGGTCGCGCTGGTTGCGAATGTAGTATTTTCGCTGTCCGTCGGTGCGTTCGTCGAGCCGACGGCCTACGAACTTGCGCTTGATATTCGTCGCGGACGCGTCCGTCTTGTTACGCTTGAAGACAAAGGAGCGACCCGGTTGAGACGTGGCGGTTCCCGATCCGCCCATCCGGCACATTACATCGGACGTGTCGATCCCGGAGAACCCCGTGCCGATGGGCGATAGGTTGCCGAGCATGATGTTCTCAGTGACACCATCGATATTGTCCGTGTCGTTGTAGATGGCCGCGTCGAGGAGCACATCGACCGTTTCCTCAAAACTGGCGCGCATGAGCGGCCCCATGTTGGATTTGGCCATCCCGTGACGACTCACGGGGCACATGAAGCCGTTGAATGACATGGTGTCGACTAGCAGCATAATGTGCTTATCGTTGACGTACGTGCCATCGAACGAGAGGACGTGTTTGATTTCGTCATACAGCACCCGAATGCCCGCTTCGATGCCCAGCACGCCCACAACTTCGTTCACGTCGTTGGATATGGTTCGCGTGGCGTCGATGCCAGGATACATCATTACGTCGATCATGTTGCTGCCATCTGTATCAATGACCCATCGCCCGTCCGACTTGGAGCAAATACAGCGCTCTATGTTCTTCACACCATTCACGATGACACCCTTGATTCGGTAGTTGGCAATATAATCCAACTCCGCTCGCACCTTCTCATCCCATTCCCGCTTGGCCTCTTCCGTTCGCTCGTTCTTGTCATCGCGTGGGACAATCACACGTACGATCATGACTCTGTGAATCATGTTGGTGGGTGACATGACGACCCTGAACCCCGCACCCAGATCCGCCTGTACCCGCTCGGCGACGCTCGTGCACGATAGAAAAGATCCCTCCATTTTGTCCAACGAGAGCACGCAGCGCAGGTTCCACTCGTCGGGGTCGAATGGATGAAAGACATCGATGCGTTCATACATCCGCAATAGGCTGTCGTCTTCCGGGAAGCAACGTCGGAGCTCGCGATGTCGTCCGACGAACGGCTTGTGTCCCAGTATGTCCTCCATCTGCACCATCTGCAGAGTCCGTGCAATCTCGTTGCTCGTTCCCTTGTGTTGCGCGAGGGTGTCGTTGAGATGGACCCGCAGCGAAGGCGTTTTGATATTCTTACTGCAGTCGATGAGCTCTTTGAACCGTGGCACCCCCAGTGTGACGTTTTTGGAAGAAACGCCGGCATAGTGGAAGGTATTCAGCGTCATCTGCGTGCACGGTTCGCCTATGGACGAAGCGGCGAGTGGCCCCACCATCTCACCGGGTTGGATGAACGCCCGCTTGTACTCATCGACGATCCGCCGCGCGCATGCGACCAAGCTGGCTTCGTCAATGCGGTGCTGGAAGATGATGGACCGAGTGTTCATGGCACGGCGGATGATAAGCCGGATCGATGCCGTGGCGAAGGGATTGCCTCCGCCCAAATGCGCGATTTTGTTGCACAAGTGGTTGACCACTTCGCTAGGTTGATAGAAGGCGGGATATCTCGCCGAAGGGTCTGCATGATACATGAGCAATCGATGGACGTTGATGGGCGTGTAGAGAGTGTGCTCCTCCTCGCCGTTTTCCACACCGAGCTTCATGTCGGCAAGGATCGCTGCGAAGGCCTTGAATTCCTCGCGCCCGTCCGCGGCGAGTGTTCGCATGCGTCTTTGTGAATACGCACCCACCCTCCCCTCGACGAGAAAGAAACGCTCAATATCCTCTTGCCGTCGGTGCAAATCGGGCATGCTCACCTTCTCCGTGTAGATGGGATTGATATTGTCACTCCCGTATGTAAATTGCACAATCTCACCCAGTGCAGAGCGAATCGATCGGTCGTGCGCGACGTGCACGCTCTCCATGACCTTGATGAGCCGACGAGAGATGTACCCCGTCGCGGCCGTCTTGACGGCCGTGTCGACGAGCCCTTCTCTCCCTCCCATGGCGTGGAAGAAGTACTCCTGTGCGTTTAGCCCCCCCATGTACGATCCGGTGACGAAGCCGTGTTTCGTGGGAGACACGTCCATAGGGTCGTAACACGAGAGTCCCCTCGACTGATAAGCACTGCCAATGTTTATCCGCTTGCCCTCGACCGACTGCTGCCCCACGCAGGCCATGATCTGCGAAATGTTGATCGGATTGCCTTTCGATCCCGACATGACGGCCTGATAGATGGCGTTCTCCGGATCAATGTTCTGAATGACCACCCCACCCGTCTGGTCGAGAACAGACTGAAGTTTTGCCGAGGATACCTTCTCGTCGGGTACCTTGTGCCACTTGAGCTCGCCGATGCACTTGCCGATAATATCCTTTACTTCGCGCTGTGTCGTGTCGGTGGTCGTGCAGTCGCCTAGACCAATGCTGAAGCCGTAATTCTCTAACCACTTGTGAACCACGCGCTGTGCGTCGCCAATGAAGTGCCCCGCGTGCGCACTCCCCTTGTCTTTGAATATGATGTGAATGACCCCACCAGAGACCCCCCCGAGTGTTTGCTTACACAGTATTCCAGATAGAATGTTCCCTCGGCGGATGCACACGACCCGCTCGTGCACACTCTCGGGACCGTCGTCGGCGCACGCGTACCGCCCCCGCTTGTTCAGTGTGATGTCCGGCAGCGTCTCGCTGAAGAGCTGCTTCCCGGTCCACAGCGGTGTCGGGTGTTCAATGGTGGGCGCAGGCACGACACCAAAGTTACGCTTGTGCACGATGCCCGAGGTGATTGACACGAAATCCATGCGGTTCACAAAGACGTCCTTTCGTGTCATCAGGTACGATCCGATGAGCACGTCCTGCACGAGCCCGATGATGGGCTTGTTGGACTGCGAGGAGATGATCTGACTGTTAACGTTCATAATCTCCGATATCTCGCACATGGCCTCGCTGCTCTGACACACGTGCATGTTCATCTCGTCGCCATCAAAGTCCGCGTTGTACGGGGTGGTGCAGCACACCGGCAAACGGAAGGTCAACCCCTTCATGATCTTCACCCGGTGACCCATGATCGATTGCTTGTGCAGCGACGGTTGTCGGTTGAACATGATCCAGTCCCCATCCGCAATATAACGGTTCACGATATCGCCACATCTCACGGTGATGTCCTTGTGCACCATGTCGAGCTGATAGGTACCCTTGCCTTTGATGCTCAGGCTCTTGCATCCACCAATCACCCCGTACCCCTTGCAAACGCACGCCTGCAGCCGTTGGATGTTGTACATGTTGACTGTCTCTGGAATAGTTTGCCGCAGGGCGATGAACTCGGGTACGCCGATGAGCTCAATGTCGATGTATGGATCGGGCGTGATCACTGTTCGCGAAGAAAAATCACACCGCTTACCCATGAGGTTCCCTCGGACGCGACCGCGCTTGCCCCGGAGGCGATAGAAGAGGGAGCGACAGGGGCCCGATGTCCGGCCGCTCTTGTTGTAGCTGGTCGACGACTTGACGTCGTGGTTCACGTAGACGGCCACCAAATGCTGCAGGATGTCATACTGCTTGACTAGCGAGGGGGGTACCGTGCGCGACCAGGGTCGGTAGGCGGTGTGGTTCAGCAGTATGCGGTTCTGCTTGACAATGTCCTGAAGTCGGATGGTGAGGTCGTCCTGACCGCGGATACGAGATCCATCCGAGACCATGATGGTCGGTCGCATGATGGGTGGAGGCACCGCCAATCCCTTCTCGATAATAATGTGCCTGACCATGCTAGGAGATTTAAAACCGAGAATCTGCAAGTCTGATCCGGGGATGTTGCGGATGATGGAAAGGGCGTCGATTGCGGTGAACTGCTGTGGGAACGGTACATTGGCGCGATCCTTTTCGTCCATCACCTCGAAATCTGCGCGGATGTTGACGGACATCTTCATGTAGGATGGCTGACTGCAGCTGCAGTGCACGCATTTCTTTTTGGATTTGCACATGTTCGAGACGGTAGTCAAGAACTGCTTGTGTTCGCTCGTGGAGTGCACCTTCTTGTCGTGATAGTTCTTGTATAGAATCCCGACCTTGTTGCTCGTCTCCTCCACGAGGATGCGCGAGCAAAAGAAACACACCGACCGGAGAATCTTGAGCGCAATGTCCATATACCCAATGTGGTAAACAGGGTATGCCAAGTCGATCTTTCCAAAATGACCAATACACGACATGACGTCCTGCTTGCACGTGTGACAACAGAATCGCCGATCGACGGTTCCCAATCGCATATCGTTGATGGCGTGCGTTCGTGGGATGTTTCGATCGTAGAGGGCCGTCTCCGAGACGTCAACGACGGACATCTTGCGCACCTGTTCAGGACTCAAAATCCCAAATGTCAGCGAAGAAACTCGATAGCACGACCCCATGGCGTCGTGGTCGTGTCGAGGCATATGCGTGGGGTGCTATACAGTGATTAAAATTTTCTCATGATAAAAAAAAAATGCACGAGCTCCAGACGCTGCTATGGGGATTGGTAGCTGCGCTGTTCTTATTTACAGCAGCGTCCGTGTACACCATTCAACCACAAATGGCAAATTATATCGTTTACGATCTCAATCCCAAGTATATTCTTTTTTATATGGTCGTTATTATACTGCAAATTATACGACGCATTCTGAACAACATGTACTGGCAAGCATCGCGTGACGCCATGAAGCTCGACATCAACTCTCGTAAAAAATACATTTGCAAACTCATGGTCCTTAGCACGCTTAACTTTGTTCTGTGGGTCATCAACATCATCTTCGTCACTACCAAAGACATCATCACCATCTCCTGTCTGTTCATCGGCCGGATCGTGAGCGAATGGGTCGTCATTGCCATGATGGAGCCCGATCAGAACACCGCCTTCCGCCTTGCTACGAAGAACCCGTCTGATTCTGCAGCTGACCGATGCGCGACGTGAGGACATCGCACTTGGAGCGGAACACGTCCAATTGCGACTCCTTTGTCTTGAGCTCGATGGACTGCTGCGTGAGGGTGTGCATGCTTTCCTCCTTGACACGTTGCATGTCCTTACGGAGCAGTTCATTCTCCTGTACGAGAGTCGTCGAGCGGACCTCGAGGTCTTGGCGCTGCTGCTCGAGCCACTTCATCTTGGACAATGTGCCTTCGTGCTCGATCGCCTGCATCTCGAGATGCTCACAGCGCTTGCGCTTGCGCGATAACTTGTCGTCGAGCGACGATAGACGGTGCGCCATTTCTCGCGCGCTTATCTCGAGCAGCTGCTTCTCACTCGCGTGTTTGCGCGCATCGTCCTGGTGTTGAAGATCTTTTTGCGCAATATCCTCCTTGAGAAGACGCTTCTCGGTCTCCAGAGATTTACCAGCATCGACCGCAAGAGCCACCTTCTTTTGGAGGTCCTCTTCAACGCTGTCGTGTTTCTTCTGCATATCCACCTTTGTTTTTTGCACCTGTTCCAGCTGCTTGCGCTGAGTTGTCACCACACGCTGTGTTGCCTGCTCGGCAAGCTTGAGGCGCTTCTGTATCTCGGTGTACTTCTGCTTGCAGTCTTCCAGCTGACCGTTGTAGTCCTCGTGCAAACTCTTGGCGTTGACGTTCAGTTGACTCACGTGCTCGCTCCACTTGGCATTGAGTTCTTCGAGTTTCTGACGGTTGTCCTGCTTGATCTCCTCCGTGTAATCGCGAGTCTGTGCAATCGTCTCGTTGAGGGTTGTAATTTCCAAGTTGGCCGTCTGCAGCTCTAGCTCCAACGTCTGACCGCTGCGTACCGTCTCGAGGACCAGCTTTTCCTTTTCCCTGAGGGCGTCCAGCTCCTGTTGCAGATGCTTGTTGTCCCCCTCGGCGGTGTCGCGTTTGAGTTCATTCTCTGCTAGGGTCGCCCTAGATTCGTCCACCTCCCGACGCAACTTGATGAGCTCCTCTTGTTGGGAGGCTACTCGATCATCGAGACACTTGCTCTTCTCCAGATGCACCTGTTTGACTTCGTCCAGTTCATGCTGCAGCTTGACTGCCTCTGACTGTTGCTTTAGCAGGTCACCGAGCACCTGTTTGTACTGCTCCGACGAAGCTCCGTCGTGATAGCGCGACCGAAGCGCCGCGACCACGTCCGACTGGTGAGTCCCGAGACATGCACGGCTCCAATCGGTGTCGCATTCTTCTTCGGTGGATAGGAGTGACGGAACGAGCTGGTGTCCGTTCGCTTGCTCTTCGTCGAACTCGGTGTTTTTGTGTCCCGAAAGCATCTCAGTCCACTTGGCGATGGCGGTGTGTGCAAACGCCACCCCCTTTGTGTCGAGCGTCTTCATCAGCCTGGCATTCTCCTTACTGGTAGTCGCGTCGTTGGAGAATCTGTAGGTCGAAAAGACGCCGATGGCCTTGTCGTGCGCTTTGCGGATACTGCGCATTACTGTGAAGGGTGGCAGAGGACGATCCGTCCCCGTGATGGCGGCGTCCCAAGTCTCGGATGCGTGATCATGAGCACGGCGTGTCTGGGATTCGCATATGGTCTTCCACGCGTCCTCAATGACAGGTATTCCACCGTCGTTCATCGCACTGGCGTAGTAGCGACAGAGCTGAGCGAGCATTGACCCCGTGACCTTGTTCCCATAAACCTTCTTGGGTCTCGTCTCTTCGAGAACACGATGACGGAGCGACTGTATCTGGTCCACAAACTCAGGTCGCATGAGGGTCTTGTCCATGTGATTCAGGTCTTGCAGATTGCTCTCGTCGTTACATGGACGCACGAGGGTGACACAGCCACGGGAAGGGAACGCTCCTTTGAGTGACTGTCGGACACCACCGTCGCTCTTTTGCTTGAGATCCTCGGAGAGGGCCTCCTCCAGATATTGGTCTGATGTAATGGTATCACCCGACCGTGACGTGAGTCGCAGTGCAAAGTCCCGCACGACCCACAAGAAGCGAGGTAACTCGTCGCCGAGTTTGGGACTCGCCGCAAATTTGAAGTTGTCGTCAAAGGCTCCCGCGAATGGGTTTACGTCAGTGGCGGCGACCTTGACCATTTTACTGACGTTCGTGACCACCTGCAAACTGGAGAGCGCAGGTTCGTCGATAGCCCCTTGGCTGTTGTACATGAAGTATGAGGAGATGAGCATTGCCAGTGCGAAGAGACGCGTGTCTCGGTTGTTGTCCGAGTTGGTCGCCCCCGTACCCTCCGTGTCGATGACGAGTACATCATAAGGCTCGCCGTCGGAATCGACCGCCTGGTGGATCGGCTTCTTGTATATCCACAGGCCTTTGGTGCACGGCTGGATGGTCGGTCCCACTTGGAACCCATGCGTGGGGTCCTTGTCGTTGATGATGCGGTTCACCAGAAAGGACTTGCCTGTTCGGTAGCGACCCGCGATGGAGATGGTGGCCACATTGCGCTTGAGTTCACCGAGGGCCGACATGGCCTCTTCGTTCACCTGGCATGTGCCGTCGTCATGGAAGTGAATCAGTGGAATGCAACTCATCTCGAATCCAAGTATGCGCGTGCTTTTCTCTGCGGAGTGAAAAACAAATGAGACACAGGAAGCGCGATATCAAAAATACCAGGAACTAGAATGGGCATTCATATTCAGTCGTGTGACAGATCTTCGGCGGTGCAAGCGACCGTCGACTAGTGTCATCGCACGCACGCACGCAGTTCCCATTCAACGTCGACCTTGCACGTGTGCTTCACACCCGTCCACCTCACGTCCGAGATACGGTGATAGCACGCGCGGTCGTGCGGAGATCAAAAATTATTAACCAGGAATATAGGATGTCTCCGTGCATCTGGTCATTATCGTCCACGGGTTGACACACGCGTACATATCAGCATGCCCGTCCAGAGCGATCTCTCGACAAACGACATTTGCGAGGATATACGCAAAACCTTCAAGAACTTTGTCAAGGGTGACAATGGCTACGCATACGAAACCCTGATCGCGCTGCTTTGCGACAAGGACAACACGGACGCCGATTGCAGCCGTGTGGTCTTGCATTACCTCGCCATTTTTGACAAAATGATTGGCATCGCCACGTGTGACAATGAGACGATTCTTCCTTCGTTCATAGATATGGGTGATACGACCATAGACATTGCGCGGCACCTATTTGGCTTTGAATTGGACCAAAAGGCACTCGTCGCGAACTTCATCTTTTCGAAAGAGAACATCGTCAACAACCCCGAAGTGTGCTTTGGGTACTTACAAGACGACGACAACAAGGGCGTGTACCGCAATGTAAAATACATCGTGGCACAGCTACTGGCCACCGTTCGTTATCGCAAGCAGCTTCTGCCACCGATGGAGAACATTCAGAAAGCCATTGTCGTTCGCCCCGACATCCGAAAACCCACTACTGAACAGTCGCACATACTGCTGCGGTTCCATCGCATCGAAGGGGCTGTCCGAGCCCTCGGACGCATGCTCACCGAACACGTGAGGTACCACGTAGCTCTGAAGTATGACGCCAACGACATGGAGGTTCTGAACTGCAAAAATGACCGCGGTGTCATTTTGCGCGATGTCATCTCCTTGACCATGGGGAATTCGCTACACATCGACACCAAGGACGCCATTCAGCGTCTGATCAAGTACGTGATTGACCAGGCCGATCAGCTGGGATATCGGCGATACCGCGATGGCGTCTACAAACCCGGTCGGGTCGAACTCACGCCCGACGACGACGCGCACAGTTCGCAGCACAGAGCGAGTCGACGCAGATTGTCCGATGACCAAGAGACTGCCGACGAGACCAACACACGCTCTGTCTACTCTTGTGCGTGGATTTGGCATCAGTCGCTCCAAGAGTTCCTGTACAGCATCTGTCATCATCAAAACAGTGTCATCCACTGGGAACTGCTCAACTCGGAGGGCTCCAGTGCCTACATGAGGCGCATCATCGAGTACTTTACCGAGAACCTATCCGATGACCGCTTCCCCGTACTGGACATGGAGAGGATGCGCCACTGCTTCTCGTTCATGGACGGCGTCTATGATGCAGTCAATCATAAGTTCCACCCATTTGACAAAAACAAGATTCGCTACTATCATGAGCGCCATGCCAACAACAGTGCCCTGTGCAGGCTCGTATCGGACAAGCCACCTGACCACACTCGCATCGCATCGTGTAAGCTGTTTAAACAAAATCTCATGATGGGCTCTTACGCGGATCACACGCAGCGTTGCATGAGCAACGGGTGTCCGTTGCTACCCGAGTGGGGTCCGGACGCTGATACGCCCCAGTTGTGCGTCAGCTGTCACACGGATCTGGGACACTCCGACTTGGTCAGGTGCACGAAGACTTCCGACACAACCCTACGCAAGTGGGACTTTTGGGACGAAGGCTTCCCTGAGCTTTACGACTGGAAACGCGTACCCGCACCGGCCATCCAGCGCATCTTCGACTCGCAGCAGTTCGAGGGCGACTTCACCACCGGGGACACTGACGATCGCAAGGTCAAACTCAAAGGCCATGAGCTCGTGTGCCAGACGCTCTTCATGATGCTAGGTCGCCTCTTGTATCCCCTGAATGTCTACGACCGATGGCAGGTGGTATTGTTCATCAAAGGGACGGCAGGAAGTGGCAAGAGCTGCATCGGCCAGGCAGTCCAGCGCTGGTTCTGTCCATCTGACGTAGGCATCATGTCGAACAACGTCCAACCGCAGTTCGCATTGGCGGATCTTTACAACAAGTTCATCAACATTTGCTACGAGATCAAGAGTGACTTCAAACTCAACCAAGCGGATTTCCAGAGTATGGTGTCTGGCGAGGACTTGGGAGTGAACCGCAAGAACAAGTCCGTCGTAATGGTCCAACCATGGACCGCAACGACGCTCATCATCGGTAACGAGTCGGGCAACTGGATTGACTCCTCTGGTAGCATACAACGCCGCATCTTCACTGTGCTCTTTGACAAGACACCCACCTCTCCCGATCCCAATTTGAGTGTCGATCTCGAAGACCAGGCGGGATTGCTGATGCTCAAATGCAACATGGTATATCGCCACTTCGTTTCCCAGTGGGGCAAGAACATCGACCTGTGGACGAAAGCCCCGCTGTACTTTCGTCGACAGCAGAGCGCTCTCAAGACGCAAACTGATCCGATTGCGCTTTTTCTCCATCAGATTGAAGAGGGCAGTGTCAGCAACCTCAAGAAGGATCCCAGCATGTACATGCTGTTCGATGACTTTGTCAGGGATCTTAAGGCTTTCTGTGATCACCGTTCGATCAAAATTAGGCCTGCCACCGCAGAAACTTGCGCGTCGGCCTTTAAGAGCAGTGGCATTCGCACGCAGAACGCCACCAAGGACTACAAGGGCACGCGTGTAGATGGCAAGTATGTAATTGGCATCGGCGATCCAAACCAGGTGATCGACGCGTCCATGAATGACATGTAGCTAGGTGACCCATACCATGGGCGCTTTGCGTGGTAAGCCATACATGTATTCCGTTTCAACATCAATCGCATTCGTTTGTCCCCCTGCGATATGATCGTAGCTTAGCGCAGACGTGCAGCGGAGTCGTTCGTTGGACGAGTCTGCGTGCGCGCATGACAATGTGGCATCTTCATCTGGACGTGTGCATACTTCGCAGCACACATCCGCGTAAAGCATGTCATCGTGATTACATGTCGTCTTGCACATATAATCCAACTTTATCAAGCATGCACGTTCATCCGAGTGGCGCGCGCACATGCGATGTCCTTTGTCGCTAAGTGTGGACGTGCGAAACGCTTGCATATGTAGATGTGTTCATTACATTTCTAAATATTATAATCATCCATGGTAAAACAAAGTGATGCGTCTGCATGCGCAAGTAACCGCGGTCGTTATTTTTTTAGCGACGATGTGCATCGCAGTGCCTGTCGCGCTGCACGTCCGTCGGTCATTGTGGAAATCACAGACCTGTCACACCCCACCGTCACCGGGAACACTCGTGCATCAGATATGGATCCACGACGACTGGTCGGTCGCCGAAGGTCTGGACGCGCTTCCCGCTAAGTATCACGAGCCAGTGCGGTCGTGGCGCAGGCGATACGGAGCCAATCACCGTCTCTACGACAAGGCGTCGTGCCGCGCGGCTGTGCGCGAGCACTTCCCTTTTCTACTGACCACATACGATCGAATGGACAGCAATGTCGAGCGCGCGGACATGGCACGATACGCCGTCATGTGGGCGTACGGAGGCTTCTATACGGACATGGACACGACCATGCTTCGTCCCATCGACGAGTTCGTCGACGGCGTGGCATTCCATACGAGTGTCGAGTATGTGAAGCCCAACGCGCCCGACGGTCTGGTTCAGTATGCATTTGGATCCCCCCCGCGTCATCCGATTCTGAGCGACATTCTCGAAGAGATTGCCCGTCGTGCGAGAGACGTCAAACGGCGCGATATGCGACCCGATGAGCGCGTATTTTGGACCACCGGACCAGTCGTATTCAGCAAGGTGGTCCACCATCACCTCGCCATGGACCCCACGTTAGCGGTCGTGCACCGCTTCGGGACATTTGGTGCATACAAGCACACCCCACCACACGCCTACATTTGGCATCACTTTGACGGCTCGTGGAAAGAGAACTGGAGTTCCGAATACACTTACTGGTGAAGATGGTCAGCAGCAGCGTCGACGATTCTGCTCTGTCACGGGGGGCCCGATGCAGACGAGCGGCATCCGATCCCCTCGGTTCGCGACTTCGTGCGCAAAGGTTTGATAGATGCCGTCGAACACGGCCTTAATGTCACCGACTGTGCTGGTTTTGGCACTCAGCTCGGCAAAGCCGCAGAGTTTGCAATTCGCGGCGAGTCTTGCACCCTCGTCGTACGACACAACTCTCTGTTGGTCGCTGGGTTGATCGGCCTTGCTACCAATCAGATAGATATGAGGCGCTTGTACGTGCTCACATGCGACCCGGATCCAGTAGCTGACCACATCTTCGAAACTCTGCCGATCATGAACGTCGTACACCACTATTACCACCGTCGCGTTACGAAAGTACATTTTCACAAGAGAGCGATATCGCTCCTGTCCCGACGTGTCCCAGATCTCGGCAGTGCGCCCGTCGCCAATGCGCAGGCTGTGAAACCCAGCACCGATGGTGGGCTCGGAGAAGTGGAAGAATCTATTCTCGGTCATTTTGGCGAGAAGCGATGTCTTACCAACGCCCATGTTCCCACAAATTGCGATTTTCATAAATGGCATCGGATCGGTTTTAACTACTGCGACCGTTTAATTAAACACTTATAACACGCGTCTGTATCTTTTTTGTATGATTAGTGGAAAGGAGGTGGTCATGACACGTAATGTACTGTCCAACCTCCCCCCTGGTGCCCGATCCCCGTTACCCGCCGCCGTAAGCAGCGGGTACTTTGACAATAGCAAGCAATATCATCGATATGGCGTTCACGACGACGGGTCGTGCTTTTTCCACACCATCTGCGCAGCCAAGAACATTGGCGGGTATCGTTCAAAAGGCCTCGAGGAGCGGATGCGAATCGGGCGGCAGTTTCGCAGGCACGTGCGCATGAAAATTAGCCAGCAGAACTGGGACGCCATATGGAAGCGCCGGGGGGTCACCAAAGATGGCAAGCGCCTCCCCGAGGTGAGCACCATCAAGGAGATGTTGGGAAATCACACGACGTGGGCGGACGTGTATATTATCCTGTACGTGATGGACAAGATGAACCTGAACATGGTGTTCTTCGATATGAGCTCTGACGCCATCTACTGCGGCGTGCGCGGTCTGGCGACAGAGAAGCAGAGCTCGATGCTCGTCGCGTGGGTCAATCGCGCACACTTCGAACCCATCTTCAGGGCGAGCAGCGCGCGGGAGCAAAAGCAGGGCACCGTGGATCTGTTTCTCTACCCATCGTCCGATCCATTTGTGCGCTCGCTCATGAGTAGGTACCATTCCGAACTCTGCGTGTACAACAACGACATTTCGGACATTATTTAGTACGTGGACACCACGTCTTCGATGCGTTGACCCATGTCTTGTATGGATCCAAAGTGTATCGCGTCGGTGGGGATGATGGGCACAGTGCGACGGCCTTGGTCGATCTGCACGCGTACCATGGCATTATCACCCTCGGTCAATAGCCGATCGTACGTGCTCCGGGCTCGGTGGCTGTTCATCATGGGCACGACCTGGGTGTCGAAGACTCGCCGTTCGGCGTCGGTAAACATACTGGTGTATGCCTTGGCGTGCACGTTTGTCAGATGGTCGTTGGCCATTTTGGTGGACGTGGGTGGCTTATCCAGACCCACGTAGCGGTAGAGGCGTCCAAACAGGACACTGCGCGTGTGGCGAATGAAGGTGTCGACCGAATGCACTGCAGTGGTACGTGCGCATGTGTCACCGTGTTTGACGTACCAGGAGACGCCGCAGTGCACCCATCGAATGTACATGGAGCGCACGCAAAATCCAGAGAGCAGGACGCATGCCGCACGACGGGTATCGTCGTCGCCCATCGACACCGCATGAGCAGAGATTGCACGTTGAACGGTGTGCGTGTCGTTGAGACCCTCGATGACCACGTCGTTCAAGGGTAACTGCAGGCCGATCGCCGCGTATGCGTTCCATCGTTTGACTGTCATGTGTCCGCGGCGAGTGCACATGTGACGACAAGTCGCCACGCGATGCGCACTATCCAGGAAGTTTTGCTTTTTTTTTACTCGCGTCGGTGTAACCCGCACTTACAAGCAGATGCATGCCGAAGACGACGCATGGTTTATGCTATGTGTATGCACGAGCATCGTTCTCACCATTTACGTGAGCAGCAATGTCATCCATCTACTCGAACCGGTGCACTGCGAGCACGCCATACACATCGACGACGCGCTACGGACGCTCCGTAGCGGTGATCTGCTCCTTCTCAGCTACGGCGACGTCAAGGGTGATGTTGCCCGCTTCTTGTGCGGATCGTGGTACAACCACGTCGCCGTCGTAGTGGAGGATGCACGGGCTCGCAAGTTCGTGTGGGAGACGGATGGGTCGGGCACGCACATGACCCCGCTCACGCACAGCGTCCTCCCCTTGGGAGTGGGAGAGTCGTTGGTCGTTCGTCTGCTCGACCGGCGAGTGGATCGCGCTCGCATGTGGGCATTTGCAAATCGCCATCGTAACCAACCGTATCACGATGACTACTGGATATGCGCGTACAAGCGCTGGTTCCCTTACATGCCTCTTCATTGGAACCGCAGTCGGAATCAGTTTTGTTCCATGATGGTTGCGCGCATGCTCCATCATCTGGGCGTGATCCCCGAACAGGAAGACTTGCTGCCATGTCATTTCGAACGACTTGTAACCACCGACCGATTCTCGTATTCCCCGCCCATCTATATCTTACCCACCGCGTGATTAGGCGTATTCTCCATCAAAAATTATTTGTGTGGCAAACAATAAAAGGGTTACAACAACCTACATGGTCGAAGACAACGCCACATCGCCCATCGGCGAGGAGATCCAAGAAAAAAACGCGCGCGATCACAACATTGATATCCTGAGCACCTTTGGATACATAACGGACAGAGTCGCCAAGGTGCTTCACGAACACAACACCACCCTCACCGAATTGGAATCACAGGGGAGATTATTCACTTTGACCCCCGTCACTTACTTTGAAACGGTGGGTATCACGAACGAGCACCAATCGAACATATCGTGTGACGAACGACGCCCGGACCTGAAGATGTCGAATCCATTTCAACCGGACACCGCCCCTATTACACTCGAACACACAGGCTACTTGTTCCAGCATCCCGTGTACAAAAACGGTACCAATTACCTCTTTCGTAACGAGAAGAGTCGCAGGGCACTGGCTGTAGAAACGTCACAACTAACCCCAGCGCTCATTGACATCATCTTCAATTTGCTTGATCGTGGAGACCAACCCTTGCGTATTTACGACCCCCCCGTGTCGTCCAATGTGGACCTCGAAGAGGCTGCGGACTCGCCTCAGTTCATGATATTTGATGATCGTATCCAGTTCAATGACGAGGGCCGTTCGGTCAACCACAAATCCTCGCATCGTTTTGTAGTCCAATTTGAAAAAGGATCGACCACCTTCGGATACCTCAATCGCGTCCACGCAGGGTCGGTCTCTTTTCAAATCACACAGTCCAAGCCGGATCATTTCGACGCCGTCTCAAAGTGAGAACCACCTTCTCTGACTCTGTGCAGCAGTCGCGGACGTCACGTCCCGTGGAATCCAATGTGCTCGTATTATGAGATTTTCTCTGTAGTGTAATGTAAATGTCTCGTGTGGCATTGCACGGTGCGATTATCGTGGTCTCGGACCAGACTTTTCTTTTCATCATCGGGCATGATGGTAGGGAGCCGTCGCCCACGTGGCACGCGCTACTCCACTCTGCGGGAACATCCGAGGATGTCACTCTCTGGGTATCAGATGATGATTCGCTACGGATGCGCGTCGGTCAGAGTTTGTATATCATGTACAGCGTATCGGACACTCTCTTGCGCTGGCGGCTCGATCCTACGTCGACGTGGAAGTTTCGTCGGGGTAATCTGCCTCG
>ERZ887942.1436-NODE-1436-length-16487-cov-7.155368_pt1 | contig 16487 bp, 14 predicted proteins | sample MGYA00521099_ERZ887942 | MGnify/ENA primary metagenome ERZ887942 (study PRJEB32303, sample SAMEA104408605) | aquatic metagenome | biome: Brackish water; feature: Pelagic; material: water | place: Baltic Sea | collected 2014-06-07T06:48:00 | depth 16,251 m ...
AAACGTTTGAACCGGGGACAAATTTCACGGCGTGGGCGTTCCGGGTGGCTTATTTTGAGGTGCTTACGTTTCGCCGAAAGCGGGGGAGGGATCGAATGACTTTTGATGATGACCTGGTTGAGCAGCTGGCAGTTACGGCTGAAAAGGCGGACGATGGATTGGCGGATCGGGTCGATGCGCTCAAGGAATGCATCGAAAAGCTGCCGGAAAAGCAGCGGCAAGTCATTGTTTCACGCTATTTGGATGCGGAATCCGTCGCAGGAATCGCTGAAACCCTGGAAACGAACCCGAATGCGATTTCACAGACGCTTTTCAGGGCACGAACGAATTTAGCAAAATGTGTCACGGCGGCGATGACGAAATTAAAGAATGAGGATGACGCTGTTGGCTGATTCTTCGGGTTTTACGATCGAACCCTGTTTGATCGATGAACCAACCCTATTTGAACGAAAACGACTTTCGAACCAACCTTATTGAATGAACGAACCAACCCTGTTTGATCGTGAAGATCGACTTTTTGAACTGGCAAACCGGGCCTGTGGCTGCGGTGGCTTGACGCCGGCGGAGGAGGTTGATTTGTCGGAAATCCTGTCGAGCTCAGCGGAGGCCCGGGAGCTGTGGGCTGCGTTTTGGCAAATGGAGGCAGCGTTGGAGCGGAATGATGACATTCATGCAATCCTTGGGGATCGTCCGGATAATGTCCTGTCGATGCCGGGAATGAAGAATGGCGGCGCTGGAACGGTGGATGGTGAAGTTGCTGAGGAAGAAGCGCGGTCAGTGATGGGGAATTGGTGGAAATATGCGGCTGCGGCTGCGGCAGTGGTTGCTTTTGGTCTTGGAATGTTGGGAATGGGGCTTTTGGGGCCGAAATCGGATGGTCCGGACGTGATTTCGAGTGCGAATGAGTTGATCAATGCAAAGGACACGGGATCGTCGGATTCGGAGAAGGAGTTGGTTTCTGAGAATGAAGCAGAAACGGGATCGGATCCGGAGTCGCAGTATCAAAAGTTATTGGCTTCCGGTGGTGGATTGGGGACGGGGTCGTTGGTGCGTCCGAATGTGAATATTCAGTTGGTTTCAGCGGCGGGCACGGCGATTGTGGCTTCGGGAGAGAAGCTGTCGTTTAACAAGCATATTCGTCCGATTTTGTCGGACAATTGTTTCGCCTGTCATGGACCGGATGAGAAGGGGCGCAAGGCGAAGCTGCGGTTGGATACGGAGGATGGAGCGAAGGATTCGGTAATTGTCGCGGGTGATTTGGAAGCCAGTGAACTGGTTGCGCGGATTCTTTCGGATGATCCGGATGAGGTGATGCCAACTCCGGAATCGCATAAGAAGTTGTCGGCAGATCAAATCGCGCTGTTGAAGCGTTGGGTGTTGGAAGGCGCTGTTTATGAGGGGCATTGGGCGTTTGCGCCTCCGGCTCGAACGTTGAACGTCAAACTTCAAACGTCAAACATCGAACAGGGCGAGAATGAGGTGGATCTTTTTGTGGAGCGGTTTCTTGAGAAAGAGGGAGTTGGGTTTTCAAAAGAAGCACGGAAAGGAACGCTGATTCGCCGGGCGACGCTGGATGTGACGGGACTTCCGCCGACGTTAGCGGATCTGAAAGCGGCGATGTCCGATGATTCTGAAAAATGGTATGAGGCGATGGTGGATCGGTTGCTGGCTTCGGCGGCGTATGGTGAGCACCGAGCGCGTTATTGGCTGGATGCGGCGCGCTATGGCGATACGCACGGGCTTCACCTGGATAATTACCGGGAAATCTGGCCGTATCGGGATTGGGTGATTGCGGCGTTTAATTCGAATATGCCGTATGATCAATTTACGATCGAACAGATTGCGGGTGATTTGCTGCCGGACGCGACTCAGGCGCAGCGGGTGGCGACGGGGTTTAATCGGTGCAATGTGACGACTTCGGAAGGCGGAGCGATTGCGGAGGAGTTTCTGACGCGTTATGCGGTGGATCGGGTCAGCACGACTTCGACGGTGTGGCTGGGGCTGACGGCGGGGTGTGCGCAGTGTCATGATCACAAGTTTGATCCGATCACGCAGAAGGAATTTTATAAGCTGTATGCGTATTTTAATAACACGACTCAGCCGGGAATGGATGGAAATGCGAAGGATTCAGCGCCGGTGATTCGGGTGTATGAAAATGATGCGGTAGAGAAAAGAGCTGCCGAGCTGCGGACAAAAATCGGGGCGGCAAAGGTGGCATTGAAAAAGCTGGAGGTGACGGAACAGGCGGGATTTAATAAGTGGAATGTAGAACATCGAACCGCGAAATTCGAACATCAAACCTCGAAACTGGCAGGGGAGATTGTGACGAGTCTGGATAAGGTGGCTGGTGATGAGGTGGTGAATTTGGGAAATGTGGGTCGTTTTGAAAAAGCAAAACCGTTCACCGTTTCGTTTCGCTATGCGTTGCCTGATATGGATAACGATGGACGAGTGACTTTGCTTTCGAAGGTTGATGAGTCGAAGCAGGGCAGGGGATGGCGTGTATTTGTCGATCAGCAAAGCATGAACGTGGAGATGATCGAGGAGGCTCCGAATAAAGTTCTGAAAACGGGGGCAACGCGGAGCTATAAATCGAAGGCGTCGGGGCTTTTCACGATCACTTACGATGGCTCGGGGAGCGGACAGGGATTTGCGCTTTATAAAAACGACCGGCTTCAAACGAGTCGTTTCACGAATGAGTGGGCAGATACGCTGACGGGTGATTTCGCAAGTGATGCGCCGTTGCTGATCGGCGGGAAGGATGCTGAATCGGGCCACGTGCCGACGGTTTCTGAATTGCGAATTTTTGATCGGCAGCTGACAGCTGATGAAGTGAAAACGCTCAATGGTCGAGGTCAATTGGCGGGGCTTTTGAAAAAGGAAAAGCAGGATGAGAAAGGTCTGGCGGTGCTGCGATCGTTTTATTTGCAGACGAATTCGGAGAAATATCAAGCGCAGTTGGTGGCATTGTCAGGTTTGGAAGCTGAGCTGAGTAAAATTGAATCGCGGACGCCGTTCACTTTGGTGATGCAGGAAAAACCTGAAGCAGCCAAGGCGCACATTTTGGACCGAGGTGAGTATGATCAGAAAACTGAAGAGGTAAATCCGGGGCTTCCTGCGTTTTTGCCGAAACTGGCCGGCGAGTTTGAGCCGAATCGGTTGGGCCTCGCGAAGTGGCTGGTGCATCCGGAACACCCGCTAACGGCGCGGGTGACGGTGAATCGGATGTGGCAGGAGCTTTTTGGAACGGGCTTGGTGAAGTCGTCGGAAGATTTTGGAGTTCAAGGCGAGTCGCCGAGTCATCCTGAGTTGCTGGATTGGCTGGCAATCACGTTTATCGAGAGCGGCTGGGATGTGAAGGCGCTTTACAAAAAAATGCTGATGTCGCGGACGTATCGTCAGGATTCTGCATCAACCCCGGAAATGTTGGCGATGGATTCTGAGAATCGACTGCTCGCTCGCGGGCCGCGTTTTCGCCTCGATGCGGAGGTGATTCGGGATCAGGCTTTGGCCGTCAGCGGGCTGATGGATCAGTCGGTTGGAGGACCAAGTGTGAAGCCCTATCAGCCTAGTGGAATCTGGCAAACCGTCGGTTATACAAATTCGAATACGCAGACATTTTTCCAGGATTTTGGAAAGTCGGCCGAGCATCGCCGGACGTTGTATTCGTTTTGGAAGCGGACCGCCCCGCCACCGAATATGGCGATTTTTGATGCTCCGAACCGCGAGGACTGCATTGTTCGGCGCGAACGGACCAATACGCCGCTTCAGGCATTGGTGTTAATGAACGATCCTCAGTTTGTGCGGGCGTCGCGTTACCTTGCTCTGCGTGCTTTGAACGAGCAAGACAACGTCGAAGGGCGGCTCGATTTTCTCTCAAAGGTGCTGCGTGGTCGCGAAATGGATGCCGATGAAAAGACGATTGTGATGAATTCGTTGGATCAGTTTAAAAATGCTTATTCGAGCGATGAAGCTGCTGCCGAAAGGCTGTTGGTTGATGAGGTGAATCCAACCTTTTCACTGGGGAACACGAATGCCGTTGAACTGGCGTCGTGGACGATGGTGGCGAGTCAGTTGATGAATCTGGATGAAGTCGTGAACAAGAATTGAATCATGAAAATTGTCTCGATTTCATTTTTAAGCTGCGCCATGGGAGTGATGGCGGTTGCCGGCGATGCTCCGAAGGCGGAAGCCGTTTTGAAATCGTATCAAACGAACTTTGTGAAAATGACCGAGAAACCTCATATGGTGAATGCTGCCATTTTCATGCTCTGCAGTAGAATGCCCGCCGCTAATTTGGAGAAAATGCTCAAAGAAGATTTCGGACCACATTTTCTCACCAACGTTGACATATTTGTTGATGAGAAAGGCGCGGTTGAATTGAAGAAGGAGATAAAGGCTCTTCCGGTCGGCACCGTCATCGTGAAGAAAAAAACGAAAACCGAGTATTTCACCAGCAGGTTGGTTTCGGTTGAAGGAGTTGATGGTGTTGGCGGAATGATCAAGCGTGAGGCGGGTTACGATCCTGAGAATGGAAATTGGGAATATTTTTACTCCGATGAAGATGGAAACGTGACGTCAGGGAAGATGGAGAACTGCATCAAATGCCATCAGAAAGCGGCGGAGACCGACTATGTTTTCGGGACGTGGCTAAAACCAATTTTGAAAAAAGAGGCTGGGGAAACGAAGAAGCAATGAAGCCATTCAACGATTATCTATCTTACGAAACGCGCCGTCAGTTTTTTGGAAAAACCGCCAATGGTCTCGGTGCTGCCGCTCTGGCTTCGGTGCTTGGACCGTCTCAATTTGGACAGGCCGCCGGATCTGCAGGGGGAGGGGACGGGCACATGCCATATCACTTTGCGCCGAAAGCGAAGCGGGCGATTTATATGTTCATGTCAGGGGCGCCTTCACAGATCGATATGTGGGATCCGAAGCCGAAGATGGCGGAGTGGTATGATAAAGATCTGCCGGATGAAATTCGGAATGGGCAGCGGCTCACGACGATGACGTCGAAGCAAAAACGCTTTCCGGTTGCGCCTTCGATTTATAAATTCGCGAAGCACGGGCAGTGCGGAACGGAGGTTTCTGAGTTGCTTCCGCACACCGCAAAAATCGTTGATGACATCGCGGTCGTTCGCAGTATGTGGACGGAGGCAATCAACCACGATCCGGCGATCACATACATCCAGACAGGAAATCAGATTCCGGGTCGCCCAAGTCTCGGCGCGTGGTTGAGTTATGGGTTGGGGAGCGAAAACGAAAATCTTCCGGGCTTTGTCGTGTTGAATTCAACGTGGTCGTCGAAGCGCGATGCGCAGGCATTGTATCAGCGATTGTGGGGCGCGGGTTTTTTGCCATCGAAGCATCAAGGAGTCGCATTGCGTTCGCAGGGCGATCCGGTTTTGTATCTCTCAGATCCGAATGGAGTTTCGCGCGATGTTCGCAGGACTATGCTCGATGGCTTGAACGCGCTGAATGAAAAGCATTTTGATGCTGTGGGTGATCCTGAAACGCACACGCGGATTTCACAGTATGAAATGGCGTTTCGGATGCAGTCGTCGGTTCCTGAATTAACGGATTTATCTGACGAGCCCAAGCACATCCTCGATATGTATGGGCCGGACGTGACGACGCCGGGAACGTTTGCCTACAACTGTTTGCTTTCCCGTCGGATGGCGGAGCGCGGAGTAAGGTTCACCCAGATTTTTCATCGTGGCTGGGATCAGCACGGAAATCTCACGGGGGATCTCCCGTTGCAATGTGGCGATGTGGATCAGCCGAGTGCGGCATTGGTGAAAGACTTAAAAATGCGCGGGATGCTGGACGACACACTGGTGGTTTGGGGCGGTGAATTTGGTCGCACCATTTATTGCCAGGGCGGGCTTTCGAAAACAAATTACGGTCGAGATCATCACCCACGGAGCTTTTCAGTGTGGATGGCTGGCGCTGGGGTGAAAGGCGGAACAGTCTATGGCGAGACGGATGATTTTTGTTACAATATCACGAAAGATCCCGTTCACATTCGAGATTTGAATGCCACTATTTTACACCTGTTAGGGCTAGACCATTCGCGTTTCAGCGTGAAGCACAAAGGGCTCGACGTGAAACTGACGGGCGTTGAAGAAGCGCACGTGGTGAAAGGCATTTTGTCGTAAAACGAAGCAATAGGGTAAGTTTGTCGAACGTACCCTATTGGATCGTGGATTCCGTTTCTGGAACGACGGTTCCGGCTTCCACTTCGATTGTCTCAGCTTCAGTTACAACTGCGGCATTTTCAAAAACTACGGAGTTGCTGCTTAAAGTGAATCGAAGATTTCCAGACAATCTGACCCAATCTTCTTTGCGAAGTGAGATTAATTGAGAAGCGGCTTCAGCTGGAAATTCGGCTTTACAATTGGAGGCCTTGTTTGGAAGTTGTCACCGATTATTTGGATGGCTGAAACTGGTAACAGCTGACACTTGCTGAAGTGCGCATGAATATTTTATCGCCAACGATGGCTGGTGAGGCGCAGTAGAGAGCTCCCACTTTTGCGCGGCCAAGCGACGTGTAATCGTCAGGTGAAGCCTTGATGGCAGCGAGGAATCCGCCTCGATTTTCGTAGACGAAGATTTTTCCATCAGCCAAGAACGGACTGGAGATCGAAGATTGAGCCTTGCGTTCCCAGGTAATTTTGCCGGAATCCAAATCGATGCACATGTGGCGTTCACTTCCGAGATGATAGACGTGGTTTTCGAAAATAATCGGGCTGGAGCCGTAGCGTCGTGCCATGAAATCGAGGCTCCATTTTTCTGTCGGTGGGCCTTCGGGATTAAGCTGATAAGCGATCAGGTTTTTCCCGTCAGTTTTGCTGGAAATGACGAGTGAGTCGTTTGAGATTACCGGCGTTCCATCACCTCCGCCTGGCGCTTGCCAAAGGGTTTCGCCGCTTTTTGAATCAACTCCAACGACTTCTTTAGAGGAGTTGCAGATGACAACGCCTTTCCAAAAATTCGGCGACTGATTGGCTCCTTTCACGGCCTTGTTTTCCCACGCTTGCCCGCCAGTGATTGCATCAAACGCGACGAGTGAGTTTGCCTGTAAAAACACTTTTCCGTCAGCAACGAGCGGTGAGGAAGCCGGGCCTTTTTTGGGAATTGGAGAAACCCAGAGCTGCTTGCCGGTTTTCGCGTCAACGCAGTAGAGGCCTTTGCTCAGAGCGGCGTAGACTTTTCCGCCGGAAACAGCCGGGGTGCTGGAGGAACCACGGCCGCTGGGGAATCCTTCGACTTCATGTTTCCAAAGTTCTTTTCCGCTTTCGGCGTCGAGGCAGATCACCACATCGGTCGCAATTTTTTTCGTGTTCGGCACAGCGTCGATGATTTGTTTTTCCACTGATGGATCAAATTGTTGCGCTTTCACCCAGGCTTCCATCTCAGCCTGGTTTTCAAAAACGGTCTTTGAGTTTTTATTCAGAACCGCAAACGTCGACAGTGAAATCGCTGCTTTGCCTTTCTGGAAACGACTGATGACCCAACTGCCGAGCGAGAGTTGGGTTTTCTTGTCTAAATTGTCTTCGACCCATTTCTGCGCAAATTCATCAAGGGCAGCTCCTCGCATCCGTCGCCCCAAATTTACTCGCTGCTCCTCCATATCAGCGACGATTATTGGATCAATATTGCTCACTCCACGATTTCCGAGTTTGGAAAGCACGTCGCTGCCGATTTGCCGGGTTTCCGTGGGCTGATCAGCGTGCCACACGACTGATAGATAGACTCTTCCATCCGCAACAGCGAGGCTGCCATGCCCGCCGTAATGATCGCTGGGGACCTCTGTGGATTCCCATTCTTTTATCGGAGCATTCGCCTCCGTCAATTCATCGGGAATAGCAACGCTGTTTGGGACGGTGCCATTGCGGAGCGGTCCACGCCATTGTGGCCAGTCAGCATGAACGCTTTGGCAAATCAGAAGGGGAAGGAGAAAAATGAAAACGGCTTTTTTCATGAAAATCGGAAATAGAACGTCGAGAAATTAGCACTCGTTGAATTGAGCGGCAATCACATCTCTGCGGCGTCTGAAGCGATTGCTCGGATACGAAAAAACCCGCCGCCGCAGAAATTGCGAGGACGGGTTTTTGAAAATGGATTGTTGAAGTCGTCGATTAGAAAGAAACGCGACCACCTACAAAAAGTTGGCTGGAATCATCTACGAAACGTCCGCCAACGCGAAGTCCGAGGTTATCGGTGAGCTGGAGAATTGCACCAACGGTTGCTTCGAGTTGACCTTCGTTGAGGCTGTCGATCCAATTAGCGTTCGTGAAAAGCTCAAGGTTTTCGATAACCTGAATCCGGAGACCGAGACCAACTGCGGAGCCCCATTCGTCGAATTCTTCGGCATTGGCTTCAATGCCTGCGTCGGTGTAGACCGCGCTGGCATTTGCGGTGAGATCGATGCGGTTGCTCAACGGAATGCGTCCGCCAAGACCAATCATGATGCGATCAATGTCGACGTTGGTTCCAGCGATATCGGTGTCGAGTTGTGAGTAGCTCGCAGTTGCAAAAATGGAATCGGTGATTGATTTCGAACCGGCAACAGACCAGCCGTTACCGTTTTCGAGTTCATCGTCAAAGCCCTGATAAATCCAGTCAGCATCGATGTAATCGTAGCTGAAGCCAGACTGTGGATTCGGGACGGAAGACGGGGCCCAGTCACCCGCAAAAACAGGGGATGCGGCAAGTGCAACCAGGGTAGCCAAAAGAGTTGTTTTTTTCATGATGATAGAATGGTGTTTCGGTTTCTATATTCGCAGATGAATTTCATGGGATGTCACGGTTTTGTCAAATTCGTTAGGTTTCACTAAGCTGAGCCTTAACAACTAACGAAACTTAAATAAAATTTCGAAAGTGCGTGTTTTCCGCTCGATCCGTGTTTTTTTCCTCACTTCAAAACGATGGACGCAGACTTCCCCAAAACGATCGGCATGATTGCCGGCAACGGCATTTACCCTGAAACCTTTGCCCGTGCCGCGCGCAAAGCCGGGGTTGAAAAACTAGCGGCTTCCTGTTTCACAGGAGAAACCGAGCAGCAAATCGAAGAGCTTGTCGATGTCACAACGTGGCTGCGTGTTGGTCAGTTGGGGAAAATGATCAAGTTTTTCAAGAAAGAAGAAGTGAAGCACGCGGTGATGGTCGGGCAAATTGCGCCGAAAAACCTGTTCGATCTGCGCCCTGATTTGCGAACGCTGAAGATGCTGAGCGCCGTGAAGGAGCGAAATGCGGAATCACTTTTCGGAGCGATCGCCGACGAAATGGCGAAGGATGGAATTGAGTTGTTGCCCGCGACGACTTTTCTCGAAGACATCATTCCCCGGGATGGCCACGTCTGTGGGCCGGAGTTGAAAGAGCGTCAGTTGGAAGACGCGGATTATGGATTTCGGATCGCCAAAGAAACCAGCCGTCTCGATATCGGGCAGACCGTGGTGGTGAAAAAAGGCACGGTTTTAGCAGTCGAAGCGTTTGAAGGAACCAACGAAGCGATCAAGCGTGGTGGGGCGCTCGGAAAAGGCGAGGCAATGATGGTGAAGGTCAGCAAGCCCAATCAGGATTTACGTTTTGATGTTCCAGTAGTCGGCCCCGCCACGATCGAAACCGCCGCCGAAGCCGGTGTGAACGTGATTGTGGTCGAAGCTGGCAGCACGCTCTTGTTGGGGAAAGACGAGATCGTTGAGAAGTGTGAGTCGCTCAAAGTTTCGATTTTTGCGAAGGGATGAACCTCATAGCGACAGTGAGCAGGTCACAGGATTTTGATCGGATTCACGAGCCGGTTTCGATCGTTTTATTTTTCGCCACGTTCCTGCTTGTTTTTGTGGCACTGGGATTTCGGATATTCGGACGATCAAAAAAGCACTTTGCGAAGCCGCTGGCGATGCTTGTGATTACGCTCAGTATTTATCCGCTCGTGTGGTTTTCATTTGCTGCCTATGCCGATTACATCCCTCCCGAAAGCATTGGCCGAAAATCATCAACTCCAGCGCAATTGAAAGGGATCGGGATTGTATTGATTCCAGCTCTTGTTGGAATTGGAATTTTTTTGAGTTGTAAGGGAATTCGGAAGAATGTTGAATAGTGACGTCGATCAAGAAATACGATTCAGGATTTACGATCCAACAGGGTCTGTTCGACGATTTAACCGGGGTGGTTCGTGAAAAAAGTTCTCACCGCTTCTTCTTATAAGTCTGCCCCTTTTCGTTTTTCAGAGTCAGCTTATTCACATCGTAACCGCGCGACTTATACCAACTGACAGAATGGTAGCCCTTGGGCTTTGTTTTGCTGCCTGTGCTGCCACCGGCGATTCGATAAGCGCTAGGGTTGTGCTTCAAATTATCGTCTTTCTTCGACTCGTTTCTGGAACGGTCATCCCGGTGGTCGTAGCGTTTGCGGTCGTCATGATCATTATGACCCCGGTGGTCATCGTAGCTGTTGTATCGGCTTGAGCCGGTTCGGTAGCGATCGTTAGAGTTGTTGTAGAAAGGGCTTCGGCTTTGTTCATAGGGTGAATAGCCCCGGCTGTCCCGATATTGGGTCGAACGTGGACCTGAACGGTAATCGGAGGAATAGGGGCTTCGCGAGGAATGGCCGCCGCCTCCGCTGTGGACGATTGTTTCGTCATACATGACGCAAGAGGGGAGTGCGATCACGACGAACGCCGAAACCGTGAGTGAACAGAGAAGTGCAGAGAAATTTTTCATGTAAAACGCAACAGCCCAATATTCCGAAGAATGGGCTCGCCGTCCATGCAAAATTTGCGGAATCGGTTACACTGTGGCAATGCAATTCAATGCCTGGTTTTTCTTCATCGTTGCGGCCTTCGTCATTTTTTGGAAAGTCGATTTCTTCATAACGCTGCTCAACATGAAGTCGCTCTCGCCGGAGGTTCCTGATGCTTTCCGCGATATCTTTGATGCCGATACCTACGCCAAATCTCAGGAATACACGCGGATTCGATCTGTTTTTGGAATTGGGAAAAGCGTGCTTTCGATCGTTGTTTTCTTCACTTTTTGGTGGCTGGGCGGCTTCCAATGGCTCGATAACTGGGTGCGCGGTTTCGAGTGCGGGCCGATTCTCACCGGCATGATTTTTGTGGGTGTGCTATTTCTAGCGAACTACCTGCTTACAATTCCACTCGATCTTTACAGCACATTCAAAATCGAGGCCGATTTCGGATTCAACAAAATGACCTTTGGCACATGGATGGGAGATCAGGCGAAAGCGCTGATTCTAGGAGTGATCATTGGCGCGCCCATGCTTGCTTTGATCCTTTGGCTCTTTCAAACCGTGCCGAACGCGTGGTTGTGGGGCTGGGTGGTGACGACCGTTTTCTCCCTGTTTCTCGCTTACGTTTCCCCGACATACATCATGCCGCTGTTCAATAAATTTGAGCCAATCGGCAACGGCCCGTTGAAAGATGAGATCCATAAGATGGCTGAGAAATGCGATTTCCCGCTCAAGGAAGTCAGTATTATGGACGGCTCGAAACGCTCTTCGAAATCGAACGCGTTTTTCACCGGCTTTGGAAACAACAAGCGGATCGCGCTTTTCGATACCTTGGTCGAAAAACACACCGTCCCTGAGCTTGTCGCGGTGCTTGCCCACGAGATCGGGCATTTTAAAGAAAAGCATATCGTGAAAGGCATCACGATCAGCATTCTCACGACCGGTCTGATGTTCTTTTTGCTTGGTCGGATGATGGAAAGTCGCAGCTTGTTTGATGCCTTTGGCGTCAAGGAAACCTCCGTTTATTTGAGTCTCGTGTTATTTGGAATTCTCATGCAACCCGTCGGCGAGCTTCTGGGAATCGGCGGGAACATTCTCAGTCGCAAACACGAATTCGAGGCAGACGCGTATGCCGCAAAGGTGACGGGCGATCCCGATGCGATGGTGTCCGCACTGAAACAACTCAGCAAGGACAATCTCAGCAATCTCACGCCTGACCCAGCGTACGTGTTTTTGAATTACTCGCACCCGCCGGTGATCCAGCGGATTGAGGCATTGCGAGAGTGAAACGAATCTCCTTTAATCAGTTACTTAAGAACCAATCCCCAGGACCACCTTTGCCGCTTCCGCTTGCACTAGGGCCTCGGCACGTGTCTTCGCGACAAAGGTCACGTGTCCCATTTTACGTCCGTCACGAGCTGCGTGTTTGCCGTAGAGATGTAATTTTGCTCCGGGTGTCTTTAGAATCGAAGTCCAGTCAGGTTCGCCACCTTCAGGCCAAATATCTCCGAGCAGGTTTAGGATAACGCCTTCGGAAATCGTGCGAGTTCCTCCGATCGGCAATCCGCAAATCGTTCGCAACTGTTGCTCGAATTGCGAGGTCTCACACAAATCGAGTGTGTGATGACCCGAGTTGTGAGGACGCGGCGCGATCTCGTTTACGATGATATCGCCGTTGGTCGATTCAAAAAATTCGACCGCCAAAATTCCGACATACTCGAGTGCTGCCGTCAAGCGAAGCGCAATTTCTTTAGTTTGCTCAGTGATCGAATCCGGCAACCGGGCGGGTACAATTGAGATATCCAGAATGTGATTCCGGTGGAAATTCTCGGCCGGATCGTAAGTCGCCATGGCACCGTTTTGATCACGGACGACGAGAACGGAAAGCTCACTTTTAAGATCGACGAGTTCTTCCAAAACAGCACGTGGCGTATCGAATTCCGCCCAGACTGCAGCAGCATCATCCGATTTCGAAACACGGCGTTGGCCTTTACCGTCGTAGCCAAATTCGGCTGTCTTTAAAATACCGCCATCGTTTGGCAAATTTTTGAGCGCCTCGGCAAAAGACTCTGCCGAATCAACGACCGCAAACCACGCGCAGGGAATTCCATTTTCATGAAGAAACTGCTTCTCGCGTTCGCGATGCTGACACGTTGCAACCGCGTCCGCATTCGGATACAACGGTATTTTCGCAGCTACCTTTTCCAACAGCGAGCGGGGAATGTTCTCGAACTCAACCGTGGCGACATCGGCTTTTTCCAAAAATTCAGCGAGCCCGGCTTCGGAGTCAAAATCGTCTTCGATGATGTAATCTGCTGCGTCCGCCGGTCCCGAATTGGGGCCACCGATCCACATGAGCGAGCGATAGCCCATCCGCCGTGCTTCCAGAGCCAGCATGCGCCCCAGCTGACCTCCGCCAAGAATTCCAATACACTGTGTCATGACTCAGTCTTCTAAATCGGGCAGTTCAGCCGCTTCAACTTTCGCGCGCAATTCCTCGCGGTAAGTCGTCAGTTTCTTCGCCAATTCAGGATCGTTGTTCCCGAGCATCGCCACTGCGAAAAGGGCGGCATTAGCTGCTCCGGCTTCGCCAATCGCAAAAGTGGCTGTGGGAATTCCCGCCGGCATTTGAATAATCGAAAGCAACGAATCAACGCCATTTAGAACCCGACTTTTCACGGGAACTCCGAGCACAGGAACCGTCGTCATGGCTGCTGCCATTCCAGGTAGATGAGCCGCTCCGCCCGCACCAGCGATGATGCATTTCAATCCCCGTCCGGAAGCTGATTTTGCGTAATCGAACAGCAAATCGGGAGTCCGGTGAGCCGAGACCACCCGGCTTTCGAAATCGACACCAAAATCGCGCAGGATTTCAGCGGCTTTCGACAGCGTCGGCCAATCCGACGTGCTGCCCATGATGATGCCGACTTGCGGCGATGAATCTGGTTGTTGCTCGCTCATATTAGAATGCGTTTGGCATCATTACGAACAAACAGGGTTGAGTCAACGAGGATTGGAAGGAGGGCAGGGGCTAGGAGTCAGGATTTAGGGCGGAGACGTGTAATTGTCGGATTCAAAATTCAAAATTTACCTTTTAAAATAAGAAACGGAGGACATCCGCATCGCCATTCCGCTCCTCAAACCCCTCCCACCACAAGGCCACTGCCCTGAATCCCGATTCCCAGCCCCCCTCTCACCTAGTGCGTTTTCAAAAAATGCACGATTTCGTCCGCTAGTCTCGGATTGATTCCATTGACTGTCGCGAATTCCTCGGCGCTGACTTTCCGCATTCTTGCGACGGACTTAAATTTCTTCAACAATCGCTCTTTTCGAGCTTGGCTGATCCCGGGGCAGTCATCGAGGATCGATTCCTCAACGCGGCGTTTCATCAAAATCTGGTGATACCCGTTGGCGAAGCGGTGGGCTTCGTCACGAATCCGTTGCATGAGTTTGAGCGCGCCGGTGTCATGGGGAAGCACAATGGGCTCGGATTTGCCGGGTTGGAAGATTTCCTCGTGTTGTTTGGCGAGGCCCACAATCGGTAAGTCATGTAGTCCAAGTCGTCGCAGCTCTTTCACGGCGGAGCTGAGTTGGCCTTTTCCGCCGTCGACGATGACCAAATCGGGAAGCCGCACGAAGGGCTTTTTCTTCTTCTGCGATTCGGAAATCATGTGTTCGCGCTCGATTCGGCGCATTGCATCCATCGGATTTTCCTGTGATTCATCAGCGAGGACATCCCCGACAAATTCCCGCGCTTCCAGCAGAATTCGGGAGTAGCGGCGCCGCACGACTTCGGCCATCGACGCAAAATCGTCCTGGCCTTTCACCGTTTTGATTCGGTAACGGCGGTAGCTTGAATTTTCGGAGATTCCATCACGAAATCGAACCATCGACGCGACGATGTGATTGTCAGAAATATTGGAAATATCAAAACACTCCATCACTGAGGGAAGGTCCGCCATTCCCAGCGCATCTTTCAGCTCGAGGACGTCCTCTTCGGGCTTGATGGCTTTTCCGGGGACGCCTCGTTTACGAAACTGGCGGGTCGGTCGCAACGTCTTCCGCAAATTATCGATCATGTCACGGAGTTCCGCCGCGCGCTCGAAATCAAGCGAGGCAGCCGCTTCGTGCATTTCCTCCTCAACCGTCGTGATGAGATCTTTGCTGTGGCCTTTGAGAAATTCGCAGGCTTGGTCGACTTTCACCATGTAGCCGTCACGATCGATTTTGCCGATACAGGGAGCCGCGCAGTTTTTGATGATGTCGTTCGAACAATGCTTGTAGTCGTTTTCACCAGGCCGCATCGGACGGCAGGCACGAAGTCCGAACTCGCGATTGATCCACGAAATCGTCTGGCGCAGGGCTCCCGAATGAGCAAACGGCCCGAAATAACGAGCGCCATCGTCCTTTTTCACCCGTGAAAGCTGGAATTTTGGCCACGGCTCTTCGTGGTGAATTTTCACAAGCAGGAATTTTTTATCATCCCGAAACGCGATGTTGTATTTCGGGCGGTATTCCTTGATCAGCTTGCCCTCGAGCAGGAGCGATTCCGGTTCGTTGCGCACCGTGTGATATTCAAAATCCCAGATTGATTGGATCAGCGCCCGCGTTTTGTGTTCCGCCATGCGCTGCCGCGACGGTGTAAAATAGTTGGCGAGTCGCTTGCGGAGATCGCGCGCCTTTCCCACGTAAATTACCGTCCCCAATCGATCCTTATGCAAGTACACACCCGGCTTATGCGGCACAGTTTGCAGCTTTTTCTGGAGATCAGGTTTGTTGGGTGAAGAAGCCACGAGATGAGGGAGCGAATGAATTTTCTATGAAGCGACGCCTCTATTCGTTTTTACGACATGAACCGCACGAAGCGAACCTTTTATACGACGATGGGGATTGTTTTGATCTTACTTTTTATGTGGGTGGGATCGTATTGGGCGCTACGAAACTGGGGAGGCGAAGGCTTTGGCTGGTTTCATGGAAAATCGAGGCGGATGATTCGCGTTAACTCAAATTTCTATCAATTCCGGTTTTGTTTTCGACCGCTTCAGAAAATCGACTCGCATCTCACTCGAACGATCGTTTATTTTGGTAATGCCGGGGAAGCAAGTGGGGGTTTTAACTCTTCAATCCAAACTCAGTTCTGATTCAAAAAATACGGCTCTAACTTACCTCCATGAAACTCCTCGGAAAACTCATCTTTCTTGCCGCCATTCTCTGGATCGGTTCCTACATCGCGCTGCGGACGTTTGGTGTCGAGGAAAAGCGGGGCTTGAATAAAATTCTCAATCTCATTGATGTGCAATACATTGAGGTTCCAGAGCCTCTGGCCTCGATGGTGGAGATTTACGAGCCGCTCGTCGCGCTGGATGGAAAGCTGACCGGAACCAAGATTAAGTTAGCAACCCCGATGGAAAAGCGATGAAGAGATCAAGCGGTTCGATTCTGGCTCAATGCGGGGCTATTTTTGTTTTGTTCCTTGTGGTGTGGGTGGGGTCTTATGTTGGCTTGCGAGAATTTCGCGAGGGAAGGATATTCACAGGCATGAGTGATTCTTTTCGAGTCATCGATCTACCGAATAAATTTCATGGCGTCGCGACAGTTTATCGGCCATTGCAAAAAGTTGATCAAATGATTACGGGCCAAAAAATCGAAATAGCGGATACAAAGGTGCGATTTCACATCGGGGCCACGGCGAAATTTTAAGGCCGTGATTTCCCGAGAGTTATCCGTGTTTTTGA